>Ga0075430_100002430_pt1 | contig 15500 bp, 16 predicted proteins | sample RhiMetdeltSRZDD4_FD_75294 | JGI IMG/M metagenome (GOLD analysis project Ga0075430, IMG submission 75294) | Populus rhizosphere microbial communities from Tennessee, USA - Rhizosphere MetaG P. deltoides SRZDD4 | ecosystem: Host-associated > Plants > Roots > Rhizosphere > Soil | place: USA... | reverse complement strand
ACCTTCGGCACCACACACGTGGTGTGGCCGATCGACTGGTCCGGGATCTGGCTGAGCTTGGGCGCGTCGACCAGGTAGATATCGTCGACGTCGAAACCGATGTTGCTGACGAACGCGTTGTTGGCGAACACCTCGATCTCACTGGTGAAGTTGCCGGTGGTGAAGACGACCTCCTCGCGCGCCCAGTCGGTGGAGTCGAAACGTACCGACATCATCTGCGCACCGTCGGGATCGTCGGGTTGGCCGTTGCCGTCCCAGTCGGGATACGTGTTGGTGTCCAGTACGCCGATGTCGAAGAGGCCGCCGGCCGCGTTGGTCCGGCCCCACCCGCCCAGAGCGTAGGTGGTGTTCGGCTCTACCGGGATCTTCTGCTTGACGGCCGCGACGTCGACGTGCATTCCCTGGGTACCCGAATGCGCCGCGGCCGCGGAGACCACTGGCGGAGTGCCGCCGATCAGCGTCCACGGGGGCAGGCCCGATTCGAAGCCGCCGTTGCGGAGCTGGTCGAGGGTGACCGTGACCCGGAAGGTGTCCGAGCTGACCGAGCCGTCGGCGGGGTCGGTCGCGGTGACGGTCACGTCGGACGTACCGGTTCTGGTGGGCAGCGGCGTCAGGGACAGCGCCCTCGTCCGTCCGCTGCCACCGAACGCGAGCTTGGCGTCGGGTAGCAGGTACTGGTTCGACGAACGCGCCGTTACCGTGGGCGTGGAGCCCTCGGCGGCGTTGGTACGGAACTCGACCGCCGCGGGGCGACCGGTCAGCAGCGCCAGGTCCGGCAAGGACCCGGGTCCCAGGGTCGGCACAGCCGCGGCGGGATCGGTGACAGTCACCGTGAAGGTGTCCGTGCCCAGCACCGTACCGGCGGCGTTCCTCGCCCTTACCGTGATCGTGGTGGTGCCGGCCCCGGAGCCGAACCGGCTCATGATGCCCAGTGTGCGGTCGGCGCCGGTACCGGAGACGACGAGATCGGCGTTGCGAACGACGTTCTGGTTCGACGAGATTGCGTCCACTGTGGCCACTCGCGGGCCGGGCAGGTTCGGGTCGTCGCTGGTGATCGAGCTGACCGTGAACGGCACCGCCACCGGGACGTTGCGTTGCATCGACCGATCGGCGATGTCCGACACCGCGGGCTGCCAGACCTTCACGTAGTCCACCAGCATCAGCGCGTTTCGCGGGTCGCCCTTCGGGCCGAGATCCAGGCCGGGCCGGTCGATCGCCGCCCCGATTATCAGGTTGCCTGGATGGTGCGAGGCGCCAAGGGGCTGGAAGTACGTCTCCTGCCCGTCGATGTAGAACCGGTACCCGGTCGGGTCCCACAGCACCCCGTAGGTGTGGAAGTTGCCCTGGCAGGTACTCCCCGGGCAGGTGACCCGGCCGGACCCCTCGGAGCGGTGGGTGTCCGCGTACCCGTCCCAGTGGAGCGTGTGGTGTACCGCGTCGGTACCCCACTCCTCCTCGATGTCGATTTCGATGCCGGCGGCGGCCGGATCGCGCAGCGGCTTGCCGTACCACCAGTGCAAGTCCTGGCTGTACATCCAGAACGCCTCGTTCGCCCCTTCGGGCTGGGCCAGGTTCAGCCGCGCCTCGATGTACCCGTACGTCGTGCCGAAGGGCGCCCGGCGCAGGCCTTCGTTCTCCCCGGTGACCAGCCAGTCGGGGTTGAACGTGCGGCCGTTCTCGGTGTACGCGCGGAAGGTCAGGTACCCGTCGGCCACGCTGATGCCTTCGGGCTCGGAGTAGTTGGTGCCCAACCAGACGCGGTCGTCGAGACCGTCCGGCGTCGCGGCGCCCCGGATGTTCCTGACATCCATGATCGGCTGACCGTTGAACGTGCCGTCGAACTCGTCATCGAATACCGGCAGCCAGCCGGTGACATCCGGCAACGTCGACGAGACCGCCGCCCCCTGCGCGGCCGCGGGTTCCGGCGCGGCCAGCCCGACGGCCACCATCAACAGAGCTATCGCATAGACCCGCATTTCTGGATTCTGTCGAGCGGTCGGAATCCGCGGCCAGGCCAGCGACCCGGCCATTCACCGGCCATTTCCGACGGCGGTAAGGTCCTGATATGGATCAACTGGAGACCATGCCCGAGGACTGGACCCGCGCGCTGGCGATCGCCGCCCACCCCGACGACCTGGAGTACGGTGCCGCGGGCGCCGTAGCGGTGTGGACCGACGCTGGCAAGGACGTGCGCTACCTCCTCGTCACGCGGGGCGAGGCGGGTATCGACTCGATGTCGCCCGCCGAGTGCGCACCCATCCGCGAGGCCGAACAGCGGGCCGGGGCCGCCGAGGTCGGGGTGTCCGTCGTGGAGTTCCTCGACCACCCCGACGGAATGATCGAGTACGGGCTCGGCCTCCGCCGCGACCTCGCCGCCGCCATCCGCCGGCACCAGCCGGAGTTTGTGTTGACCGGGAACTTCCAGGACTCGTGGCCCGGCGGCGGCTGGAACTCGCCCGATCACCGCAACACCGGCCGCGCGGTCCTCGACGCGGTCGGGGACGCCGGCAACCGGTGGATCTTTCCGGAGCTGGCCGAGCAGGGACTGGCACCGTGGAACGGTGTGCGGTACATCGCGGTCGTCGGATCGCCGTCGGCCACCCATGCCGTCGACATATCGTCCACTATGGACAGAGCGGTAGCGTCGCTCGAGGCGCACAAGGCGTATCTCGAAGGGCTGGGTGACCACCCGATGGCGACGGCCCGCGAGTTCCTGGAGTGGATCGCCGACCTGAACTCGTCGCGCTTCGGTGACCGGCGGGCCGCGGCGTTCGAACTGTTCCGCCGCTGAGAGTCAGCTGGAGACATCGACCTCGTCGAGAGTGCGGCGGCCGTCCGCACCCGATTCCACCTCCCGGGTGGCTTCTTCCCGGGTGGCCTCCTCCCGGGTGGCTTCGTCGCGGGCGCGGAGCCGGTCGGCGAGTATGACCTTGCCGGCCGCGGCGAGCGGGATGGCCATCAGCGCGCCGACCAAGCCCAGGATGGTCGCGCCGACCAGCGCCGTGAGCAGCACCGCGATCGACGAGATGTCGACGGTATTGCGCAGTACGCGCGGCGCGATGATGTAGTTCTCCAGCTGTTGGTAGACGAGGAAGAACAGTCCCAACAGGACGGTCGACGGCCACAGCTCGCCGGTGGCGGCCGACACCACGAGACAGACCACCGCGCCGAGGGTGGCTCCGATCAACGGGATCAGGTCGGTCACCGCGACGAGCAGAGCCAGCGGCAGGGCGAGCGGCACCTGCAAAGCGGTCAGCGCCACGAACGCGGTCACTCCGGCTATCGCGGAGATCAGCAGATTGCCGATCATGTACGAGCCGACCTTGTCGATCACCAGGTTGACGACGTCGGTGACTTGCACCCGTTGCCGCATCGGGAAAAGGCGGACCAGTCCGCGGCGCAGCCGGGGCAGATCGAGCATCAGGTAAACCGTGAGCACCATCACCACCAGCAGTGACAGCACCGCGCCGAAGAACTGCTGGGCGAACCCCACCGCCTGCGCGCCCATCCGGCCCGGCATGTCGCGCACCCAGGCGTCGATCCGCGGCTGCATACCCAGCCGGGTCTCGATCCGCTGCAGGGTCGGCGAGCGTTCGCGGAGCCGGTCGAGGTAGCCCGGAAAGTCCGAGGCGAGGTTGCCGGCCTGGGTCAGCAGCGAAGGGGCGATCGCCCAGATCAGCGCCACGACCATCGCCAGCATCGCGAGGAACACGATCGCGACCGCGTACGGACGCTTGACCCGCCGGCGGACAAGCCAGCGGACCACCGGGTCGAGGCTGACGGCGAGGAAGACCGCGATCAGGAACTGGACCAGCAAGGCACGGACCGCGTACAGGGTCATCGCCGCAAAAGCGACGACGAGTACGCCGGAGGCACCGGCGACGCAGAGGGCGAATATTCTCGCTGGCGACGGGGTATCGGTCACCACCGGGTGATACCCATGACAAGTTCCGAATAGTCGACGATGGGTTGGGTGATCCGAGCGAAACAGGTTGACGTACCGCGACGCCCGGTCGCGCGGCTGGCCACCGTCATAGGCCTGGAGCGGCTCGACCGTCTTCTCGCCGGCGCGGCCGCCTTCCGCGAACGCGTGGCGGGTCGTGTCATCTGGAACGTCAACTCCACCGCCGTCGGCGGCGGCGTGGCGGAGATGCTGCAGGTGCTGTGCGGCTACGTGCTGGACCTCGGCATCGACATCCGGTGGACGACCATCGACGGCGACCCGGACTTCTTCGCGCTGACCAAGAGCCTGCACAACCGGATCCACGGCCGGGCCGACGCCGATGAGCTGGGTCCGGCGGAGGCTGTTCATTACGAGGCGACGCTGACGGCCAACGCGACCGAGCTGTTCGAGCGGATCCGGCCAGGGGATCTGGTCATCTTGCACGACCCACAGACCGCGGGTCTGGCCAGCGCGCTGGTCGAGCACGGCGCGCTGGTCATCTGGCGCTGCCACATCGGCGCCGATCACCACGACGAGATCACCGACAACGCGTGGGAGTTCCTCCGCCCGTACCTGCGGACGGTGCACGGGTATGTGTTCTCGCGGCGGAGCTATCCCCCGACCTGGGTGCCGGACGACGAGACGTGGATCATCCCACCGTCCATCGACCCGTTCTCCGCGAAGAACCAGCCGATGGATCCCGATACCGTGCGCGCGATCCTGGTCGGGATCGGCATCCTGGCCGGTACCGCCGATTCCGATCCCCACCGGTTCACCCGCCGGGACGGCACCTCAGCGGAGGTCGTACGCCGGGCACAGGTCGTGGCCGAGGAGCTGCCGACGCCGGACGACCAGTATGTCCTGCAGGTCTCCCGGTGGGACCGGCTCAAGGACATGGGTGGGGTCATGCGTGGCTTCGCCGAGTACGTCGCTCCGACCGGTCCGGGATACCTCGTGCTCGCCGGCCCGGCGGTCGATGGCGTCAGCGACGATCCCGAGGGTCTTGCCGTCTACCGCGAGTGCCTCGGCCAGTGGAACCAACTCCCACCAGACGTCCGCCGCCGGGTCGTGCTCGTCAACCTCCCCGTCGACGACGTCGACGAGAACGCGGCGATGGTCAACGCTCTCCAACGGGAGGCGGCGGTCATCGCCCAGAAGAGCCTCGCCGAGGGATTCGGCCTGACCGTCGCCGAGGGGATGTGGAAGGGCAGGCCCACCGTGGGCTCCGCGGTCGGCGGGATCAAGGATCAGATCGTCGACGGTACCGGGATCCTGATCGAGGACCCGGCCGACCTGGCGAGCTTCGGGGCCGCGCTGCGGGAGCTGCTCGACCGACCGGATGTCGCCACGCACATGGGTGCCGCGGCCAACCGGTACGTGGCGGCGAACTTCGTCGGTGATCTGCACATGCTGCGGTACGCGCAGCTGTTCGAGACCTTTCTCGTTACCTAGTCCGAGAACACTTTCGCCTCGGCGTCCGCGATCAACTCGGCCGGCGTCGGCGGTGTCGTGAGCAGGGCCACCACCCGGTCGGCGCTCGGGTCGCCTACCGCGTGCAGGCGGCCGATCGCCTCGGCCACGTCGTACCGCGTCTGTCGCATGTGGACATCCGGTCCGAGAACGGCCCAGTAGGCCGTACCCGGCTCGCCCTCGTGGTACGGCAGCCCGACGCTGCCCGGGTTGATGCTGCGCCGGCCGGCCACCATGCGATCGAACTGCACGTGCGTGTGCCCGGTGACCAGGACCCGCTCGTCGATCTCCCCGGCCAGCTCGGCGAACCGGTCCGCCGGCGTGCCCGGCGTCACCACCTCGGTATCGCTGCGCGGAGAGCCGTGGCAGAACCGCACCGGGCCCAACCCGCGCACCTCCACGACCACGCTGAACGGGACGGCCTCGAGAAACTCCAGCGCCGCCGCCGAGTGCTGCCCGGGCATCCACGGGTCGCGCGGCAGCTCGTTCGGGCGATCACCGCGGGCCAGCTCCAGCACCGCGCGATCGCCGTTGCCCCGGACGAACAGGCCGCGGTCGCCGAGCGCCGAGACCAGTTCCACGGTACGAGTCGGCTCAGGGCCCCAGGTCAGGTCGCCGCAGAACACGACGAGGTCCGGATCGATGCGCTCGATCTCGGCCAGCACCGCGGTCAGTGCCGGAATGTTCGCGTGTACGTCGGAGAGCACCGCGACCGTGTCGACGGGGCCGTATCGCGAGGCCGGTCCCTCGTGCGGTGCGGGGCCATGCATCACCGGGGTCATGGCCGTCAGCCTAACCATCGACTCCGGCGGCGAGGATCCCGTTCGCGCGGGCCGTAATGGTGGTCAGGACACGGGCCGCGGCCGCGAGGTCGTCGTCCGGCAGGTCCCGTAGGAGCCCGGCCGACGTGGGCCCCATCGTGGCGTTGACCCGTTGGTGCAGCCGGCTTCCGGCGTCGGTCAGGCGGATGTGGTCCGCCGTCACCGTCACCAGACCCGAGTCGGCTAGCGTCGCGAACGCCGCGTCCACGGCGGCTTCGTCAATCTTCAGGCCGTTGACCGCGATCGCCGTCAACGGGCGCCGGTCGGCCTGTCCGCCGCCCGTCGCGGTGGCGTTCAGCAGAACCCAGGTGTGGTACGTCAGCCCGGTGCCGGTCAGGTACCGCGCCATCAGCGCGCGGAGCGTGTTCTCCGCCTCGCCTATCATCCGTGGCGTAAAATTCATGGCACTAACGTTAGTACGACTAACGGTCTTTCTCAACCGGCCTGTTACGGTGATCACATGGAGGTCCTGCCCGCGATCGTGCGTGACCTGCCGAGCTGGTTGCTGACACAGACCGCCGTCCACGCGCACCGCATCGTCTCCGACGGGCTCGGCAAGGTCGGCGCACACCGGTCCCACTACCGGGTTCTGGCGGCGCTGCGCGACGTGGGCCCAATGAGCCAGGCGGCGCTCGGCCGGCGTACCGGCATCTATCTCAGCGACATGGTCGCGACGATCAACCAGCTCGTCGAGGCGGGATACGTCGAGCGCACCCCGGACCCGGCCGACCGGCGGCGCAACGTCATCACCCTGACCACCCCGGGACGCTCCCAGTTGCGCCGACTCCAGCGGCAGGTGGCGCAGATCCAGGACGACCTGCTCGCGCCCTTGTCCACAAAGGAGCGGGAGCAGCTGACCCGACTGCTGGTCCGGCTCCTCGAGTACCACACCGACAATCCGTGAACATGTTGAACGCATAGAGCACCATGAGGGTATGGCCGATGAGGTTCAGCGGCAGCGTGCCGACCGCGAGGCGGCTCGCCTGCTGGCCGCGCGGATCGGGCTGCCGGGGGTACCGGTCAGCATGCGCGAGCCCGAGGACGCGCCAGGTCCGGGCCTGGGTACCGGGCACTGGCAACGTCACGTCGCACGCCTTTCGGGCGCGTACGAACGCGCGGCGCTCGCCGTGGCCCAGGTGCCTGCCGGCGGGGTACGCGAGGAACTCGACGACGTGCTGGCCGTGCTGTGCAAGCGGCTCGACCGGTACGTGCACATCGCCGAGGTGGGCCAGGCGCTGCTGCCCGACGACGACACCACGGATCTCGACGGCACCGCGCCGGGCATGACGCCGTACCTCGACGGGATGGCCGAGGAGATCGACGGACGGCTACGGACGGCACTGACCCATCTGACGGCGGTAGCGGCGGCGATCGAGGAGATCGTGTCGGCCGATGTCGGGTCCGGAGACTCGGACGAGGTCATCGCCGCCGTGGATCGACTGCTGACCGGCGTACCCGCGCCATGAACGCCGAACCCGACGCGTGGGCACCGGCACTGGGCTTCGGCTACTGGCGGGTGGTCTACGCCGAATGCTGTGACGCGGTCCTCGCGTACGACCGGATCGTCGCCACGATGCCCCCCGGCGCGGTCCGCGGCCGGCTGCTCGAGCTGCGGACGGAGCTGTCCGTCCGGTTGGGGTCGGCGGCGCGGCTCGCCGAGCTGGCCGCGACGCTCTACGCGGCCTGGCCGGAGCGCGACCCGGCGCTGCTCGAGCTGCTCGCCGACGACCCGGTCAAGGATCTGCGCAAGGAACTCGGGACCGGCCCGCCGGATCCGGGCCTGCGCGAGGCGTTGCTCGACGCCCGCGAGGAACTGTGGCGGGTGGCCGAGGACGCGGCCCGCCTCGCGGTACGGCTGCGGGAGAACCCGATCGCCACCGACGTGCCCACCTGGCTGAGCGGCCTCGCCACCGGGGTCGCGACCGCGCTGGCGGCCGGAACCCCGGCCGGCCACCTCGAGGACGGATGATGCTCGAGCTGCCCAGTCCGCCGCGGGTACGGCTCGCCGAGTTCACCCGCAGGTACGCCGCGGCCGAGGCGATGGCCCGGCGGTACGCCGCCGCCGTCCAGGCCGCGGAGGGTACCCCGGAATACGAGCGGCTCGCCGCGGAGTGGCCGACCGTGCTCGCGATGCTCGACAAGGTCTGCAAGGCGTGCGAGGTTGGAGCCCGCACGGCGGCTCGCGCCAAACGCCGGCGCAAGGGCTCTCCGCGGGCCGTCAAGCTGCATCAGGTACACGTCGCGCTGGTCGCGCTGGAGAAGGCGGTCGACGCGGCGGTCGCGGCAGCGGTCATCGCGTTGCTCGACGCGACCGGGCCGACCGCGAGCCGGCGGGCCGAGGCCGACGAATGGCTCTGCGCGCTGACGTCCGCGTTGAACGAACTCGAGCACTCCGTGGTATGGATCGCTGACGAAGGGAGCGACCCGTGAACTGGCTACCTGTGATCCACAAATGGGGCCGCCGGATCGGTTTGATCGTCGCCGGCGTGCTTGCCGGGTTAGCCGTGCCCGCGCAGTTGACCGGCGACGCGGCCGCCCTCTTCATCATGCTGGCGATCGCCTGTGCGGTCGCGGTCTGGATGACCAGCCCGAACTCGAACGCACCGGAAGCCCTCATCTCCACCACGACGTACAAGCGGATCCGGGTCGCGGTCACGGAAACCGACGTGATCCTGCAACGGGCCCAGCAGGTGGCCGACGAAATCACCGCCGGGGCCCGCGAGCGGGCCGCGGAGATCCGCGAGTCCGCCGAAGTTGAGGCCCAAAACATCATCGACCGCGCGCGTACCGTCGCGGCCGCGCTCGACCCGGCCTCCGAACACGAGCCTCGGGTACGCCGACCCGAGTCCTGACCCGAATCAGGACGAGTCGAGGAAGGCCGTCAGCGCGGCAAGCCACCGGACCGGCTGGTCGATGTGAGCCATGTGCCCGGCATCGTCCAGCACGACGGCCCGTGCCGTCGGGATCGAGGCCGCCGCCTCCTCCGCCAGCTGTGCGGGGAACGTCATGTCCTGGCGACCCTGCAACAGCAGCATCGGAATGCGCAGCCGGGCAAGGCGTTCCGCGGCAGCCTCGGGCCGGGCAGATCCGAGGAGGCCCGCTCGCCAGGGGCCGGTCCAGTCCGCGGAGAAGCTGATGGCATCGAGCCGCCGCAGGTACTCGGCCAGCGCGTCGGCCCGCCACACGTTGGCCGGAGCGGAGGTGACCGCCGCGGCGCGGGTGAGCTCCGGACCGGACTCCGGCATCGGCCGGGCGTACAGCGCGGCTCCCTCGGCCAGCCGGCGGTCCCGTTCGGTCCAGCCGTCGAAGGCGTCCGGGGGGACCGGAAGCACGCTACTCGAGGCGACCACGAGTCTCTGAACGCGTCGAGGTGCGGCCAACGTCAGCCGTTGGGCAAGCGATCCCCCGGTGGAGAAGCCGAGCACGTCGACGCGCTCGGCTCGCTCGTGGTCCAACAGCGCGACCAGGTCGGCCACGACGGCGTCCCAGGTGTACCGATCGTCGCGCAGACCACGAGTGGAACGACCGCAGCCGCGAAGATCTGGCAGAAGCACCCGACGGCCGCCGGCGAGCTGGTCGAGCGGCTCGCGCAGGTACGAGTGGTCCCAGTCGGGTCCACCGTGGATGACCAACAGGGTCCGCTCGGCAGGCCCGTCGGTACTCGCCAGAAACAGGTCCACCGGAGGCTCGGCACACACTCGTACGCGACTCTCGGCGAACACCTCGCCATTGTGCATGGTGCGCTTGTGTCAGATCGGCGTCCCTCTACGGCGCCGGCACGTCGTGGCTGATTCGATCGTGGTCCGGGCTCGGCTGGGAGGACACCGTGAACAGATGGCGCGTCATCACCGCGACCTGCATCGCCACGACACTGTCCGCGGCGTTGCTGACCGTCGCCGAGCCCGCCGCGGCGCTGCCCGGGCTACAGAGGGTCGTGGTCAATACCGCCACCGACTCCACCAACACCAAGCGGGCCGTCGCGCGCTGCCCGATCGGTACGCAGGTCGTGGGCGGAGGCGCGTCGATCGTCAACGGTGTCGGGCAGGTGCTGCTGACCGGGTACCGCATGGTGGACTCGGTCCCGGACTACGTGTTGGTGTCCGCCACCGAAGACCAGGACCTCTACTCGGGTTCGTGGGCCCTCTACGCGTACGCGATATGTGCCGCACCCGTCGCCGGGGTTCAGATCGTCTCCAACAGCTCGGCCGGCGGCTCGCCATCCAACCAGACCGTCATCGTGTCCTGCCCCGCCGGTACGCAGGTATTCGGCATGGGTGGCTGGATCGACGGCGGCAACGGCCAGGTCATCCTCGACGCCGTGTACGTGCTGGCCGGCCTGACCGGGGTGGGTGCCATCGGGGTCGAGGACGAGGACGGCTACGCGGCCAACTGGGTCGTCACCGCGTTCGCGGTCTGCGCGCCGCCGGTCAGTGGCCAACAGTCGGTATCCGCGCAACAGCCACCCTCCGGGTTCGACTCGACGTCCCCGAAGACCGTGACGCTGTCCTGTCCGGCGGGTACCGCCGTGCACGGGATCGGAGGTCGGCTGCAGGGTGCGCTCCAGGACAACACACTGGACGATCTCGTACCGAGCGCGGCACTCGACTCGGTGACCGTCAAGGCGTACGAAGACCAGGACGGCGAACCTGATGGCTGGTTCCTGACCGCGATCGCGATCTGCGCCCCCTGAGGTCGCAGGGCTATCCCATGTCCGTCACGGACCAGACGGTGTTCCTAATGGGGTAAACCTTTCGGGGCAGGATAGCTGGACCACTTCAAACCTGACATGTTTGTTACTAGCGTGTATTCACTGTGTCTAGCCCGGCGTGTACGCAAATAGAAGGGTGCTGGACAGTGAAACTAAGAAACCCGCTGACCGCTTCGAGTGTCGTTCTTCTCGCCATTGCACTGAGTGTTGTCGTCAGGGCGGAAGCTGTTGTGGCCGCGTCGCGCTCATGCGCCACTTTCGAGTTCATTGGCGTCGCCGGCAGCGGCGAACTCGAGGACGGCACACTCGCGCGCAAGTCACTTTGGATGGGCAACACCGTCAAGGGCCTCTACAACAAGGTGCTGGCCCGTTACAAGGGTTCCAAGACATCTTTCACCTCGTACGGCGTGCGGTACGCCGCGATTCCTGTGGACCTCGACCCGACGCACGTCGACGTATACCTGCGGGGGTACGCGCAGAGTGTCCAGCAGGGCGTCACGAACCTCAGAGCGGAGATGCTCGCAGCGGCGGCCGCCTGTCCGGAGCAACAGTTCATCTTGGCCGGCTACTCGCAGGGCGCAGATGTGGCCAAGCGTACGTTCGACGCGGTGGACCTCGAATTACAGGGCCGGGTTCGCGCGATGTTGCTGTTTGGTGATCCGCGGTTCAACCCAGCGAACACCACGGAGGCGGTCGGTAATCCGCAGGTGGGTACGCAAGACGGTCTCATTACCGTTCTCACCGGCAACGCGGCTCCGGTCGACCCGCCAGACGTACAGCAGCGCACCCGTAGCTACTGCGACGCGCGGGACATCATCTGTCAGGCACCGTGGAATCAGGTGACGGGTGACCTTCCGCACTACCACTACGGCGACTGGGCTACGCAGCGTGCGACGGACTTTCTGGCCAGCATCGAGCCGCCGGCCATGTGCGCGGTCAGCACCGCTTCCTGGTCGTCGACCACAGGCCTGATCAGCAACCCCGACAGGGGGGTCACAATTACCAACCCGGAATGGGGCCAGGCCCGGGCTAATCCGGGCTACCGCTTCGTCGGTTTTGTTGCGGTTGCTGATACGTACGTGTACGACCCGGCGACAGACTCGTACGTCGTTCGGCAGGTCCGTCTCGACCAACCCTCGTACGAACTGGCGAACCCGGACCATCCCGAGCAGAACGTCATCAGTGCCGGACGGGTCTACTACATGCTTGCGCGGGCCGTGTCGGCACGGTGCGGCGTGCCCGGTTCGTTGACCTTCTCGGTTCCTGTGGCTGAGAGCCGACACATGGTCCTCGAGGGCACGTTCACGTCAGCAGGTAGGCCGGTCAGTGGCGTCGCGCTGGTCTGGTACTACGGCTCGACCGATGGAATGAATCCCGGCGGTATCGATTCGGCCAACGTTACAGACGCATCCGGTTTCTGGAGGGCCGAGTACCTTGGTCCGGTGAAGCCGGTGATCTCGCCCGGTACCTACCTGATGGCTCTGGTCTATCCGGGCGATGTCAACCGGCTTCCGGTAACCAGTTCGACGTTATCCATAACCGTTGTGTGAGGCCGGATGGTACGAGCCCGGAGGAAGGGTGGCTCCGGGCTCGTACCGACTTACCGTGTTCGGCCGAAGCGGTATGCGTTGACGATGGTCTGCTCGACCGTGTTACCGCGGTTGTCGCTCGCGGTGGCGCGGAGCGTTGCTTGTCGATGCTCGACCACTCGTCGATGCATGGGCATCCGAGAATGTCATGAACTGTCCCCCGATTAGGTGCTCGGGGTTCCCCCTAGGTGAGCTCAGGGATCGCGGGTGTCCAACGGTGTCCAACGCTGCCCGAGATCGGACCTCGACCGTTGTCGATGCGAGCATCATGACGACATGAGACGACGACTGGTCGCAGTGGTCGCGCTGAGCACGCTGGCGTTGCTCGGCGCCGCCGATCCCGCGTTCGCCGCCACCGGACCGGACACCGTACCGCCGACCAAACCGGCCACGCCGACCGCGAACCCGATCGGCCTGGTCACCGCCACGATCAACACCGGCGGCTCGACCGACAACGACCGGGTCGCCGGCTACTACGTGCAGCGGCAAGTGAACGGGGTCTGGACCGACTGGTCCTCGACCCTCATCGAGCCGACATACGCGTACGTGCAGCCGCTGACGCCGGGCACCACGTACACAGCGGTCGTGGTGGCCTTCGATCCCAGCGGCAACCGGTCGGTGCGCTCCGACCCGGTCACGTTCACCACGCCGGCCCTGGCGGCACCGACCTGCCGGGTCGTACGGCAGATCATCAGTCCACAGATCTACATACTGAACTTCTTCGTCGAGAACATGACGGCCGCGATCGTGGTCACCAACTGGACGACGACCTTCACGATGCCGGCCGCCCAGACGTTGGTCGGTTCGTTCAGCAGCACCCTCTCGCGCAGCGGCGACGTGGCCACGCTCCGGCCGATGTCCAACACCGCGGTAATCAGCCCTGGTATGACGGCGTTCTTCGGGCTCTACGCCAACCGGCCGGTCGGCTCACCGCTACCGAGTGGCTTCACGTTCACCAGCGCGGCGACCGGAACGATCTCCTGCACCACGACGGATCGTACGGGGTGAGGGAACCGAGCGGCGCCGCGGCCGGGTACCCACAGCGAGGTGGGCCGACCGCGGCGCCGCTCAGGCTCAGCCGTGCCAGACCTCCTGCCAGGTCCAGCCATCGTCGCTGACGTAGACCGCGTCGTTGCTGAACGCGATCGAACCATCGATGGAGATCACCTGGTCCGGCAGTCCGGGCGGACTGGCCTGTGCGTAGGTGATGCCATCGGTACTCACTTCGTACCGGTCGATCACGGCACCGCTGACCCCATCGTGGGCCAGTGCGAGCACGATTCGCCCGTCGGCCGTGATCCAGTTGCTCATGAACGACGGGGTGGTCGGGACGGGCGAAACTGGCACCCAGGTAGTCCCCCCGTCGGTAGTACGGAACGTATGGAACCGCCCCGGGAGTTCCGGCTCCGGTATCGGGTTGGGCGCTCCGTCGCCCACCATGGCGTACCCCGTCGTCCCGTCATGCGCGACCAGCAGGGTCCCCCAGCCCATGTAGCCGCCGCCGGGCAGCACCCGCTCCGTCCAGGTCGCCCCGCCGTCGTGGCTCACGGCCACCATCGCTTGCGACGTTCGATCCCACCCGCTGACCCAGATGTCCGTGGAGCCGAGGACGACCGAGTCGAGTATCTGGCTCATGACCGGTTGGTGCGCCAGCTTCCGGACGCGACCCTGTTCAGGATCGAAGAACCGCAGCATGCCATCGAAGGTAGAGACGGGCGTGGCCCCCGGCGGTATCGCATCGATCGGCTGACCCTCGCTGGGTAACCCGCGCCAGGTCGCGCCGCCGTCGGTGCTCAGCTCCCAGGTCGGAGACTGGACGACATTGGGCGAGCCGGCGGGGTCGCCGACGTAGCGCAGGAGGGTCAGCGGACCAAGGATCCTGGGCGGGTCGTTCAAGGTACCGCGCGACACCCATGTCGCACCGCCGTCGTCCGAGGCCCAGAGGTGTTTGCAGTTCGTAGGCCACGGCTCGACGGGTTCCGCGGTGGACGTCGGGGTGCCCGGGTACTGGCAGAGGTCACTCACGGTGTACAGGTGCGTCGCGTCGCCTCGGGCGGCCCAGACGATCGGTACGGGCGGGTCGGCACCGGTGGATGGATGGGAATCGAGGTTGGCTGCGAGCGTGATACCGCCTGCGGCGACCATCGCCAGCGCGGCGGCTGTGGCCAGGGCGGTCCGCAGCTGACCGAGTCGCCGCTGCGTCCGGGTCGCCGAGTACACGTCCTCGACGGACAGCCGGCTCGGCGGCGCGTCCGAGGTCGCCTCGACGAACAGTTCGTGCAGGTTGGTCATTTCCTCACCTCGTCCAGGTCGGGTTCGTCGACGACCGCACCCAACAGTCGCCGCAGGACAGCGAGACCGCGGGCGGTCTGGGTCTTGACCGTGCCGGTCGAGCAACCGAGCACTTCGGCGGTCTCGTCGACACCGAGTCCCTGGTAGAACCGGCACACGAGGGTCGCCCGCTGCCGCGGCGCCAGGGCCCGCATCGCCTGCACCACGTCCAGCCGCGCGGTGACCCGGTCGGCGTGGTCGCCGCCTCCCACCTCGGGCGGAGCCGCCGCGGACCGCTCGCGCCGGCGGAACAACCGCCGGCTCTCGGACAGGTAGACCCGGACCAGGCACGTCCGGGTGAACGCGTCCAGGGCCGATGGATCGTGTACGCGTGACCACGCGCGAGCCAGCCGGACGAACGTGATCTGGGTCAGGTCGTCGGCCCAGTGCCAGTCGCCACACAGCAGGTACGCGGTCCGTCGCACGATGTCGCGGCGTGCCGCGAAGTACTCCTCGAACTCCCGGTTCATCGCACCTCCTCGGCATCAAAGTGCGTCCAGGCGGCCGGTCAGGTTGACACCCCGGCGATGATTCATGGATGTCCGGATCCCACGACGTGCTCCTGGCCGAGACGATCGCACGCCACTTCGACGGCAGTACCGTCGACGGCACCACAGCGCGTTTGGGCGTCGACGGTA
>Ga0075430_100002427_pt1 | contig 15518 bp, 10 predicted proteins | sample RhiMetdeltSRZDD4_FD_75294 | JGI IMG/M metagenome (GOLD analysis project Ga0075430, IMG submission 75294) | Populus rhizosphere microbial communities from Tennessee, USA - Rhizosphere MetaG P. deltoides SRZDD4 | ecosystem: Host-associated > Plants > Roots > Rhizosphere > Soil | place: USA... | reverse complement strand
ATGCCGCGCCCAATGATCGTGCGATCTGCATCGCACGCGTGAAAGACCAGGCGATGCGGCCGCTCGACCGCGTTGCCGACACGATCCGCCTCACGCCGGAGCAGCAGCAGGGCCTCGACGCGCTGCGCAACCATGTGCGCGACGCCATCGACGCCGAGACGGCGGCCTGCCGTGGCGATCTTCCCACTACGCAGCCGGAGCGGCTGCGCGCCATGATCGACGGGCTGTGGGCCATGCGCTACGCGGAATTCCGCATTCGCCCCGCGCTCGAGACGTTCCACAACGCACTCACCGATGCGCAGAAGGCCCAACTGGCCGAGGAGCCGCAAACCGTCGGCAGCAGCGAGGCCGCACCGGCCGTTACGCCGGCGGCGGTGTGCAGTGAGCCGGTGGAATCGAACGCAAATCCGTTCGGGCCGTTGCAGCGCGCGTTGCGGCCAACCGACGAGCAACGCAAGAGCCTACAGATGCTCTACGGCGCGTCGATGGAAATGGCGCAGTTCCTGAACACCACCTGCCCCGCCGAAACCCCGGCGACACCGATGGCGCGCCTCGACGCGGCCAGCGACCGCGTGATGTCGCTCCTGCATGCAGCGATGGGAATCGAGCCGATGCTCGGTCAGTTCTACGGGACGCTCAGCGACCAGCAGCGCCGGCGTTTCAATTCGGCGATCCGCTAGCTAGCGTCCCCGATCAGACGTTGCGATCGGCGACGAATTTCGCGCCGGCAATCAGCACATCCGCGGACCCGCCGAACGGCTTGAGCGCCGCCTCCGCATCGCTGACGATCGTGCGCAGCCGCGCCTTCGCGCCATCGATACCGAGGATGCCGACGATGGTGGCCTTGCCGGCCTCCGCGTCCTTGCCGGTCTGCTTGCCTACCAGCGCCGGGTCGCCCTCGACGTCCAGCAGGTCGTCGGCGATCTGGAACGCCTGGCCTACCGCCGCGCCGTAGCGATCGAGCGCATCGCGCTGCGCCGCCGAGGCCTTGCCGAGGATGCCGCCCGCGCTGCACGCGAACTTGAGCAGCGCGCCGGTCTTCATCGCCTGCAGCCTCAGGATCTCCTTTTCGCCGAGCCGCTGCACGGTGCCGCCGTCGAAGCGGCCCTCGGCCGCGAGGTCGAGCATCTGGCCGCCGACCATGCCGCCGAGGCCCGAGGCCCGGGCCAGCGCCTGCACCAGTTCGACCCGCACTCCCGCATCGGGATGGGTCTCGGTGCGCGACGCGATGTCGAACGCCAGGGTGAGCAGCCCGTCACCGGCGAGGATGGCGGTCGCGTCGTCGAAGGCCTTGTGCAGGGTCGGCTGACCGCGGCGCAGGTCGTCGTTGTCCATCGCCGGGAGGTCGTCATGCACCAGCGAATAGCAATGGATGCACTCGAGCGCGGCGCCGGCCATCAGGGCCTGGTTACGGTCGACCCCGAACAGCGACGCGCATTCCACCACCAGGAACGGACGGAAACGCTTGCCGGCGCCCAGGCCGGCGTAGCGCATGGCCTCGAGCAGGCGGGCCGGACGGCCCATCTCCCCACCAAGCAGCGTGGTGCCCAGCAGCCGGTCGAGCAGCGTCTCGCTGTCCTTGGCGACCTGGTTCAGACGGTCCTGAAATTGCGCCGTCGCGTTCACTTCGTCCTCATGGTTAAGGTCTTTCCGGCCGCGTTCTATTCGAGCCGCGCCTCGATAACAACCAGTCCCCCAAACCGCCCTACCAATGGCGCATTTGGCCCTTGCATCTGCGGCCGGTATTTTACACAGCTTCGCCCATCCGAAGGCAGGTCGGAGGCGACCTTCCCGGCTCTATAGTTACCGCAAGAGGACGACCCATCGGCATGGTGTTGGAGGCTATCGCAGCGCTGGCGGCCGCCATCTGGCTCTACCTCGTGTTCGCGCGTGGTGGCTTCTGGCTGTCCTCCGAGCGCCATCAGGGTGGCCCGGCGACGTTGCCCGGCTCGCCACCGTCCTGGCCCTCGGTCACGGTCGTGATCCCGGCGCGCGACGAGGCCGACGGCATCGCCGAGACCATCGGCTCGCTGCTCCGCCAGGACTATGCCGGTGCGTTCAAGATCGTTCTGGTCGATGACAACAGCAGCGACGGCACCGCCGAGGTCGCGCGCCGCTGCGCCGGCGAGGCCAACGCGGCCGAGCGCCTGGAGATCATCGCCGGACAACCGCTGCCCAGCGGCTGGACCGGCAAGCTCTGGGCGGTGAAGCAGGGTGTCGCTGCGGCGCAGTCGGCGCCCCAACCGCCGGACTACATCCTCTTGTCTGATGCCGACATCGTCTACGCGCCCGACGTCCTTGCCGGACTGGTGACGCGCGCGGTGATCGGCAAGCTGGTGCTGACCTCGTTGATGGTGAAGCTGCGCTGCCAGAGCTTCGCCGAGCAAAGCCTCATTCCGGCATTCATCTTCTTTTTCCAGATGCTCTATCCGTTCCCGTGGGTGAACAAGCCTACGAGCGCGACGGCCGCCGCCGCCGGCGGCTGCATGCTGGTGCGCAGCGACGCACTCAGGGCCGCGGGCGGCATCGACGCGATCCGCAATGCGCTGATCGACGACTGTTCGCTCGCGAAGCTGCTGAAAGTGCGAGGCCCGATCTGGCTCGGCCTCACCGAGCGCGTATTCAGCAGCCGCCCCTATCCGGAGTTCGAAGACATCCGCCGGATGGTGTCGCGATCCGCCTATGCGCAGTTGCGGTACTCGCCGGTGCTGCTCGCCGGCACCGTGGTCGGAATGGCAATTACTTACCTCGCACCGCCGCTGCTGACGCTGTTCGCCAGCGGCCCGGCCCGCTGGCTCGGGCTGCTCGCCTGGGCCCTGATGGCGGTTGCGTTCGCCCCGACGCTGCGGCTCTACGGGCGCTCCCTTCTTTGGGGTTGGGCCCTGCCCGCCATCGCGCTGTGCTACATGCTGTTCACCCTCGATTCCGCCCTGCAATACGCCCGCGGCAAGGGGGGGATGTGGAAGGGGCGCGTACAGGCTTTGGAACAATGACCCACGATCCCGCCGCACTGCGCTCCGGCAAGGGGCACCGGGACGAGAACTTCCCGGTTGCGTCGCGGCTGATCCACCCGCGCCATCGCGGCGCCATTCTCGCCTTCTATGAATTCGTGCGGATCGCCGACGACATTGCCGATCATGAGACATTGGGCGAGCGCGAGAAGCTCGATTTCCTCGATCGAATGGAAGCTGCCCTGCTCGGCCAGAACGACGATCAACAGGAAGCGGTGGCGCTGCGTACGGTTTTACGCGGCCGTAACCTGTCGCCCCGCCACGCCCAGGACCTCTTGACGGCCTTCCGGATGGATGTGACCAAGCTGCGCTATCGCGATTGGGACGACCTGATGAATTATTGCAGCTACTCAGCCATGCCGGTCGGCCGCTACGTGCTCGATGTGCATGGCGAGGACCGCTCGACCTGGGCGGCCAACGACGCGCTGTGCGCGGCGCTGCAGATCATCAACCACCTGCAGGATTGCAAGAAGGACTACCAGTCGCTCAACCGCGTCTACGTCCCGGAAGATGCGCTGGCGGCCGCCGGCGCCACGGTCGAAGACATCGGCCGCGACACCGCGACCCCGGCGCTGCGCCGTTGCCTGAACGGGCTGGCCGAACGCACCGGCAAGCTGCTCGATCAGAGCGCGGCTTTCTCGCCGCAGATCAAGGATTTCCGCCTCGCCATGGAAGTCGCCGTGATCCAGTCGCTGGCGCGCCGGCTGGTGGGGCTGTTGTTGCGGCGTGATCCCTTGAGCGAACGCGTGCATCTCGGCAAAGGCGCCGTTGCCGGCGTCGGCATCCTCGGGATCGTCGCCGGGACGGCCGGCCGTTTCAGCCGTGCCTTCACCGCGTCCCATGCAACCCGGAATGCATGAGGAGCGCCGTGGACGCGACCAGCCCGCCACCAACCGCCTCGCATAGCGCCTCCGGCAGCTCGTTCTACATGGCGATGCGCATCCTGCCGGCGCGGCAGCGCGACGCCATGTTCGAGATCTACCGGTTCTGCCGCGAGGTCGACGACATCGCCGACTCCGGCGGTCCGCGCCCGGTGCGGATCGGACAACTCGCCGAGTGGCGCGACGAGATCAACGATCTGTATGAAGGCAAGATCGGTGCGAAGGTCGTCGGCCTCGACGAGCCCGTGCGCCAATTCGGTCTCAAGCGCGAAGACTTCCTCGCCGTCATCGACGGCATGGAGATGGACGGGCGCGAGGACATCCGCGCGCCGAGTTTCGCTACGCTCGATCTCTACTGCGACCGGGTGGCGAGCGCTGTCGGGCGGCTCTCGGTCCGTGTGTTCGGTGTCGAGGAAGCTGACGGCAAGCTCCTGTCGCATCACCTCGGGCGCGCGCTTCAGCTCACCAACATCCTGCGCGACCTCGACGAGGACGCCGGGATCGGGCGGCTCTACCTGCCGCGCGAGGCCCTCGATCAGGCCGGAATCACCACCAGCGATCCCCTCACCGCGCTGCGCAGCCCCAATCTCAGCCAGGCCTGCGCACCGCTGGTCGAGCGCGCACGTACGCATTTCGTGGAAGCCGACCGGATCATGCGGCGCTGCCCGCGCCGCGCGGTGAAGGCACCGCGGATCATGGGTGAAGTCTATCGCGGTATCCTGGAAGGCATGATCGCACGCGGCTGGAGCGCACCGCGCAAGCGCGTCAGCGTGTCGCGCGTGCGTCTGCTCGGGATCATCCTACGGTACGCATTCATCTGATGGCGCGCACCGTTCACATCATCGGCGCCGGTCTTGCCGGCCTTTCCGCCGCGGTCGAGCTCACAACGCGCGGCGAGACCGTCGTCGTGCACGAAGCCACGACTTTTGCCGGCGGGCGCTGCCGCTCCTATCACGACTCCATTCTCGGCATGACCATCGACAACGGCAACCATTTGCTGTTGTCGGGCAACCACGCCGCGATGCGCTATCTTGAGCTGCTCGGCGCGCGAGACCGCCTGGTTGGCCCGCCGAAAGCGGAATTCCCGTTCTTCGATCTCGGCAGCAACGAGCACTGGACGCTGCGGATCAACGACGGCCGTATCCCGTGGTGGATTTTCAATTCCGGCAAGCGCGTGCCGGGCACCCGCGCCCTCGACTACATTCCGGTCGCGCGGCTGCTGTGGGCGAAGCGCGACCGCGCCGTGGGTGAGGTCATCCGGTTCACCGGGCCGCTGTACGAACGGCTGATGCGACCGCTCCTGCTGGCGGCGCTCAACATCGAGCCGTCGGCCGGCTCGGCCTCGCTGGCCGGCGCCATCATCCGCGAGACGCTCGCCACTGGCGGACAGGCCTGCCGGCCGCTGGTCGCGCGCGAGGGCCTCGGCAGCGCGATGATCGAGCCGGCGCTCGAATTCCTGCGCCAGCGCAACAGCCCGGTGCGGCTGGGGCACCAGTTGCATCGCCTGCGCGCTTCCGAGACGCGGGTCGAAGAGCTCAATTTCGGTGGCGACACCGTCACGCTCGGCGACGATGACGTGGTGATCCTCGCCGTGCCGCCCTACGCCGCTACGGGGCTGGTGCCGGGCCTGCAGGCGCCAACCGAATTCCGCGCCATCATCAACGCGCATTTCCGTATCGACCCGGCGCCGTACCAGCCGGCGATCCTCGGGCTGGTCAACAGCACGACCGAATGGGTGTTCGCATTCGCCGGCCGGGTTTCGACCACGATCAGCGCCGGCGACCGCCTGCTGGACACCCCGCGCGACGCGCTGGCCCGGACGATCTGGTCCGAGGTCGCCGCCGCGACCGGCCTGCCCCCGGACCTGCCTCCGTGGCAGATCGTGCGGGAACGCCGCGCGACGTTTGCCGCAACACCTGAGCAGGACGCGCTAAGGCCCGGTCCCAACACGCGTTTTTCCAACCTTCTGCTGGCCGGCGATTGGACAAATACAGGCTTGCCCGCCACCATCGAAAGTGCCATTCGATCCGGGCGCCGCGCCGCCGATCTGGTTGCGTAAACACACCCCCTGGACTCGATAACCGTGCTGACGACTGACAGAAGCGATTCCGCTTTGGAGGACCGCATCGGGCGGGCCGCGCGCGCGTTGATCGAGCGCCAGCAGCCGGACGGGCATTGGGTGTTCGAGCTCGAGGCCGACGCCACCATCCCCGCCGAATACGTGCTGATGCGCCACTTCCGCGGCGAGCCTCTCGACGCCGAAATCGAGCGCAAGATCGCCGTCTACCTGCGCCGCATCCAGGGCACGCACGGCGGCTGGCCCCTGTTCCATGCCGGCGCCTTCGACATGAGCGCCAGCGTGAAGGCCTACTTCGCGCTCAAGATGATCGGCGACCCGATCGACGCCGACCACATGCGCCGGGCCCGCGAGGCGATCCTGTCCCGCGGCGGCGCCGCCCGTGCCAATGTGTTCACGCGCACGCTGCTTGCGCTCTACGGGCAGATTTCCTGGCGCGCGGTGCCGATGATGCCGGCCGAGGTGATGCTGCTGCCGAAGTGGTTTCCGTTCCACCTCGACAAGATTTCGTACTGGAGCCGCACCGTCATCGTGCCACTGCTGGTGCTGCTCGCGCTCAAGCCGCAGGCGAAGAATGCCAAGGGCGTGCGCATCGACGAGCTGTTCCTCGCGCCACCGGATCAGGCGCGGCTCACGCCGCGCGCGCCGCAGCAGAACAAGTTCTGGTTCGCCTTCTTCCGCGTGGTGGACCACGTGCTGCGCGCGGTCGAACCGGTGCTCAAGCGCCTGCCGACCCGGCAGCGTTCGATCAAGGCCGCCGAGGCGTTCACGATCGAGCATCTCAACGGCGAGGATGGCATCGGTGCGATCTTCCCGGCCATGGTCAACAGCGTGCTGATGTTCGACGTGCTCGGCTATCCCGCAGACCACCCGCACCTGACCATCGCCCGCCTCTCGGTCGAGAAGCTTCTGGTGGTCAAGGACGACGAGGCCTATTGCCAGCCGTGCGTGTCGCCGGTGTGGGACACCGGCCTCGCCTGCCACGCGATGCTCGAGGTCGGCGGCGACGCGGCCGTGGCGCAGGTCAACAAGGGCCTCGACTGGCTCAAGAACCGGCAGATCCTCGACGTCAAAGGCGACTGGGCGGCGGCGCGTCCCGATGTGCGGCCGGGCGGCTGGGCGTTCCAATACAACAACGCGCACTATCCCGACGTCGACGACACCGCGGTGGTGGCGATGGCCATGGACCGCGCGCAGAACCTGCAAGGCCGCACCGACTACCGCGAGGCGATCGACCGCGCCCGCGAGTGGATTTTCGGCATGCAGAGCAAGAACGGCGGCTGGGGCGCGTTCGATGCCGACAACGACCACTACTACCTGAACCACATTCCGTTCGCCGACCATGGCGCGCTGCTCGATCCGCCTACCGAGGACGTGAGCGCGCGCTGCGTGTCGATGCTGGCGCAGTTCGGCGACACCGCGAAAAACGACCCGCGCATGGCGCAGGCGGTCGACTACCTGCTCAAGTCGCAGCATCCGGAAGGCAGCTGGTTCGGCCGCTGGGGCATGAACTACATCTACGGCACCTGGTCGGTGCTGTGCGCGCTGAACGCCGCCGGGATCGACCACAAGGCCCCTGAGGTCCGTAAGGCGGTCGACTGGCTGGTGAATATCCAGAACCCGGACGGCGGCTGGGGCGAGGACGGATCGAGCTACAAGCTCGACTACAAGGGCTATGAGCCCGCGCCCTCGACGCCGGCGCAAACCGCCTGGGCCCTGCTCGGCCTGATGGCCGTCGGCGAGACCGACCATCCGGCGGTCGCGCGCGGCATCGATTACCTGTCACGCACGCAAGACGAAGACGGCCTGTGGAAGGAAGAACTCTTCACCGCGGTCGGCTTCCCGCGCATCTTTTATCTGCGCTACCACGGCTACGCGAAGTACTTCCCGGTCTGGGCGATGGCGCGCTACCGCAATCTCAAGCGCGCCAACAGCCCGTCGGTGGCTTACGGGATGTAGCGCACCGCCGCTTCCGAGGAAGCAGTACCTCCGAAAATGAAAATGGCCGGGACGATGCCCGGCCATTTCTATTTCATGGGATGGCCTCTCAGGCCGGCTGAGCGGCAGCGCCTGTCGTGCTTGGCTTAGCGGCCTGCTTGGCCGCCTTTTCCTTGACCTCGTCCTTGCGGATCTCGGAGAGCTTCTGCTGCACGTTCTCCGAGAACATGTACTGCGCCGGCCGCTGACCCTCGAGCGGGATTTCGGCTGCGAACGCCCCTTCGAGGCGCGGTCCGCGCATCGCGACCGCGAGCGTCCGGAGCGGATTTTGCAACACCGCCTCGGCGGCGGTCGGCTCGTAACCGCAATGCGCCATGCAGTTCGCGCACTTCTCGTACTTGCCGGTGCCGTAGCTGTCCCAGTCGGTCTTTTCCATCAGCTCCGTGAAGGTCTGCACGTAGCCTTCGCCGAGCAGATAGCAGGGCTTCTGCCAGCCGAAGATGTTGCGCGTCGGCATGCCCCACGGGGTGCAGTGATAGGTCTGGTTGCCGGCGAGGAAGTCGAGGAACAAAGGCGAGTGGATGAACTTCCACCCCTTGCCCTTGCCGCGCTTGAATACCTCGCGGAACAGCTCCTTGGTCTTGCGGCGGCCGAGGAAGTGCTCCTGGTCAGGCGCGCGCTCATAGGCATAGCCGGGCGAGATCGAAACGCCGACGCCGAGTTCCTTGCAGAGGTCGAGGAAGGCCGCGATGTCTTCGGCCGGATGACCGTCAAAGACGGTACAGTTGACGTTGACGATGAAGCCCTTCGCCTTGGCGGCCTTGATGCCGGCGATCGCCTTCTCGAAGCCGCCTTCCATGCAGACCGACTTGTCGTGGTGCTTCTTGATGCCATCGAGATGCACCGAGAAGAACAAGTACGGCGACGGCTCGAACAGATGCAGTTTCTTTTCCAGAAGCAGCGCGTTGGTGCAGAGCGAGACGAATTTCTTGCGCGCGACGATGCCCTTGACGATCTCGCCGATGTCCTTGTGGATCAGCGGTTCACCGCCGGGAATAGCAACCATCGGCGCGCCGCACTCGTCGACGGCGTCGAGGCATTCCTTCACCGACAGGCGCCGGTTGAGGATCGCGTCCGGATAATCGATCTTGCCGCAGCCGAAGCATGCGAGATTGCAACGGAACAACGGCTCAAGCATCAGCACCAGCGGGTAGCGCTTGCGACCCATCAGCTTCTGCTTGAACAGATATGCGCCGATGCGCATCTCCTTCAAAAACGGAACCGCCATTCGTCTACTTTCTTCTTCTGTTGCTGCCCATTCCTGTTGCTATCCAGAGGGGCGCAGATTGCTAGGACGCTACCGCGAGCTCCGCAGGCAGCTTGAACTCGATTCGCTCTTGCCGGCCGTCCATGATCGAGACCTCGACCGGACCCAGACGACGCAAACGGTCGATCACATCCTCGACCAACACTTCCGGCGCGGAAGCGCCGGCGGTAAGGCCGATCACCTTCGCGCCCTCGAGCCACTTCGGATCGAGCTCGCTGCCGTCGGCGATCAGGTAGCTCGGCAGGCCTACTTCCTCGCCAATCTCGCGCAGGCGATTCGAGTTCGAGCTGTTGGTGGCGCCGACCACCAGGATCACGTCGACGAGCTTGCTCAGGTCGCGCACCGCGGACTGGCGATTCTGCGTCGCGTAGCAGATGTCGCGCGTCTCGGGCCCGACGATGTCGGTGAACTTGCGCTGCAGTGCCTGGATGATCCCGGAAGTGTCGTCGACGCTGAGCGTGGTCTGCGTGACGTAGGCGACCGGCGTGTCGAGCGGCAGGTCGAGCTTGTCGACGTCCGCTTCCGACTGAACGAGAATCACCGGGCTCGGGATCTGTCCCATGGTGCCGACGACTTCGGGATGGCCGGCGTGCCCGATCAGGATGAGCTTGCGGCCCTGCCCGACATAGCGCTTGCCCTGATTGTGAACCTTGGTCACCAGCGGACAGGTCGCGTTCAGCACCGGGAGATTTCGCTCCAGGGCTTCGTCCTCGACGCTCTTGGCGACGCCATGAGCGCTGAAGATCGTGACGGCGTTGTCGGGCACTTCCGACACGTCCTCGACGAACACCGCGCCCTTGGCCTTGAGGCTCTCGACGACGTGCTTGTTGTGCACGATCTCGTGCCGGACGTAGACCGGAGGTCCGTATTTCTCCAGCGCACGCTCGACGATCTCGATGGCGCGCACAACGCCAGCGCAAAATCCTCGTGGCTGAGCCAAGATCACTTTCATCAGGTGATCACTTTCATATCGTTCCAACTTGCAAGATTTAGGCCGGAATCGCGCCAGACGCCGGAACTTTCGGCAAACATAGGCAATTGCGCGCCTGGGGCAACCCCTCGGACTCGCCTTCTACCTTCAAGCTAAATGCAGGGCATCGCGCCGGATGTCCTTCCCAAGAGCCTCAAACACCTTGGCCACGATGCCCTTGGCGTCGAGACCCGCCTGCGCGTACATCGCCGCCGGGCTGTCGTGATCGATGAACACGTCCGGCAGAACCATGCAACGGACCTTGGCGCCGCCGTCGAGGACGCCATGCTCGGCCAGTTCGTGCATCACATACGAGCCGAAGCCGCCGATGGAGCCCTCCTCGACCGTGATGAGGACCTCGTGTTCACGCGCCAGACGACACACCAGATCGGTGTCCAGCGGTTTTGCAAAGCGCGCATCCGCGACCGTTGCAGTCAAACCATGCGAGGCGAGCGTCTCGGCCGCCAGCAGGCACTCTTGCAGCCGCGTGCCGTATGACAACAGCGCCACCGAGGTGCCTTCCTTGAGGATGCGGCCCTTGCCGATCTCAAGCGGCCTGCCGATTTCCGGCATGTCGACGCCGACACCGTCGCCGCGCGGATAACGCAGTGCTGACGGGCGATCGTCGATCGCCACGGCGGTCGCCACCATGTGAACGAGTTCAGCCTCGTCGGCCGCCGCCATCAGCACGAAGCCGGGCAGACAGCCGAGATACGCGACGTCGAACGAACCCGCATGCGTCGGGCCATCGGCGCCGACCAGGCCGGCGCGGTCGAGCGCGAAGCGCACCGGTAGCCGCTGTATCGCAACGTCGTGCACGATCTGGTCGTAGCCGCGTTGCAAGAAGGTGGAGTAGATCGCCGCGAACGGCTTGTAGCCTTCAGTTGCAAGCCCGGCCGCGAAGGTGACCGCGTGCTGCTCGGCGATGCCGACGTCGAAGGTACGGTGCGGGAACGCCTTGCCGAAGATGTCGATACCGGTACCGCCAGGCATCGCGGCAGTAATGGCGACGATCTTGTCGTCCTTCTGCGCTTCCTTCACCAAGCTCTCGCCGAATACTTTCGTATAGGACGGCGCGTTTGCCTTGGCCTTGGCCTGCTTGCCGGTGGCGACGTCGAACTTCACAACACCGTGATACTTGTCGGCGGAAGCCTCGGCCGGCCCGTAACCCTTGCCCTTCTGGGTCACGACGTGGACCAGAATCGGTCCTTCCTTCGCGTCGCGGACGTTCTTCAGGACAGGCAGCAAGTGATCGAGGTTGTGACCATCGATCGGGCCGACGTAAAAGAATCCCAGCTCTTCGAACAGCGTGCCGCCGGTGACGAGACCGCGCGCATATTCTTCCATGGCGCGCGCGCGCTGCTCGAGAAACTTCGGCAGCTTCTTCGCAAGCTGATGCACGATATGGCGCAGCGAGCGATACGGCCTGCCAGAGACCAGCCGCGCGAGATACGCCGAGAGCGCGCCGACCGGCGGTGCGATCGACATGTTGTTGTCATTGAGAATTACGATAAGGCGCGAATCCATCGCACCCGCATTATTCATCGCCTCATAGGCCATGCCCGCGGACATCGAGCCGTCGCCGATCACGGCAACAACATTATTCGACTGCCCGGAGAGATCGCGGGCGACCGCCATGCCGAGCCCGGCGGAGATCGATGTCGATGAATGCGCAGCGCCAAAGCAGTCGTATTCGCTTTCGGCACGCTTGGTGAAACCCGAAAGTCCACCACCCTGACGCAACGTGCGGATCTTGTCGCGCCGCGCGGTCAATATCTTGTGCGGATAGGCTTGATGGCCTACATCCCAGATCACTCGGTCGCGCGGCGTATCGAAAACGTGGTGCAACGCCACGGTCAATTCGACAACGCCGAGACCGGCTCCGAGGTGACCTCCGGTCGCCGCAACAGCGCTGATCGTCTCGGCGCGCAGTTCGTCGGCAACCTGCCTGAGCTGACGCTCGCTCAAGTGCCGCAGGTCGGCTGGAGATTTGATGGTGTCGAGAAGTGGTGTCGTCATGGTCATCATCACAACATGATTATCCCTAGCAGTCGACGAAGGGGCGCAGGGACGAGTAATTGGCTAGGGCTACGGAACCATGCAGATCGGCTCGGTATTGCACAATTCATCGGGTTAGGCATTGCCCCGTCGAGACCGCAGATTGTTCTTAACGCCCTGAATAGCTCGATGGTTCGCCCCATTCAATAGTCAATCTCACGATTTGACGGGCGTCCGCGCGGAAAGAAACCATATGCTTAGATCAAAGATTGTGTCGATTGTTGATATTTGCACGCGTTTTCCATGGGCGATTATTGCCATAACTGCGATATTAACGATTGCGACGGCCGCCTATTCAGTCCGTAATTTCTCAATCAACACAAATGTTAATCGGTTAATCTCTCAAGACTTGGATTGGCGTCAACGAGAACTTACCGTCGACCGCTCGTTCCCCCACCGGAATGAAACGATTTTGGCGGTGGTCGAGGCCCCCACCTCCGAACTGGCCACCGAGGCCAATGCCGCCCTCATCGGGCGGTTGCGGGAGCAAAAGGACCTCTTCCCCACCGTGCAGTCGCTCAATGAGAGCGAATTCTTCCAGCGCAACGCCCTCCTGTTCGCCTCGAACGAGCAGGTGCAGAGCTTCGCTACCCAGTTCGCCCAGGCGCAGGCGCTGTTTCAGGTGCTGAACACCGACCCGACCCTGCGCGGGCTGGTGCAGGCGCTGACGTTCGGTCTCGCTGGGCTGCAGCGCAAAATGTACACCCTCGACGACATGACGCGGCCGCTGACCATGGTCGCGACGACGCTGGAAGACGTCGTCGCCGGGCGTCCGGCAAGCTTCTCGTGGCGCGAACTGGTGAATCGCAAGCAGGCGACCGCCAGCGACCTGCGGCGATTCATTCTGATCAAGCCGGTGCTCGATTTCACGCAGCTCGAGCCGGGCGCGATCCCGGTCAATGCGATTCGCCAGGCCGTGTCCGATCTCAAGCTGACGTCCGACTTGCGCGCGAAGGTCCGGTTGACCGGCTCGATCCCGATCCAGGACGAGGAGTTCGGGACGCTCAAGGAGCACTGGGAGCTCAACACCCTGGTCTCGCTCGCCTTCCTGATCGGCATCCTGTGGCTCGCGCTCGGCTCGGCGCGAATCATCGTGGCAGTGCTGGTCAGCATTTTCTGCGGACTGGCGATGACCGCCGCCGTCGGCCTCTTTCTGGTCGGTTCGCTCAACCCGATCTCGATCGCGTTCGCCGTACTGTTCGTCGGCATCGGCATCGATTTCGGCATCCAGTTTGGCGTGCGCTATCGCGCCGAACGCTATGAAGAGAACGACCTGCGCAAGGCGCTGTCGAATGCCGCGCGCCATGTCGGCGTGCCGCTGACGCTCGCGGCCACCGCAACCGCCGCGGGCTTCATGTCGTTCCTGCCGACGCATTACAAAGGACTGTCAGAGCTCGGGCTGATCGCCGGCCTCGGCATGATCATCGCCTTCATCGTCAGCATCACGCTGCTGCCGGCGTTGCTCAAGCTGTTCAATCCCACCGGCGAAAAAGAGCCGCTCGGCTACGCATCGCTGGCGCCGGTCGATTCGTTCATGGAGCGGCATCGCATTCCGATCATCATCGGCACGGCGGTGATCTCGCTCGGCGGGCTGCCCCTGCTCTACTATCTGCAGTTCGACTTCAACCCGATGAATCTGCGCAGCCCGAAGGTCGAATCCGTCGCGACGTTCCTGGAGCTCAGGAGCGATCCCAACACGGGCGCGAACGCAATCGACGTGCTCACGCCGAATCTCGAGGACGCCCGGGCGACCGCCGACCGCCTGCGCAAGCTTCCCGAGGTCAACAACGTCATGACGCTCGATTTTTTCGTGCCGAGCGATCAGGAGCAAAAGCTTGGCTATATCCGCGCGCTCGCGAAGGCGCTGGAACCGGCCTTCAAAGCACCGGAGCGTCCGGCTCCTTCGGATGAAGACAATGTCGCGGCGCTCAACCGTGGCATCGACGCGCTGAAGAAGGCTTCCGCCGGTCAGACCGGCCCTGGCGCCGACGCCGCCAACCGGCTCGCCGCCGTGCTGGCGAAGCTCGCCAGCGGCGACCAGGCGCTGCGCGACCGCGCGACTGCCGCGCTGGTGGTGCCGCTCAAGACCGCGATCAAGGGCATGCGCCTGTCGCTGGAGGCGCAGACGATCACGGCCGACAACCTGCCGCAGGACATCAAGGTGAACTGGATCACGTCCGACGGCCGCGCCCGCGTCGAGGCCCATCCCAAAGGTGATGCCAACGACAACGAGGTGCTGCGTCAGTTCGCGCGCGCCGTCCTCGCGGCCGAGCCGCGCGCCAGCGGCGGACCGATCTCGATCCTCGAGTCGGGACACACCGTCGTGCGCGCCTTTATCGAGGCCGGCGCCTGGGCGTTCCTGTCGATCGCGATCCTGCTCTGGATCGTGCTGCGCCGATTCACCGATGTATGCCTGACCCTGATCCCGCTGGCGCTCGCCGGCGTGGTGACGCTGGAAATCTGCGTGCTGATCGGACTGCAGCTCAACTTCGCGAATATCATCGCGCTGCCGCTACTGCTCGGCGTCGGCGTTGCGTTCAAGATCTACTACATCACGGCGTGGCGGGCGGGGCAGACGCAGCTGTTGCAGTCGCCCCTCACCCGCGCCGTCCTGTACAGCGCGCTCGCGACCGCAACGGCGTTCGGCAGCCTCTGGCTGTCGAGCCACCCGGGTACGTCGAGCATGGGCAAGCTGCTCGCGCTGTCGCTGGTGACAACGCTCGCCGCAGCGGTGCTGTTTCAGCCGGTGCTGATGGGACGGCCGCGCGAGATCGGCGACTAGTCGAATCCAATAGTTGCCAGCGGTCCTTAGATTCTAACATTCGCAAAATCGCCCGCAGAGACGGGATGCGAATGTTAGAATCGGATCACTCGTTCCTGGCGCTACTGTAGAGCCGAGACGCGGGAGCAGACGTCACTCCGCCCGCCGTTCTGCGCGGATGGGTTACCGACGCGGGTCCAACGCTGCCCGCCACAGAACACACCACCCATCACGCATCCCTCGACGCGCAGCGTGTTGTCGCTGACCACCCTGACATTGGCCTTATAGGTCTCGCCGTTCTGCGCGTTGTAGATTTGTCCATCCCAGCGCGCCTGTGACGACGGCCGCATGTTGATCAGCACGGTGGAGCCGAGCGTTGGCCGGCCATTGCGCCGGTCACGGCCGGGCTCCCGCTCCCAGGCGACGACGCCCCAGAGCGCACCGCGGCAATTGTCGACACGAATGATGGCGCTGCCGTCTTCGGTCCGCCAGTCG
>Ga0075430_100002425_pt1 | contig 15524 bp, 11 predicted proteins | sample RhiMetdeltSRZDD4_FD_75294 | JGI IMG/M metagenome (GOLD analysis project Ga0075430, IMG submission 75294) | Populus rhizosphere microbial communities from Tennessee, USA - Rhizosphere MetaG P. deltoides SRZDD4 | ecosystem: Host-associated > Plants > Roots > Rhizosphere > Soil | place: USA... | reverse complement strand
CGCCGCTCTGCATCGTCAATCTCCGATGCGGTCATGAATCGCGAGAGCGTGGGGCTGGCCGTTTCCAGTCGGATTTCTCCGTCGCCGCGATGATCGGAAAAACGGCCCAGCGGCCATTCGAGCAGGTTGCGCCCCGAGGCGCGTCCCGCCAGGCGAATGCCGTCGAGCTCGAGCAGGTCGGTGAACGCCAGCACGTCGACGTTCTCGTACACGGTGTCGAAGCTCGCGACCGCGCGGACGCCAGGCTGCCCGAAGGGCCCCACCCGGTAACTGAAACGTGACGAGCCACCGTACAGGGCGGCCGTCGCTTCGGTCACCTCAAACCGCTCGGGGACCCACAAGAGCGCGCCACGCAGGTCGGTGAACTGATACCTGTTGACGTTGGTGCTGGCGCTCGAAAATACGCCTTTCAGCTCACGGCCGGTGCGGGAGCGTCCGTTCACGGTTTCGCGGAAGAGGTGGAACGTGCCCGTGAACTCCCCTTCGCCCCCGACGGTGAAATCGCGGTCGCCAAAGAAGATGTCGCGCATGCGGGGGAAATCGACCTGGGAGCGGACGACGCGGTAGGTCTGCTCGGGCCAGCGAGTGAGATCGACTTCACCGGTCAGCTGTGACTTCGAGCCGTCGGTGCTCAGGTCGATCCGATCGAGCACGACCTTGCCATCGACGATGCGGAACGTCGTGCTCATGTCCGCGCGCATGGGCACGTATTTCTGGATGGAGATGGTTCCGTTTGTGAACCGCGCTTGGCCGCGATACTCGGACGTCGGCCGTGCCACGATTACGTCCAGGTTGCGGCTGACGACGCTCCAGGGAGTGCCGTGATCGGCGTACGTAAACTCTCCGCGGCTGGCGCGGACATACTGCAGGGTGGTGGTCCAGGAGCTCGCCGTCCGTCTCTCACGGGTAAACCGCGGGAAATTGTGACGGCCGTCGGGAAACGTCTCGACGAACATCCGCCAATCAGTCATTTCGATGGCGCCGAAGACGATCCTGCGGTCGAAAAGCGTGCTCCAGGGCACCGAGACATTGATGCGCTGCGCCATGAAGAACGGGCGCGACTGCGGTGTCAGACCTTCGATGACGACGTCCTCGACTACGAAACGCCCGAGCCACAGGTGTACGGATAATCGACCGATATGCATCGGTCGGCCCATGTACTGCGACGCAGCCGCTTCAGCGCGCGCCTTCAGTGACGGCCCGAGATCGATCGAAACGGTCGTGACCAGTGCGACCGCGACGAACACGGCAAGCATCAACAGGACGCGGCGAATGACACGCAGCGTGATCAGTGTGACGGGGTGGTTAAGGACGCTGTAGGTCAAAATTCACCCAAGACCAGACTATTAACACTACCGCCCGAATAACGCGCAGCCAAGACCCTGGTCATTCGATAACAATCAGCACTGTTCTCGCCTCGACGAGTGCACCTTGTGTCACTCTTACTCCCTTGACGGTGCCGGCTCGTGGCGCACGCACCTCGTTTTCCATCTTCATCGCCTCGACTACGACGACGCCCTGCCGCGCGACAACGGCGTCGCCCTCGTTCACCAGCACCTTGACGATCCGGCCGGGCATTGGCGCAACGATGTTCAGCGGTCCGCTTGGCGCCTCGCCCGTGCGGTCGGCCCGGGTAGCGCGCCGCTGCGCTCGTGGGCCGGTAAGACCGTGAATGCTGACCGGCACAGCCCTGCGGTTCACATAGACCGCCAGCTCGCCTCCCGCTTGCTCGCCGATCGTCACCTCGTAACTCCGCCCCGGGTGCAACGGCGGCGACGACAAAACAGGCTCAGCCGAGCCCACCAGCAGCGACCAGACGTCCCCCACTCTCGCGACGTCTAGGGCATATGCGCGCCCATCGACCACCGCCCGGTACGCGCGACCGGCCCCCGCGATCTCGACAGCCCGCCTGCGCCCGCCAGCCTCGACTTCGAAGGTCACCCGCGCAGACCCTCGAGTCGGGCCAGCCGCTTCCATCCGGCTCTTCCCACAGGGGGTCGCCCGGCTTCTGATAACGCCGCAACGTCGCGTGCGGCGGAGCGCCCGCTCGGCGCAATCCCGACCGCGATCACCGTGTGCAGCGCCGCAGCGACAGCGGCGATTTCCTCTTCGTCCTCGCGCGGATTCTCGAAAGGCTCGCCGCGGCGTTGTTGCAAGAGCTCGTCCAGATATGCAGTGTGGAATGTGGCGTTCTCGAACGCCGGCTGCTCCAGCATCCATCGAAAAAATGGGACGGTCGTCCGAATGCCCCCGACGTGGTACTCGCCGAGTGCCCGCTTCATTCGTGTCAGGGCCTGCTGGCGGTCAGCTCCCCACGCCGACAGTTTCGAAATCAACGGGTCGTAAAAAATAGGAACGTCAGTGCCAGGTTCGGCGCCGCTGTCGTCCCGAATCCACGGACCGCCGGGAACGTCGAGCGCGGCAATCCGGCCGGGAGAGGGCATGAAGCCTGCGTCCGGATCCTCCGCATAAATACGGCACTCGATTGCGTGACCATTAGGGGCCAGGGCTTGTTGCGGATCGATATCGAGCGGCTCCCCCTGTGCGATGCGGATCTGCCACTGCACGAGGTCGACGCCAGTCACCATTTCGGTAATCGGGTGCTCCACCTGCAGGCGCGTATTCATCTCCAGAAAATAGAAGCGCCCGTCCTCTTCCAGGAGGAATTCAATCGTTCCGGCGCTCGTATATCCGACCGAGCGCGCTACGGCCGCGGCTGCCGTCGTGATCTCCGCGCGAAGTGCCGGCGATACGGCAGGCGACGGCGTTTCTTCAATGACTTTCTGGTGCCGGCGCTGGATCGAACATTCACGCTCGACGAACGGCAGCACATTGCCGTGCAGGTCGCCCAGTAGCTGCACCTCCACGTGCCTCGGCCTGACGAGTCGTCGTTCCAGATAAATAGCGGGATCGCCGAAGGCGGCGCGAGCCTCGGACCGGGCGGCACGAATCGAGCTCGGCAGGTCTCCGGCCGCGGTCACCACCCGCATGCCCTTGCCGCCGCCGCCTGCGACGGCCTTGATGAGCAGCGGATACCCGACACTCACAGCCGCAGCCTCGATCACCGAATCCGATTGATTGGCATCGAACGGAGCATCGGAACCGGGCACGACGGACACGCCGGCAGCAATTGCCGCGCGACGCGCCGCGGTCTTGCTACCCATCAACGAGATCGCTTCAGCGGTTGGTCCGATGAACGTCAGCCCGGCGGCCCGACATGCCGCGGCAAACGATTCATTTTCCGCAAGAAAGCCGTACCCGGGGTGCACGGCGTCGGCGCCGGTCGCCAGCGCCGCGTCGATCAGCCGATCGACGCGCAAGTAGCTCTCAAGCGGAGCGCTGGGGCCAATTGCACAGGCCTCGTCGGCCATTCGTACGTGGCGCGCCGTGCGATCGCACTCCGAGTACACGGCTACGCAGGCCATTCCCATGTCGCGGCATGCGCGGATCACGCGCACGGCAATCTCGCCGCGGTTGGCCACGAGAATTTTGCGCAAAACCTGCTAATTCTAGCACTTAGGGCGAGGACCGGAGGGCGCGCGGCAGCTGCGGCAGCCGGTACACTCGGCTGTCCTCGACGTCGAAAAGATGCTCGGCGCCTGGAAGTGTGGCAACCCAGCGCGCGATGACGATCGAGAGCCCCGGCCGGACGATGACATATAGATCGCCGTCGCGGCGATAGTCGTCCAACGCATTTGGAATCACGTCGGCGATAGCACGCCGCAACGGTGTGAAGTGTGGGGGCAAGTACCCGCTATACCCATTGACCGTACGGTAACCGCCCATAACGCCGCGGTACTGCGGGACCGCGTTGTGGAACGCCTCCTCGATTGGAAGATCCAGGACCGTTGCACCCTCGGGGATCGTGCCACGGCGCATCGGCCGTGGCACCTCGACGATTCGATCGACGCACCAGCCTTCAACGACGATCAGCAGCGCAATGCTCGCGAGCACCGCGGACGCGTGGCGTCGATATCGCTGAAGGAGGACAACCGTTCCGAAGGCCGCGAGCACGCTGAGACACAGGATCGCGGGGAACCACGCGCGAGCCGGAACCCGGATGCTCTGGATGCCGGGGATTCGGACGAGCAGATAGTAAGGCCCGTATGTGAGCGCACGCCAGGGCGTGGACCATTCGGGCTCCGGGCCCAGCGCCACGAGCCACATCACGACCGTGGCGACTACGTAGAGCATCACGACATTGCGCTCGGACCAGGCACGCCGAAAACCCGTCGTGAGCATCGCGCCGGCGATGAGCATCAGCACGGCGAATGTGAACGGGCGGTAGGGGCTGAAAGCTGGAAGTGGCAGCGGACCGATATGCCACCCGAATGGACCGGTCCACACCCGCGCGAGCACGATGAGCGTCAGAACCACCGCCGCGCGGGCGAGGCGGCGAGGCCAGGGACCGATGTCCGTCCCCTTTACCACGTTGCGTAACGCAATGATCCCCAATGCAAACGTGGTGAAGCCGGGAAACAGCGCGCCTTCCTCGAAGTCGTGCGGCAGGACACCACGCCAGGGCACCGCGCGGTGATACATGCCGAGCAGGCCGACGATGTCCGCGCTGAACAGTTTTATTTCGGTGTAGCTGCGGATGAAGCCGTACGCCGCTTGGCGCACCTGATAACCCCAGAGCAAAGGCACAAGCGGCACGCTCGCAACGGCAGCCGCGGCGGCGACCGCGGCAAGTCTTCTCCAATCCGGCGCCCGCACGAACCAGACGCACCAAACCAGCAACAGGATTGGAAAGAACACCAGCAGCGCCGAGTTCGCCAGGGCGGTCAGCAGCCAACCCACACCAAACCACACCAGCGCCCGGCGGCTACCGGTCCGGAAATACCTGTGCAGCCACATCAGCGCAAACGGCATTCCGAATGACGTCATGTGCTGGAGATGCGACAGATGCACGGCCTGATATGGGGCAAACGCATAGGCCAGCCCTGCAACGAACCCGCCGGCATTTGACCCGGTGAGATCGCGGGCAAGCGCGTACGCGGCAATTCCATTGAGCGGCACCGACGCGAGGAACAGGAGGTTGTATGCAAGCACCGGGTTGTCCGTGATCCAGATCACCGGCGATGCGACCGGGTAGACCAGCAGCAAGTGCTCGGTAAATGCGGTCACCCCCAACAACGGCGCAAAGGACGGAAAGTTCCACCATTCGGCGGTGAGAGGCAGATGCGTCGCGTTCCACGCGAGGATCGACGCGTTCAGCAGCGGGTCGCCGACGTCCGAATACACGTGCGTCAACACGTTCGGCAGCAGCTCGCGGAACAGGATGGCGGTAATGATGGCGTAGGCGAGTGCGGCCGCCGGAAGACCGGGGTCCGGCCAGCCAAGCGTCCGTCCGCGCAGCCACGCCATCAGAGAGGAATGTTGCCGTGCTTCTTGGGTGGGTTCCGATCGCGCTTGGTGTCGAGCGCCTCCAGGGCAGCAATCAACTTGGCGCGGGTCTGCCTGGGCATGATGACTTCGTCAACGAACCCTCGTTGCGCGGCCACATAGGGATTAGCGAACTTCTCGCGGTATTCCTGGATTTTCGCAGCACGCACCGCCGCCGCATCACCGGCCGCTTCGAGCTCACGCTTGTAAAGGATGTTGACCGCCCCCTCCGCCCCCATCACGGCGATTTCAGCCGTTGGCCACGCGTAGTTGGCGTCGGTCCGAATGTGCTTGCTCGACATGACGCAGTAGGCGCCGCCGTACGCCTTGCGCGTGATCACGGTCACCTTCGGAACGGTCGCCTCGGCGAATGCAAAGAGCAGCTTCGCTCCGTGACGGATGATGCCGCCGTACTCCTGTACGGTGCCCGGCAGGAATCCGGGTACGTCTTCGAAAGTCACGAGCGGGATATTGAACGCGTCGCAGAACCGGACGAAGCGCGCGCCTTTGACCGACGCGTCGATGTCGAGCGTGCCGGCCAGGTGCGCGGGCTGATTCGCCACGATGCCGACCGCTCGGCCGCCGAGGCGCGCGAATCCGACCACGATGTTGCGCGCGAAATGCTCGTGCACCTCGAGCAGGTAGCCTTCATCCACCACTGCTCGGATGACGTCGCCCATGTCGTAGGGCTGATTCGGCGATTCGGGCACGATGGTATCGAGCACGGCTTCCGCGCGGTCCGCAGGATCGGCCGACTCGACGCGCGGCGGATCGTCCACGTTGTTGTTGGGTAGAAACGACAGCAGCTCGCGAATCAGGAGCAAGCATTCCTGGTCGTTGTCCACGGCAAAGTGCGCGACGCCGCTTCGTTCGTTGTGCGTCATCGCGCCGCCGAGCTCCTCTTTCGTCACCTGTTCATGAGTAACGGTGCGGATGACGTCGGGACCGGTCACGAACATGTAGCTCGTGTTCTTCACCATAATCGTGAAGTCCGTGATCGCCGGTGAGTAGACCGCGCCGCCCGCGCACGGTCCCATGATCGCGGAGATCTGCGGCACGACGCCCGAAGCGAGCGTGTTGCGAAGGAAGATGTCGGCGTAGCCGCCGAGGGACTGCACGCCCTCCTGAATCCGCGCACCGCCCGAATCGTTCAATCCGACGACGGGCGCACCCATCTTCATCGCGAGGTCCATGATCTTGACGATCTTGGCGGCGTTGGTCTCGGAAAGTGACCCTCCGAAGACCGTGAAGTCCTGTGCGAAGGCGTACGCGAGCCGCCCGTTGATGCGGCCGTGCCCGCACACGACGCCGTCGCCGGGCACGACCTGATCGGCCATGCCGAAGTCGCGGCAGCGGTGGGTGACGAACTTGTCTACTTCCTCGAACGTGCCGGCGTCGAACAGCAGGTCGATGCGCTCGCGCGCCGTCAGCTTGCCCGACTCGCGCTGGCGGCGCAGCCGTTCTTCACCGCCCCCGAGCTCGGCCCGCCGATCGAGGTCTTGAAGAAAATCCTTGTCCATGAATTTACGAATCTACGGATTCACGAATTCACGAATTGAAGCATGACAATTCGTCAATTCGTAAATCCGTAAATCCGTAAATGTTTATACTCTCGCCGCCTGTGCCTTCTCCCAATCCTTGAGGAACCGTTCGAGGCCGATGTCGGTCAGCGGATGCTTGAAGCACTGCTCGATGACCGCAGCCGGTACCGTCGCAACATGGGCGCCCATCCGCGCCGCCTCGATGATATGAATCGGGTTGCGAACGCTGGCGACGAGAACCTCGGTCGTCAATTCCGAATTGTCGAAAATGTCGACGATTTCCCGCACGAGACTCATCCCCGTTGCGCCGATGTCGTCGAGGCGCCCGACGAAGGGGCTCACATACGCGGCGCCCACCTTAGCGGCCAGCCACGCCTGCGCGGCCGAAAAAATCAGCGTGACGTTGACGCGGTGCCCGTCCGACGCGAGCGTCTTGCACGCACGGACCCCGTCCTTCGTAAATGGCACCTTGATCACGATGTGCTCGTCGATCAACGCGAGGTCGCGACCTTCCCGCAGCATGCCGGCTGTATCGGTGGCAACGACTTCGGCGCTGACGGGACCCTTCACCGTTTGACAGATCTGTTTCAGGATTTGCCGGTAGTCGCCCGCTTCCTTTGCCAGCAGCGACGGGTTGGTCGTCACCCCATCGAGGATGCCGAGCTGGGCGAGCGCCTCGACTTCCCTCAGGTTTCCGGTATCGACGAACAATTTCATTGGTGTACTCCCTGCCAACCACCAGATTCGGAGCCCTGAAGGCCTCCGGCTACCAAGCTACCGACTACCGTGCCGCTTCTTCCACTCGCTCCGACTCCGCACTGATGTTGGGCAGCGGAACCTGTGTGTCAACCGCGACGACCGAGTAGATGTACCGCTTGCCAGGCTCGACGCTCGTATCACGGTACCGCGCTTCGGCAAGTGGTGTGGGTGTGAGCTGACGCAGTGTGGCATCGCCAGCCTCCCGGCGCAAGACCAGATAGCCGTCGAGATCCAGCTCGCTGTTGGGCTCCCAGATAAGGCTGATGCCCCCTTCAGAAGGCACCGAGGCCACGCCGACCGGCGCCGCAGGCGGAAAAACATCCACCGGAGTGAAGCACGTGCGCGGTGATGGCTCGCTCATGATCGTGCCGCGCTGCGCTCGGACCGTGTAACAGCGTGGGCGTCCCAGAAAGAGCTCGTCGGTCATCAACGTCGCGGCGAGTGCGTTTCCGTTGATCGGCATCGGCACCACCGTCGTCCCCGGCGTGCGGACGCGGGCAACCGGAAGCTCGGAAGCGTCGGGCGCAATCTCGCGATAGACGTTGTACGTCGTCGGTCCGGCCGGAACAGCGGCATCCGACGTTTGTTGCGCCGGCTTGGCCGCGGGCGCCTGCACCGCCACAAACGGTACCGGTTCCGGCGGAAGCACGCGATCGAGCAGGAAGCCAAGGAGTCCACCAGAGGGGTCCCACGTCAGCGAGATGCCCGAGGAGTTATACGTTGCGCGCACCTCGGACGGGGGATCGGGCAGCGCCGTCAATGCGAGCTCCGCCTGCATGCCCGGAGGCCCGGGCCGTCCGCGTACGCTGAATGGAACTGCCAGATAGAACCGACGGAGCGGAGACAGCGCCTGATCGCCAGATGCGGGCGGCAACGCCGATCCGACCGCCCGCGGATCGATATACACACGTCCCTGCACGAGCTCGTCCTCTTCAAGCCTGTCCATGACGGTCACCATCGAACCAGGCACAGCGCCCTTCGATGGATCCGGGGCGGGCGGCGGTGGTGCATCCTCGTCTACTTTGGGTGGCGCGACCACGGGGATGCTCGCGACGACGCCACCGAGTTCAACAAAGCGGGCGGTGGGCGGGGCGCTGCGTCCGGTGTAGCCGTACACGTCGATGCGCTGAATGTCGATCGGCATCGATTCGTCGATGTTGGTGGAGGGGACGGTGAGGGTCACGTAGACGTCGTTGCCCAGACGCGCCGCCTCGAGCTTTGCCACAGCGGCCGGGATTCTTACGTTCGGGGGAATCGGCGCCCCCCGCTTTCCACAAGCTGCGCCGACGACGATCGCGGTGAGCGCGACCGTCGTGCCGGCTGTGCGCACCCCGAGCCTCATCACCCTTCAGATGGTACTGCGACTCGCTTCCCAAGCTCGGGCGATTTGAATCGCCGAGAATCGATGCCGTATCCGCGCACCTTGTAGTTCAGGATTCGTTCCGTGGTGTCCAGCAGACGCGCAGCCTTCGCGCGGTTGCCGCGAGTCGTCTTCAGCGCATCCTGAATCAGATCGCGCTCGTAGGCAGCCACGGCATCCTTCAGCGACACGCGCGTGACCGTGCCCGACGCGTCGGCGGTCTGCAATGACGGCGGCAGGTGGTGGCCGTGAATGACCGCGCCGTCGCAAACGAGAATCGCCCGTTCCATGACGTTCTCCAGCTCTCGCACGTTTCCTGGCCAGTGATAGGCCATGAACATGTCGATGGCCGGCGTCGAGATGCGTTTGATTACCTTACCGTGCTCGCGCGAGAACTTCTCGAGGAAATGGTCGGCGAGCAGCAGCAGGTCAGCCTTCCGCTCGCGCAGCGACGGCACAAAGATCGTGAACACGTTGAGTCGGTAGTACAGGTCCTCGCGGAACTTGGACTCCGCGATCGCGTTCTCCATGTCCTTGTTGGTGGCCGCAATGAGGCGGACGTTGACCCGCACGGTGTCGGTGCCGCCGAGGCGCTCGAACTCGCGCTCCTGCAAAACGCGCAGCAGCTTTACCTGCGTGCTCAGATTGATGTCGCCGATTTCATCGAGAAAGAGCGTGCCGCCTTCGGCCATCTCGAACCGCCCTTTCTTGCGACCGGTCGCACCCGTGAACGCCCCTTTCTCGTAACCGAACAGCTCCGACTCGATCAATGTGTCGGGCAGCGCCGCGCAGCTGACCTTCACGAACGGCTTTTTCGCGCGCAGCGAGTTGTAATGGATTGCGTGCGCGATCAACTCCTTGCCGGTGCCCGATTCGCCGCGAATCAGCACCGTCGTGTTCGTCTTGGCCACCTGGGCCACTTGCTCGTACATCTGCCTGGTCGGTCCGCTCGTCCCGATGATGTTCGAGAAGTCGTAGCGCTCGCGCAGTTCCTGACGAAGGTGCGTGTTCTCGTCAACCAGGCGGCGCCGTTCCTCCTCGACGAGCCGCTGTACGTTGAGCGCCTGCGCAATCATCGAGCTTACGATGCCGAGAAACTGAACGCTGCTGTCGAAGTCGCGCTCCGGCTTGAACCGAAGATCGACGGCGAGAGCGCCTACCGAGGTGCGGCTCTGGAGCACCGGTACGCAAATAAAGCTGAGCTCCTGCTTGGCGGCATCGCCGCGCCGGGCGGCGCGGTTGAGGAGCGCCGGCTCGCGGCTGACGCGGGGCACCACGATTGGCTTTCCGCTCTCGACGACCTTTCCCGTAATGCCTTCACCGACGCGGTAGCGGACCGACCGCGCACGGTCCTCGAATCCCTCGGCGGCCTCGACGTGCAACTCGCCGTCGCGCAACAGTGTGAGCATCCCCCGGACGACGCCGTGATGGCGGACCAGGATCGTGAGCACGCGCTGCATCGATGCCTTCAGGTTGAGGGTGCCGGACAACGCCTGGCTCACCTCCAGCAGAGTGGACAGGCGCCGCGCGTCGCGTGCGGCGGTACCCGGTTCGGCGGCTGCAACTCTCAGGGCAGGCATACGCTCCTACATTTCCGAAGGATCCGCGGATCGTCGCCACAACGATGTGGCGGGCCATTGCGCTGCGCCGTTGGGGTACTGCGGGCGGTTGCGCACAAATAAGACGTCTTTGTATTAACTCACAATTCGAAAGACAAAATTGTCTGAATTAACGTTCCAGCGTAGACGGCATTCTACAGGATTCACGTGAAATTGCGACCCACGTAACGGCCTAGCAACGCACGCGCCGCTGGCGCGTGTCTTGCGATGCAGACCGGGCATCTTGACGACGCACTCTACACGTCTGATGCCAGTCGTCGTGTGCCTCATCGTCGGTCTCTCCGCCGCGGCGCACGCGAAACACACCGACCTGCCGCGGGTACGTCCCCTCGACCCGTCACTCACCCTGATTGTCGATACCGGCTCTCATCGATCGAACACGCTTCACGCATTGCTGGACCGTCTCGAGGCAGGCGACGTCGTCGTCTATCTGCAGTACGGTCAGCTTCCGAGTGGTTTACAGGGGCGGCTGACGTTCTTGACGGAGGCTGCTGGCCTCCGCTACGTCATGGTGGAAGTGGCGCGCGAGCTCGACGCCCTTCGCCTGATCGCAATCGTGGGCCACGAGCTGCAGCACGCCGTTGAAATCCTCGAGCAGCCGCAGATCGTCAGCCAGGCGACATTTGCGAACGCCTACGAGCGGTCGGGATTCAAACGGCGGCACTTCGCGGATGGAGCCGTGGGTTACGACACCCATGCAGCCGTCGACGTCGGACGACAGGTCTTGCGGGAGCTTGCCGGATCGGCAATAGCGCTTGCAACGCGCTAGTTGGTAGTTGGTGGTTGGTAGTTGGTGGTTGGTGGTTGGTGGTTGTGGTTGTGGTAGCCGGAGGCCTTCAGGCCTCCGTCACAGAATGTAACGCGAAAGATCTTCGTTGCGGACGATGTCGGCCAACATACGGTCGACGTACGCCTCGTCAATGGAGAGCGACTGGCGGCCCAGATCTGGCGCTTCGAAGGAAACCTCGTCGAGCAGCCGTTCCATGACGGTGTGTAATCGCCGTGCGCCGATGTTTTCGTTGATTTCATTCACGCGCGCGGCAAAGTCGGCGATGCGCCCGATTGCGCCCGGGGTGAACGTCAGTGTCAGATCCTCCGTGCCCAGCAGCGCCATGTACTGCTTGACGAGCGCGTTGCGCGGCTCGGTGAGGATCCGCACGAAGTCGTCTCTCGTGAGCGGCTCCAGCTCCACCCGGATCGGAAACCGGCCCTGAAGCTCTGGAATCAGGTCCGACGGTTTCGAGATATGGAAAGCCCCCGCGGCGATGAACAGGATGTGGTCTGTCTTCACCATGCCGTGTTTGGTGTTCACGGTGGTGCCTTCGACAATCGGCAGGATGTCGCGCTGCACGCCTTCGCGGCTCACGTCAGGACCATGGCCGCCTCCGCCACTCATCGCGTCGCGGCTTGCAATCTTGTCGATCTCGTCGATGAAGATGATCCCGGATTGCTCGACACGCTGAATAGCGGTCCGGCTCACCGACTCCATGTCCACGAGCTTCGCCTGCTCCTCGGCAACGAGATGCTCGAGTGCCTCCGGTACTCGCAGTCGCCGTGTCTTCGTCCGCCCCTGGAACATGTTGCCCATCATGTCCTTCAGGTTGATGCCGATCTCCTCTACCGACGTCCCGGCAATCACCTCGAAGGACGGCATCGCCGTGTCGCGCACGTCGAGCTCGACGACGCGATCTTCCAGGCGGCCTTCCTTCAGCTGCTCGCGCATGCGCTCGCGCGTACGGCTCGCTTGCTCGCGGGCGACCGTCTCATCGCCCCCGACAGGAGGGCGCACGGGTGGTAGCAGCAGGTCGAGCAGGCGCTCCTCTGCGGAGCGGCGCGCCTTGTCGCGCACCTCCTCGGCCTTCTCGGCGCGCACCATGTCGACGGCCAGCTCCACCAGGTCGCGCACCATCGACTCGACATCGCGGCCGACGTAGCCGACCTCGGTGAACTTCGACGCCTCGACCTTGACGAACGGCGACTGCGCCAAGCGGGCGAGCCTCCGCGCGATCTCCGTCTTGCCTACCCCTGTCGGCCCGATCATCAGGATGTTCTTCGGTATGACGTCGTCGGCCATATCCGATGGGAGGCGCTGCCGGCGAATGCGGTTGCGGATGGCAATCGCGACCGCGCGCTTGGCCTTCGCCTGACCGACCACGTATTTATCGAGCTCGGTGACGATCTGCCGCGGCGTCAACGTGTCGATCGCGCTCGCGGTACGTTCGGGAAGAAAGATGGCCATGAATCCCGTATCACAATTCTTCAATCGTCAGATGCGTGTTGGTGTAAATGCAGATGCCGGCGGCAATCGCCATCGCCTCTTCGGCGATCTGACGCGCGCTTAACTGGCTGTGGCGGCTCAGCGCCCGCGCCGCGGCCATGGCGAACGGACCACCCGATCCCACCGCAACAATGCCGTCGTCGGGCTCGATCAGATCACCGGTCCCCGAGAGTAGAAAGATCGATTTTCGATCGGCAACAATCATCATCGCCTCGAGCCGGCGCAGCAGGCGATCCGTACGCCAATCGCGCGCCAATTCGACTGCCGCGCGCTCCAGGTTGCCGCGATACTGCTCCAGCTTGGACTCGAATCTTGAGAACAGCGCGAACGAGTCGGCAGCCGACCCGGCGAAGCCCGCGAGGATCGTGTTGTTGTATAGCCGCCGAATCTTACGGGCGCTATGCTTGACGACGGTCGCACCGAGCGTGACCTGGCCGTCGCCGGCGAGGCACGTCTGGTCGCGGTGCCTCACCGCCAGGATCGTCGTCGCCTGCACGGGCATTACGTGCCAGTATGCCTCAACCAGTCCGCAGGCCGACCTGCAGCGGTGACACTGGGCAGTGATATTGGTCGCTCGACGACAGATCGCACGTCGTTTCGTTGAGCAATCCCGTGGCTCCTCCATGGCAGCACTGTTGCTGAGGTACGTTGATCGAAAATCTGAGGAGTGGACATGCTCCCTATTTACCTGTTCCTAGCGGCGCTGCTGGTGGCGCCATCGGTTGCCCAGGGTCAGGAAGCAGAACCGGAAGGCGGCACCACCCAGGCCGAGCCTGCCGCCCCGGCGCCCGCCCGTATTGCGATGCCGCGCGGCAGTCGCCCCCAGGGCGACAATCCGCGAATTGGCACCGCTGTCCCACGCGCGATCAGGCCGGGTGTAGGCCGAGGCCTTTCGGAACCGGCGGCGCGGGCGGCCGAAGCCCCTCGGCCCGCCCCGGCAGAAGCCCCAGCTCGAACGGCGAGCGCGCAAGAGCAGTCTGCGCCCGAGCCCGAGCGGCAGGCCGTTCCGCGGGGGAGCCGGCCTCAAGGTGATAACCCGCGGATTGGCACCGCGGTTCCGCGACGCTCGGCCCCGCCTCGATCCGGGGGCGGAATCACCACGAACCGAGGACGCACCGTTGTCGTGCCGAACCGCAGCCGCACCGTCATCGTCCGGCCACCGAGCATCTACGGCTACTACTACCCGCGCGGCTACTACCCGTACGCATACGCTTACACGCCGTATGGGTACGGCGCGTTTGGTCTGGGTTACTTCTACTACAACCCCTACCGGTGGTACCCGGGATATGCACCCGGCTTTTCGACCTATGGGTACTACGACGGTTACCGGCAGCCATTCAGCTCGTTTGACATTGGCGAGATCCGGCTCGACGTGTCGCCCCGGCATGCCCAGGTGTATGTCGATGGGTACTACGCGGGCGTCGTGGACGATTACGACGGTGTATTTCAGGGCCTGAAGCTCGAGTCGGGGGCGTATCGAATCGAGATCACTGCGCCGGGCTATGAGAATCTGAGTTTCGACGTGCGGATCAGTCCGGGACAGAAGATCAGGTACGAGGGGAATCTTCGTCGCGTGCCGTAAGTCGTCCGGAGGCCTGAAGGGCTCCGGCTACCTCGCCTTACCTACCGGAGGCCTGAAGGCCTCCGGCCACCGCAAAGGCCTCCGGCTACCGGCGGCGCAACCACCAATACACTGGAACACCAGCCAGGATGATCGCGGCGCCAATGAGCGTTCGTCGCGGGTCGCTGTAGAAGGCGTTCAGCACGATCAACAAGCTCGCGAGCGTGAAAATGGCGGGCGTCACGGGGTAGCCAATTGCGCGGAACGGCCGGGGCGCGTGCGGTTCCCGCCGGCGCAGCACAAACACCGCGGCGACCGCGAGTCCAAGAAACAAGGTAATCGCAAACCCGACATAGTTCGCCAGCGCGTCGAGGCTTCCCGTGAGCACGAGCAGAATCGCGAATGCGGCCTGCGCGGCAATCGACACCGCCGGCGTCTTGAATCGCGGATGAATGTCCGCGGCCGACCGGAAGAACGCGCCGTCGCGCGCCATCGCAAAATACACGCGTGGACCGGCAAACGTGTATGCGTTGATTCCCGCTGCAAGGCTCACAATCGACACGAGCCCCATGACGTCCCCAGCACGAACGCCGAGCAGTCGATCAGCAACGACGTCGAGCACGCTTCCCTTCACCGCCGCAAGCTCGCCTATCGACATGACGTAGATGAACAGTACGTTCATCAGCAGATATATCAGCGTGACCGCCGCCGTGCCGATCAGCAATGCGAGCGGTACGTTTCGGCCCGGGCTCCGGATCTCCTCGGCCATGTACGCCGCGGCGTTCCATCCCGAATACGTGAACATGATCGGGATGAGCGCGAAGAGCCAACCGGCGGCAACGACGGGAGCGGCCGTCTGCTGCAGATTGGAAGCCGACCCGGTCCCAAGCGTCAGACCGAACGCAATGAACCCAACGAAGGCCGTCACCTTGAGGGCCGCAAGGATGTTAGTGACCGTACGGCCCGGACCTACACCAACAATGTGCACGAACGCTGCGGCGACGATTGCCGCGCTCGCGAC
>Ga0075430_100002421_pt1 | contig 15540 bp, 14 predicted proteins | sample RhiMetdeltSRZDD4_FD_75294 | JGI IMG/M metagenome (GOLD analysis project Ga0075430, IMG submission 75294) | Populus rhizosphere microbial communities from Tennessee, USA - Rhizosphere MetaG P. deltoides SRZDD4 | ecosystem: Host-associated > Plants > Roots > Rhizosphere > Soil | place: USA... | reverse complement strand
CGCATCAGGCATTTGTTCGCGCACGCCGCGCTGGAGGTCCGGTTGAATGTTACCCAAAAACAACAGCCGCGAACGCTTCGACTCCTCCGATACCTTCGGTTGAAAGTCGGCAAAGACGTTCAAGTCCGTGAACAGCGTGTGCGCAACGTTGAGATCGTAGTCGTAACGGCCGCCCCAGCGAAACGTTTTACCGTCCTCGATGCGTTCGAGATCGCGCGTGCCGATGTTGCGTGTGTCAAAGACCTCTTGATCGCTAAAGTCGCCGCCGACGACGCCGACGATGCTTACATCAGTAAAAAAACTGGCCGAGATCGAGAAGTGCGAGGCCGAACCGCCAAGCATCTTGTCGCATTTACCAAAAGGGGTTTCTACACTGTCATAAGCTACTGAACCGACGACGAGAAGGGACATATTTTTTAGGATCCGTGTTTACTGTTTGGATGAAGGTGCGGGTGACTCGAGCGCACGCAACTCCTCCCGCGCCTGCTTTGCGTAGGAGCTGTTTGGATACTCGGCGACGAGTTTCTTCAGGTAGTCGCGGCCCATCTCGCGAAACTGTTCGGGCGTCAGCGTGCGTTTCTCACCGCCGTCGAAGCTCACGTAAAGATTCGGGCTCTGCTTACCCTTGTTCTGCGACAGCCACACGCTGCTTTGACCGGCCATCAACAGCACCTCGTCGATCTTCTGGAAGTTTGGATTGCCGGCGATGATCTCCTCGCAACGCTTCAGCGCCGCGACGTACGCCTTCTTCAACTTGAAGTAGTTCTTCGCAACTTCGAGGTTGTGATGCGAGTCGCGCTCGAGGTCGGGATCGCGCAGCGTCGCCGGATCCGGCCCGGAGCGAACTCCGCCCTGCGCGTGGACCGCGGAAAAAGAGAAAAGCATAAACAGCAAAAGAACTAAGACTTTCATAGCTTACCTCGGTGGAAACTCGGATTTAACGATACTTTTTGATGATCGCTTCCAGCTTCTCTGTTGTCGCTTCGGGCCAAAGATTTGGCGCCGTGAAGATGGCATGTTTCAGCGCCGAACCACACTTGCAATTACGCTCGCCGGTCTTCAGATGCTTCAAAGTCTCGCGCAAAATGATCTGCGCATTGCGGACGTTCTTGTTCAAGTACTCGATCACGGTTTCGACGCTCACCGCATCGTGGCCCGGATGCCAGCAATCGTAGTCGGTCACGAGCGCGAGCGTCGCGTAACAGATCTCGGCCTCGCGCGCGAGTTTCGCTTCCTGGAGGTTCGTCATGCCGATGATGTCCATGCCCCACGAGCGATAGACATTCGACTCCGCGACAGTCGAAAACGCCGGCCCTTCCATGCACAGGTACGTTCCGCCGCGATGAACGGCAACGTCCGCCGCGCCGCACGCTTTTTCGAGTACGTCGCCGAGCGCGGAGCAAACCGGATGCGCGAAAGACACGTGCGCGACAATCCCCTCGCCGAAGAATGTCGACTCCCGCACTCGCCCGCGGGTTCGATCGAAAAACTGATCGGGAATGACCATGTCGAGCGGCGCGTATTTCTCCTGCAACGATCCCACGGCCGACGCCGAAAGAATTCGTTCGACGCCGAGTAGTTTCATGGCGTAGATGTTCGCGCGAAACGGGACTTCGGTAGGCGTCAGACGATGCCCGGTTCCGTGTCGCGGCAGGAATGCGACTCGCTGATCCTCGAGCGTGCCGATGATGAACTTGTCTGAAGGATCTCCAAAAGGAGTCGAGACGGGGACTTCTTCGATGTCGGTCAGCTCGGGCATTTGATACAGGCCGCTGCCGCCGATGATTCCCACTTTTACTTGTGGAAGAATGCTCATGAATCGTTTGCTTCATCTCCGCGATAAGGCACCGGAGTGAAGCCTTTTTCTCCTTCAACTAATCGACACAACGGCTCATCGGCGTCGTGATAGAACAAGCAGAGCCATCCCTCTTGTGCAGCCTGTGGAATCAGGCGCTTCTTCGCTTCCAGCGTCTCGACGGGATAGAGATCGTAGCCCATGATCCATGGAAAGCGAACGTGCGCTCGCATCGGCACGAGATCCGCGAAACCGAAAACCGTCTTGCCGCCGCGGTCCAACCGCCAGCACTGCATCGAACGATTGTGTCCCGCGATGGTCTGCATTCTCAGACCAGGCGCGACGTCGTAATCGTCGTCTCTGCCTTCGAGTTGGCCCCACTCGACGAGCGCGCGCCAGTTTTCAGGCAGGTAACTGGCGCGATCGCGTTCGGTCGGATGTTCCGCGTGGTCCAACTCGGCGCGCGAAACGAGGTAGCGGGCGTTTGGAAACGTGGGAACGACTTCGCCTGCTTCGCTCAGTTTCGTGTTGCCGCCGCTGTGATCGAAGTGCAAGTGTGTGTTGACGACGATCGTGATCTCTTCGGCGGAGACGCCGGTCTTTGCCTTCAAAGTTTCCGCCAGCGGACGGCTGCGATCGATCGCGTAACGCGACGCGTGTTTTTCGGGCCACTTGTCGCCGATTCCCGTTTCGATCAATATCTTTTCGGCGCCGGTATCGATGAACACGCAGTTCATGTTCATGCGAATGCGGTTTTCATCGTCGGGCGGACAGACCTGCGACCACAGTTGACGAGGAACGACGCCGAACATCGCCCCTCCGTCGAGACGAAATTCGGCGTCCTGAATTACCTCAACCGCGTAATCGCCTATCTGCATCCCCTCGCCGGTGCTGCTATTGCTTCTGCGGCTTGGCCGAAGGCTTCGTCGCCGGTTTAGCCGGCGAGGCTTCGGGCTCCGGTTCAGGCGCGGGCGCGGGCGGCATGCCCGGTATGCCCTGCGGCATCGGCTGCTGCTCGGGCGGCTTCACCTGAAAATTGTCGGCGACCTTCACGTGTGAACGGCTGACAATCTCGTCGAGCACCTTCTTCGCCTTCTCCTGTTCAACGGCCGCTCGCGCCTTCTCGCGTGACGTTTGCGGCGGCCCAAACGGATTGCTGTTCGCATCGCTGAACAGAATGTGACGCGCGCGGACTTTCTCTTCCGTCTTGCCGTCCTTCGTCTCCGTCTTTCGTTCTTCGAGCTTGATAAGGTGGAAGCCAAATCGCGTCTGGACGACGTCGCTGATCTCGCCCGGCTTCAACGCGTAGGCCGCTTTCTCGAAATCCGGGTCCATCTGCCCGTGGCCGAACCAGCCTAAATCGCCGCCCTTTTCTTTGGTGCCATCGCTGCCAAACTCCTGGGCCAACTTCGCGAAGTCCTCGCCGGCGCGAGCGCGTTTGAGCACTTCTTCCGCCTTGGCGCGGTTCTTCTTGTCGACGTCAGCTTCCGGATGGCTCGCGAGATAAGCATCGATCTCAGGATCAGTCGCCTTCATCTTCTGCTGCAAACTGTCCATCGCATACTTCTGCGCCAGCACGCGCGCGTGTTGCAGCATCATTTGCAACCTCACGGCGGGCTTCTTGTCGAGGCCCTGTTCGAGCCCCTTCTTCTCGGCGATGTAGATGCGGCCGAGGCGCTGCTTCAACATGTCGAGTTGTTCCTGCGGGATCTGCTGCGCGGCAAAACTCGGATCTTTCGCTTTGGCGTCGGCGATGATCTGGTCGAACTTCTTCTGATTGTCGGGCTGCTTGAAGAACTCTTCGACTTCCTGGTCGGTGATGTCAGGATTGCCTTCGCCTTGCTGTTCGAAGTAGTACTGGGCGATCACGCTGGCGCGCTGAAACTCGAGTTGGCGCTTCATGTCGTCGGCCTTGTCCACGCCGTGCGCTTGCGCTTCTTCGGCCACCGCCAGAAGCCGGCGGACGTCCTGCGCGAAGTCTTTGCGCGCAGTCTCGTCGGTGGCGAGACGTTGTCTCATTTGCGGCGACTGATCTTCCGCGATCAAAGCCATGTCTTCCGGTGACAGTTCGACGGGCCCGCCCTTTCGCGCCTTCACCTGCCAGAAGATCAAACCTCCGGCGAAGATGATTGCTATGGCGCCTGCGATGAGTGCTTTGCTTGTTGAGTTCAAAATACTGTCCTTTCCTAAAACTATTGATGCTGCACCAACTCGAGCAGCACTCCATTTGTCGACGACGGATGAACGAACGCTATCAGCGAACCACCGGCGCCTATCCGCGGTGTTTCGTCAATCAATCGCGCCCCGCGCTGCTTCAACTGCGCGAGCGACTCGTGAATGTCCGTCACTTCTACAGCAATATGGTGAATCCCAGGGCCGCGCTTTGCCAAAAACTTTCCCACGGCTGAGTCGGGACTGAGCGGTTCCAACAACTCCACATGCGTATCGCCGACCGGCAACATGCAGATTTTGACGCCCTGCTCCGCGACCTCTTCAGCGTTGTCCGGCTCCAGCCCCAACGCGTCCTGCCAAAGCGCCAAACCCTCTTCGATGCTTCTTGTCGCGATTCCGATGTGGTCGATTTTCATGCTTTTTTGTACTTGGTTCTTTGTGCTTTGTGCTTTGTTCGAATTACAAACGGTCCGTGATAACTCGGGCGCGTAAACCAGCGAACAAAGTACAAAAAACACTAAGCACGAAGCACTAAACTCTACCTACCGGCGCTCCTGCAACAGTTCCTCTACCGCAGAATAAGGGTCTCTTTGCCGAGTTGCAACTTCGTCCGCGAGGCGATTAAGCATAGCAACCGAAGCATCAGACTCCAAAACGCGGGCAAGCAGATTCTCGCGCAACAATTCCACAATCCGCCAGCGCGCGATGGCCCGACGCCTGTCGCTGCTCAACTCGCCGCCGAGCTGCGCCTCCGTGAAGCGGTCAATCGCCTGCGCCAGGTCCGCGATGCCCTGGCTCTCAGTCGCCACTGTCTTCACGATGGGCGGGTCCCAGCCGTCGTCGCGCGAAGCCAGCGACAACAGCGCTTCGAGCTCTTTTTGAGTCGAGTAGACGCCGTCGCGGTCGGCTTTGTTGATGACGAAAACGTCGCCGATCTCCATGATTCCGGCCTTGATCGCCTGTATGTCGTCGCCCATGCCGGGAACCAGGACGACGACGGAAACGTCCGCTGCCTTGACGATCTCGACCTCGTCTTGTCCGACGCCGACGGTTTCGACGATGATCTTTGCGTAACCAGCGGCGTCGAGGATGGCGACGGCATCCACTGTCGCGCGCGCCAGGCCGCCGAGATTTCCACGCGTGGCCATCGAACGGATGAAGACGCCTTCGTCGAGCCCCAGCGTCTGCATTCGAATGCGGTCGCCGAGAATCGCGCCGCCGGAAAACGGGCTCGACGGATCGACGGCGACGATTCCCACGCGCTCGCCGCGTTGCCGGTAGAGCAGCGCGAGTTTGTCGACTAACGACGACTTGCCCGCTCCGGGAGCGCCGGTGATTCCGATCACGAGTGCGCCCCGCGAGCGTTGATAGATCTCCTTCATCAACGCCGCCGCGCCGGCTGACCCATCCTCTATTTTTGAAATCGCGCGAGCGACTGCCGCAGCGTCACCGCTACTGACTCGCTCACTCAAGCTATCAGGCATATCAGAGTTGCTTAAGGACCTCGCGCGCGATGATGATGCGTTGAATCTCCGAGGTGCCTTCGCCGATCGTGCAGAGCTTCGAGTCGCGCCAGTACTTCTCCGGCGGATAGTCTTTCGTGTAACCGTATCCGCCATGCACCTGGATCGCTTCCTCGCAGACGGCGACACTGATCTCGGACGCAAACAACTTGGCCATCGACGACTCTTTCGTCGTCTTCTTCCCCTGATCCTTCATCCACGCCGCCCGGTACATCAGCAGCCGCGCGGCGTCGATCTGCGTCGCCATGTTCGCCAACTTGAACTGGATCGCCTGAAACTCCGAGATCGGTTTGCCGAACTGTTGCCGCTCCTGCGAGTAGCGCACGGCCGACTCAAACGCGCCCTGTGCGATGCCGACAGCCAGCGCCGCGATCGAGATGCGCCCGCCGTCGAGGACCTCCATCGCGTTCACAAAACCCTGACCTTCTTCGCCCAGCAGTTGCCCGTCAGGCACGAAGCAGTCTTCGAAAACGACGCTCGCCGTTTCAGACGCGCGCAACCCGAGTTTGTTCTCCTTCTTCGACGGCGAAAAACCTTTCATTCCCTTTTCGAAGATGAACGCCGAGATTCCCTTGCTGCGTTTGCCCCTGTCCGTAACAGCCATGGCGACGCACGTGTCGGCATGGATCGCGTGTGTAATGAAATTTTTCGAGCCGTTGACGACCCAACCGCCGTCGGAGCGCACTGCCGTAGACTTCGTTCCCGAAGCGTCCGATCCGGCGCTTGGCTCGGTCAGTCCCCACGCGCCGAGATGTTCGCCACTGGCCAGCGGCGCGAGATACTTTCGCCGTTGTTCTTCAGTGCCGTATTTGTAGATGTGATTCGAGCAAAGCGAATTGTGCGCGGCGACCGAGATGCCGACCGATCCGTCCACGCGCGAGAGCTCTTCGATGATCGTCGCGTATTCGACGTAGCCCATGCCCGCGCCGCCGTACTCTTCCGGAAAAATCACGCCCATCAGGCCCAACTCCGCCAGCTTTGGTTGCAACTCGACGGGAAAGTGCTGCGACTCGTCCCACTCCAACACGTGCGGCGCGATCTCCGACTCCGCAAACTCGCGCACGCTCATCTTGACCTGTTTCTGCTCTTCGCTTAGCTCAAATTCCATGTTCGTTTACACCCGTTTTCTCTTGTCCTGCGGCCGCATCAACCGCGCGACTTCCTGCGGCGACAATAATCGCCAGTGACCCGGCTTCAGCCTGTCGTCCGTCAGAAACCCAATCCGCACTCGCCTCAACTTCAACACAGAATGACCGATCAATTCAAACATGCGGCGGACTTGTTGATTGCGTCCCTGGTGAAGCAACACCTCATACCATGCATTCGTGGCCGTTTCGTGAAGTTTGGTGATCTTTGCGGGCGCCGTGCGTGTGCCATCGTCGAGTCTGATTCCGCGTCGCAGTCGTTCAATAGCTGCGTCCGGCGGCACGCCTTTGACTTTGACCTCGTACACTTTTTCGACGCGATTCTTCGCAGACGTGATGAAGTTTGTGAAATCGCCGTCGTTGGTCAGGAGCAGCAGACCTTCGGTGTTGAAGTCGAGGCGTCCGACGGGATAAAGGCGGCCCAGCGAACGCGGCAACAGTTCGGTCACCAATGGACGGCTTTCCGGGTCCGAGACGCTGGATAGATAACCTTTCGGTTTGTTCAGGAGTACGTAAACTTTTTCGCGCGATTGAAGCTGAGGATTGATGAGCTTGCCGTTGACTTTGATGTGGTCTTTGTCGGGATCGGCTTTCGTTCCGAGCTCTTTAACGACTTCGCCGTTGACGGTGACGCGTCCGGCTGTGATCAACTCTTCCGCGTGACGCCGTGATGCCACTCCCGCGGCGGCGATCAGTTTTTGCAGACGCTCTTCCATACCTCAAGAGCCGCCGCCGCTGAGATCGTGAAAATCTTCAACGCTCGGTAACTCGGATAAATCTTTCAACCCGAATTGCATCAGAAACTCCTTGGAAGTTCCGTACATCATCGGGCGTCCGACCGTTTCCTTTCGTCCTTTCGCCACGATCAACTTTTTATCGAGCAAGGTCTTGATCGCGGAAGGCGACTGCACGCCGCGAATCTCCAGTATCTCCGGAACCGTCACCGGTTGTCGGTACGCAATCACCGCGAGCGTTTCGAGTGATGCGATCGACAGTTTCGCGCTGGGTCGCGTCTTCAAAAACGCGCGCACGTGTTCGTGATACTCGGGCCTCGTCGCGATCTGCCAACCGCCGGCGACCTCGCGCAGTTGTAGGCCGCCGTTGCGGGCGTTGAATTCCTCGGCCAGTCCGTTGAGTGCCTCGCTGATGACGGCTTTATCTTCCTTCAACACCTCCGCCAATATCTTCACGCTCAGCGGCTCTTCGGAAACGAAGATCAGCGCTTCGATCACCGCCGTGCGTTCCGCTTCACTCTGCGGCGACGACAATGGTCCATCGTCAGGCGTCTCCGCGTCCATCGCAGCCGCCGACTCTTCTTCCGCAACCATGGCGGCGAGCTCGCGGCTGGCCTCTTCGTTCAAAGCGGCCTCGTCGAGATTATCGTCGGGCGCGGGATTTACGTTCTCTTCTTCAGTCGCCATTTTTTTTAACTTGCTACGCGGGCAATGATATCGCCGAAAGTCTCACTCTGAAACAGCTTCACTTCGCTGGTCCGCACCATTTCCAACACCGAAAGAAAAGCGAGTACGAGCTCGCGCCGCGTTCTCGCTCGCTCAAAAAACAGACGCAGATTCAGCTCGCCTGACGACATCACCATGTTGCGCAGGCGTTCGAGCATTTCGGCCATCGAAACTTCTTCACGCTCGATCTCCAGCAGCACCTCTTCCTTGTGGCGCTCAAGGATGACCTGAAACACCTTGAGCAGATCGAAAACGCCGACTGCGACTTCCGGGTTGTTCTTGTCAGTCTCCAACTCGGCTCGTTTGAAGACCGCCTGCTCGACCGTCGCGCGCGACCAGAGCATCTGCGCCGCAGCTTTGTACTTCTGGTATTCGAGCAACTGATTGACGAGATCCGAGCGCGGATCCTCTTCTTCTTCCGCAGGGGCAGAAGGATCGCGCGGCAGCAGCATCTTCGTCTTGAGCTCGATCAACGTCGCCGCCATGACGAGAAAATCGCCGGCCACGGCGATGTCCAACTCCTGCATGACGCGAAGGTAGCGCAGGTATTCGTCGGTGATGCGCGCGACCGGAATGTCGTAAATGCTCACCTGTTCCTGCCGGATGAGGTGCAACAGGAGATCGAGTGGGCCTTCAAACTCGCCGAGCAGAATTTTGAGATCGTCCGTGACGTCGTCAGCGACGATCCGCGGCGCCGCGCCGGCGACGTTCAGCAGTGCAGGACGCTCGTCCGGTGTATCTTCACTCATAGCTAACGAGAGATGCCCAAGCGTTTATAGACGTCCGCGAGCGTCGCGGACGCAATCGTGCCGGCCTTGGCCCGGCCGCGTTCCAGCAACGCGTCGAGTTGTTCGTCAGTGATTTCGTTTACGCGTTGTTGGATCGGACGTAAAAACTCGATCGTCGCTTCCGCCAGATCACCCTTCAACTGCGCGTATCCCTTACCTGCAAAGTGCTCTTCAACTTCCTGCTGCGACTGGCCCGTCATCAAATGATAAATCTCGAGCAGGTTATAGATTGCCGGACGCGACTCGTCGAAACGAATCTCGGTGCCCGAATCAGTCACCGCTCGCTTGAACTTCCGCCGGACCGTGTCGGGATCGTCCATCATCAGTATGCGGCTGTTGGCGTCGTCGTCTGACTTCGACATCTTTTTCGACGCATCGGACAACGACATGATACGGGCTCCGACTTTCGGAATGAACGCGTCCGGAATACGAAACGTCTCGCCGAAGTCGCGGTTGAAACGGATCGCCAGATCGCGCGTCAGCTCCAGATGCTGCTTCTGATCGTGTCCGACGGGGACGAGGTCAGTGTGGTAAAGCAAAATATCGGCGGCCATCAGGACGGGATACTCAAATATCCCGACGTTCACGTTCTCCTTCTGCTTCTTCGCCTTGTCTTTGTACTGAGTCATCCGTTCGAGCTCAGAAACGCGCGCCACGCAGTTCAAGATCCACGTCAGCTCCGCGTGCTCCGACACGTCTGACTGAATGAAGATCGTGGAGACTTCCGGATCGATGCCGACGGCAAGATAGATGCGAACGAGGTCCCTCGTCTTTTCGAGTAAGTGTTTCGGATCGTTGTTGACGGTGAGCGCGTGAAGATTGACGATGCAGAAAAAACTCTCGTACTCGTGTTGCAGCGCAACCCAGTTTTTCAGCGCGCCCAGGTAGTTCCCAATATGTACATTGCCGGTTGGTTGAGCACCGCTGAAGATTCGCTTGGTCATTTTTCCAGGCGCCTAAACTCCCAGGTAAAGTAGATAGTAGACGATCTCGATAACCGGCCTGATGATGATCCTGGTGAAACCCATCCAGATAAAGAGCAACAGCAGGATGTAGCCATACTGCTCCAGGAACTCCAGTAAAGGTCTCATACTGGGAGGCAGGAACGTATCGAGGACCTTGCTGCCGTCGAGCGGAGGAAACGGCAACAGGTTAAAGATCGCGAGCGACACGTTCATGATCATCAGATAGTGCAGGAACAGGTGTACCGGTTCCTCCAGCGATCCGGGCTGCGGGTCAATGAAGCCGTTCATGTACATGACCTTCAGCACCGTAAACGCAATCGCGGCGATGAAGGTATTCGCCATGATTCCCGCCAGCGAAACCATCACGTTCGCCAGGTCCTTATTGCGCCAGCGCAGCGGGTTGACGGGCGTCGGTTTGCCCCAGCCGAGCAATGGGATAGAGGCAAACGGGCCACCGATACTGCCAAAGATGAAGCCGGCGATCGGAATCAGCAGCGTGCCGATGGGATCGGTGTGGGCGACAGGATTGAGAGTGACGCGTCCGAGCAGCCGCGCCGTGTCGTCGCCAAACTTGTATGACATCCACGCGTGCGCCGCCTCGTGTGCCGAGATCGCCAGCAGCAGCACGACCATGTAGATCACTAGTTGTGGAATCAGTTGTTCGGGACTCAATGAACTACTCGTATCTACAAGTTGCAGGGAATGTCAGAGAGGCCAACTTAGCATTCCGCTAAATCACTGTCAAAAGCCTCAATCAGTTTCAGTTAAAGCGGTAAAAGCGTTCCTTTGATCTGCGTCGCCAAACTGTAAACCGAATCGATCGACACCACCGCCATCTCACCGGACGCGCTAAAAGCAAGACCGATGAGATTGACGCCCGCCACGATCAATTTAGCGTCAGTGCCGTCCGGCGAGATGCGCACGATGCCGCGCCGGCCGCGGAATGAAGCAGCGACGTACAGGTTACCTTCGTTATCAAACGCGAGCCCTTGTGGTCTTCCCAAACCCTTGAAGAAGACGTCGACCTCGCCGTTGCGATCGATTCTCCAGACGCAGTCGAAACTGGTCACGGTCGGTCCGGTAACGTAGAGCGAATCGTCAGGCCCGAAAGCCAGGTGAAACGCCGAGACGGAAGGCTCGATCTGCACCCACGCTCGTTCTTCGCCGATACCGTTGACCTTGAAGATCGTTCCGGTCCGATCTCCGACGTGCATCACACCGCTTGTATCGAATGCTACGCCGGTGGCGACGCCGAGGTTCCTCGCAAATGCCACCGCCTCTTTGAACGGCGTCACTCTGTAGGCCACGCCTTCGAGTCTGCTCGTGACGTACATCGTGCCGTCCGGGCCGAACGCGATGCCGGTCGGATTCGGAATGTCTCCAGAGTACTCGGAAACTTCCCCGCTGATGTCGATACGAAACAACGTCACCGGCAACTCCTCGCCCCGCGATCCTGAACGGGTCACGAAAAGCGCTCCGTCGTCCGGGTCGAACGCCGGATTCGCCACCGGGTGAAGATCGCCCGCGAGCTTCCTGGCGATTGTCATACGCGCGGGCGCACTGAAGTCGTTGCCATTCTGCAACCTGACGTTGACCGCGCCGCCGTTTGTCTCCGGCACGATTGCCAGCACACGGTTCGGCGCAAGCGCGACGATCGGCGCCGTCGTATCGCCGACAAGAACCGCGCACATGGCCGGATCGCTGGTGTCGAACCCCTCGCAATCGATGACGATCTCGCCGCCCGCGATTCCGTACGGTGGATCCACCATCACGATTTTGCCTGCACTAGTCATAAAAAGCGTTCATCATACGCTGCACCTGCGTCACTCACAAGAACCGCTCCGGGTGGCGTCCTGAAATTCGGAATTATCCGTTTATCCGTGTTCGCTATGAATGCTGGGTTAGCTGGTGTTTCGGATATAGGAAGAACACGGATTACCGCTATGGTATAATTTGCCACCGAACAGGAAGGAAAAGACCATTACCAGCGTTCTCGGCAATACCCTTGGGTTAAAACCAAATCAATTGCGGCGCATTGAAAAGCTGTACACCCGGCGCATACCTCCGAACCAGATAGTGACGCCTGAATTCGCCCGCCAGTTGAGCGAACTCTCACACGAGACCCGCCGGCAGATTGGAGCACTCATCGATCGCAAAGGTCACGTTCAGTACGTGATGGTTGGCGACAACAAAGGCATCGAGCTTCCTGATTTCAAACGCGTCCGCGTAGCCTCCGGCAGGTTTCGGGGCCTTCGCTGCGTACACACACATCTGCGCGGCGAGCCGCTCACGCAGGACGACTTAACCGACCTCGCGCTGCTGCGGTTAGACCTGATGGCCGCAATCGACGTCGAATCCAGCACGGGATTGCCGGGCATGGTCCGCGCCGCGCACTTGCTTCCGCTTCACTCCGGCGAGCTCGACAACGGAACGGCGCCCGAGTTGTACGCCTTCCTTGAGCCCAAAATGGCGTCGCAGCTCGACTCCGATTTCCTGGAACTGATCGAGTCTCTCGAAGACGAAATGGCGCGCAACCGCCGGACCGCACGACGCGCGGAAGTACGCGACCGCACGATTCTCGTCGGCGTCGCCACCGGTTCACTGGCCGACGCCGAAGAGTCGATGGCCGAACTGGCGGAACTTGCAGCGTCCGCGGGCGTCGTCGTCCAGGACCGCATCATTCAACGTCGATCAGCCATCGATCCACGCACGGTGCTCGGGCGTGGCAAACTCGACGAACTGATCATTCGCGCGCTCCAGCTCGGCGCCGACATGCTCGTCTTCGACAGCGAGCTATCGCCTGCGCAGGTGCGTTCGTTATCCGAAGCGACAGATCTGAAAGTGATCGACCGTTCGCAGTTGATTCTCGACATCTTCGCCCAGCGCGCACAATCGAAAGAAGGAAAAATCCAGGTCGAGCTGGCCCAACTGAAATATCTGCTGCCGCGGCTGATCGCGGGCCAGGATTCGGCGTTCTCGCGTTTGGCGGGCGGCATCGGCGGACGCGGGCCGGGTGAAACGAAGCTCGAAACTGATCGCCGCCGCGTTCGCGATCGCATCAATCGTCTCGAGCGGGAGATCGAAAGCCAGCGACAACGCCGGCAGGAACGACGCAAGGGACGAACACGACACGGCTTGCCGATCATCTCGATCGTCGGTTACACGAACGCCGGCAAGTCGACGCTGCTGAACGCGCTGACGCAAAGCGCCGTACACGCGGAACAACGCATGTTCGCGACCCTGGATCCGACTTCGCGAAGACTTCGTTTGCCACGAGAACAGGAAGTCATCGTCAACGACACCGTCGGTTTTATCCGCGCGCTGCCGCCGGATCTGATTTCCGCTTTTCGCGCCACGCTCGAAGAGATCGGAGACAGCAACCTGCTCATTCACGCGGTGGATGTTTCGAACCCTCGTTGGCTGCAACAGATTCAGTCAGTAAAGCGCATACTCGCCGAGCTCAAGCTCGCAGAGATTCCGTCCATTCTGGCGCTGAACAAATCAGACCTGGTCGAGCCGGAAGTTCTGGAAGGCGCTGTTCGTCAGGCGCGTCAGGTGGATGGCGGCGAGACGGTTGTGATTTCTGCGATAAAACCGGCGACGCTCGGTGTTCTGTTAGATAAGGCCGGCGCCATGTTGGCGCGAAACCTGAATGCTGAACCAGCGGGACACGAAGACCAGCCCTCCGCGGCTATGTCTCGCATCGCATAATGGGACTTCGTCCACGTTTCAAAACTCCGTTCAGTCAGGCGCGCGATAAGCTCCTCGCCTACTTGATGCGCCCGCTGATGTTTTTCAAACCGCGTACCCGGTTTCTCATCGCGTGCAGCGTGCTGGTCCTGCTAACGACGGTCCTCCTGCTCAATCCTCAATTATCGACTCTCAACGAAAACTACAAGGAAGGCGAGGTCCTTAACCGCGCGATCGTCGTGCCGGCCGATATCACGACCGTCGATCTTGCCGAAACTGAGCGGCGCAAAGAGGCCGCGCGAGAGTCGACACGCCCGATCTTCAATTTCGACTCGACGCGAGCTGAAACGTCCGTGCAGAGTCTGTACGCAACCTGGGACGAACTAAAACAAGAGATCGCGCCGAATCAAAATCGCACCGAAGCCGATCTCGACCGGCTTGCGTCGATGATTCGTGAGATCAGCGGCGGCTATATCTTCGACGACGGCGACGCCGAGCGTCTCCAACGGGACATCATCCTGGTCGACGGCCGAAAGCCCGCGACGCAAATGATAGTGCCGGCGCCTTTGACGAGGATGGTCGCACTGTCGACCGCGCGCCGCACTCTCGAAACACGAATACTCACGCTTTCTGGCTGGGCCACGGACCAGCGTACGTCGCTCGTAGCGGCCCTGGTACCGCTTATCCGGCCGAACGTGATCTGGGATGAGCCCGCCACGACCGCGGCGCGTGAAACTGCCGCAGGTCAGGTCTCGTCCGTCGTCATTTCTCTCAAACGAGGGCAATTCCTTGCGCGGGAGGGCGACACCGTTACGCCTGAGACGCTGGCCCAAATCGCCGCCATCAAGACCACTGGCCGCCACGAAAGGCCGTGGCAAAACTTCTTCGGGCTGCTGCTCGTCGTTATCGCTGTCTACTGGGCCGCCTGGAAATTTGCGGAACATCGCACCACGAGCAGCGCTGTCAATCTCAGCAAGCACAAGGCGTTTGCTCTCGTCGGCTCGGCAATTCTGATCCAAACGGCGTTGATGAAGGTCGGCTTCATCTTTGGCGAGAGTGTCGCAGCCAGAATGCAGGCGCCGTTCAACGATCCGGTGATTTGGAACTTCGCGATTCCGTTTGCCGCCGCGGCACTGCTGGTGGCGATGCTGGTCGACACACAACTCGCGTTTCTCGCCGGAATGATCACGGCGCTGTTCGCCGGACTGCTTGCGCCGAACGGAATGCAAAAAGCCCTGTTCGCGATGATCTCATGTTCCACGGCGATCTACGGAACGGGCCGCTATCGCGAGCGACAATCAGTAACACTGGCCGGACTGCTCGTCGGCGGAGTAAACGTGGTGATGGCGCTGGCCCTCATCGCGTACGCGCAACAGCCGCTCACGTGGAAAACGGTTTTGATGGCGATCGGCTGCGGCATTGCGAGCGGATTGTTGACGGCCATCTTCGCCGCCGGCGGCTTGCCGATTAACGAGTCGTTGTTCGGTATTCTCACCGACGTCAAACTGCTCGAGCTGTCGAATGCAGATCTGCCCGTGCTGGGCCAACTCGCGTTGCGCGCGCCGGGAACGAACCAGCACTCGCATGCGGTCGGTCAGCTCGCTGAGGACGCGTGCCGCGCAGTCGGCGCAAACCCGTTGCTCGCGCGTATCGGCGCGCTTTATCACGACATCGGCAAGCTCGCTGCGCCCGAGTATTTCGTCGAGAACCAACAGGGCGACAATCCGCACGATCGGCTGCGTCCTTACCAGAGCGCGAAGATCATCACGAGCCACGTGACGTACGGCGCACGGCTCGCCAAAGAGATCGGTCTGCCGCAGAAGATCGCCGACTTCATCCCGCAACATCACGGCACGCGAACGCTGCACTACTTCCTTCGCAAAGCGCAGGCGCAGGCAAAGCCGAATGAAAAGATCGACGAAGCTGACTTCCGCTATCCCGGGCCGAAGCCGCAGTTCAAAGAGGCGGCCATCATGATGCTCGCGGACTCGTGCGAGGCAGC
>Ga0075430_100002420_pt1 | contig 15541 bp, 16 predicted proteins | sample RhiMetdeltSRZDD4_FD_75294 | JGI IMG/M metagenome (GOLD analysis project Ga0075430, IMG submission 75294) | Populus rhizosphere microbial communities from Tennessee, USA - Rhizosphere MetaG P. deltoides SRZDD4 | ecosystem: Host-associated > Plants > Roots > Rhizosphere > Soil | place: USA... | reverse complement strand
CGACCACAGCCGGCGGTTCCTGGCCGGCGAGCGCCCGGCCCCGGAGAACCACCCCCAGAGCCTCGCCTTCAACATCTTCCCGCACATCGACAGCTTCCGCGACGATGGGTACACCAAAGAAGAGTGGAAGATGCTGGTCGAGACGCGGAAGATCATGGATCTCCCGGACCTGCGTCTCTCGGCGACCTGCGTGCGGGTGCCCGTCGCGGTCGGCCACTCCGAGGCGCTGCACATCGAGTTTGAGCGGCCGATGAGCGCGCGCGAGGCCCGCGAGGTGCTCGAACGCGCCCCGGGCATCGTCGTGGTGGACGATCCGCTCAACCGCGAGTATCCTCAACCAATCGAAGCGGCCGGCCTGGACCCCGTCTACGTCGGCCGCATCCGGGACGACGTCTCGAACCCTGGCGGCATCGCCCTCTGGGTCGTCGCCGACAACGTGCGGAAGGGGGCCGCTCTGAACGCGGTCCAGATCGCGGAGCTGCTGTACCCTTCGGCCGTGCCCGCCCAAACCGAGGGTCGCGCGACGGCCGCTATGACTGCCCGATGAGCCGGCCAGACCAGCAACACAACGGCGTGTGGAGGATCAGATGACGGATTTCGGACGTGTGCTCACCGCCATGGTCACCCCGTTCACCCCGGAGGGTGAGGTCGACTACAAGCGGGCCCAGGAGCTCGCCGAGGCGCTGCTGGCGTCCGGGTCGAACGGCCTGGTGGTTACCGGGACGACCGGCGAGTCGCCCACGCTGACCAACGAGGAGAAGCTGCGCCTCTACCGCGAGGTCCGCGCGGCGATCGGCACGCGGGGCACAATCGTGGCCGGCACCTGCAACTACAACACCGCCGAGAGCATCGAGCTGAGCAAGGAGGCGCTGCACGCGGGAGCGGACGGCATCCTCGGGACGGTCCCGTACTACAACAAGCCGCCCCAGCACGCCCTCTACCTCCACTTCAAGGCGATCGCCGAGGCCGTCAACGCCCCGATCATTCTGTACAACGTGCCGTCGCGGACCGCCACCAACATGTCGGCCGAGACGACGATCAAGCTCAGCCAGATCTCGAACATCATCGGGATCAAGGACGCTGGCGGAGACCTGCAAGTCACGGCCCAGATCGTCGAGGAGTCCCGGCCCGGCTTCCTGGTCTGGAGCGGCGACGACGTCCAGACGATCCCGCTGATGTCCGTCGGCGGCTACGGTATCGTCAGCGTCGCCTCGCACCTGGTCGGCAAGCAGATCCAGGAGATGATCGGCCACTTCCTGGCCGGGCGGGTCGGCGAGGCGGCTGCCCTTCACCGCAAGCTGCGCCCGTTCTTCAACGCCTGCTTCGTGACCACCAACCCGATCCCGCTCAAGTACGCGCTCCGCAAGGTCGGGTTCGACGTCGGGTCGGTGCGGCTGCCGCTCGCCGAGCCGGAGCCGTCGCAGGCGGCCGTGGTGGACGCGGCGCTCGCCACCGCGCAGATCGACCTCCCGATCCCCGTCAGCGCCTGACCCACGCGTAGTCAGGAGATCCGAGAGCCCCGTCCGCGCCATCGCGGGCGGGGCTTTGTGTGCATACGGCGCGGTGCGGCGACCGGTCAGGTACGCTGTACACAACATGAAACGGTCGGAGGCGACATGCCAGATCAAGCGCCGATGACGCAGACAATGAAGGCATCCCAGGCTCACAACGAGTGGAGCCGGGTGCTCAATCAGGTTTCTCGTCGTGAGACGCGCGTGGTGGTCGAGGAGGACGGCGTCCCGGTGGCCGCGATCGTCTCTACCCAGGATCTCGAACGCCTTCAGCAACTCGAACAGCAGCGGCAGCGTGACCTGGCAACGCTTCGAGCCAGCCAGGAAGCTTTCAAGGGCGAGCCGGTCGATGAGGTCGAGCGGCAGATCGCCCAGGCTTTGGCCGAGGTGCGTGCTGAGCGGACGGCACCAGGCCACTCCACAGAGTAGCCGGAGTGACGAGAGCGGTCTTCGATACCAACACCTTGGCTTCCGGCTTCGTCACAGCTGGCGGCGTTGGCGACCAACTCCTCCAACGCTGGCTAATGGGTCACTTCGAACTGGTCATCTCTGAGGAGATCATCAACGAGCTGATTGCCGTTTTCGCCAAGCCGTACTTTCGCGACCGCATGAGCGATCAGCAGGCCGCTGAGAACGTCGCGCTGCTCCGAAGACGAGCAGTCGTGGCAGTGATCACCGTCCAGTTGTCTGATGTTGCCACACATCCTGCAGACGACGTGATCCTCTCTTTGGCTGTCTCCTCGCAGGTCGATTATCTGGTCACCGGCGACCGTCGCTTCCGTAAGAAGGTTGGCACCTACGAGGGGGTGACGCTGATCACTCCTCGGAACTTTCTCACCGTCCTCGATGCCGGGCCGGAGGGGAGTAGGAGCTAGCCTTGTGACGGGCTCCGCGACATCGGCTACGAGGCCGTGCGGTCACCGATCAGCAGGTACAACCTCGCGATCACCCGGTCCCAGCGCTCCTTCATCGCCGCGCGCTCGGCCGGGCCGGCGAGTTGCTCCCGGTGAAAGCTGAGCGTCGTGCCGGTCTTCGCCGGGATCACCCGGATCTGAATCACGGATGCCTGCGTCCAGCCGGCCGGCTGCCAGGTCAGTCGAATGTGCGATCCCGGTGTGTAGACCCGGATCGTCCCCGTGGTCCCATCCTCCAGCCTGTACGTCATGGCCTCCGCGATCTCGACGGGGCCGCCGAGCCAGACGCCCGTCCCCTCCGGTGAGAGCACCGCCGACCAGATCTCATCAGGCGTGAACGGCAGCGTCTTGCGCACGCCGATTTGGAAGCCGCTCCCTGCCGTCTGCCCGACTGGTCGTCGCGTACTCATCGATCGCTCCCGAGGACCGAAGGTTTGAGACTCAAGGCTCAGCCAACAGGCTGTCGACCTCCCGGTGGAGGACCGGGAGCTGCGTCTCGATGACGCTCCACACGATTCGATGGTTCACGCTGGCGTAACCGCGGATCAGGATGTTCCGAAAGGCGATGATGTCGCGATACTCGCTGATCCGCGCGGCAAGTGCCGCGTCAAGCTTGGCGAGTTGCGTCATGGCTTCGCCGATGATCTCAAACTGGCGTTCGACAGCCGAGCCAGCATCACGTCGGCCAGGTAGTCGTCGATGCTACGACCCGCCGTGAACTCCGCGATTCGCGCAGCCGCTTGCCGGATGCCGTAGAGGTACTTTCGAGCCTCACGCTGCAAAGATCAGCACCTTCGTTTCGTCAACTGCCTCGCGAAAGTACGGGTTCTCGATAGCCTCAGGCGACACCAGGTCTATGGGGCGCCCGAACAAGTCTTCGAGCCCGAACAGCAGGCCGAAATAGGCGTTCGCGTGCTCCCCGGGCGGCAGCGGCTCGAACTCGACCAGGAAGTCCACGTCGCTTTCTCCTGGACGAAAGCTGCCGGTCGCCGCCGAGCCGAACAGCTCCAGGCGGCGCACGTGGAACTGTCGACAGAGGCGCTCCAGCGCTTCTCGATGTCGGGCCACGTCAGGATGCATGACTCCCCCTCCTGAGTGTAGCCCATTCCCGAGCGCCGGCAGGACGAGGCGAGCGCTACACGGCTACCGCCCGAGCTGTGGCCTCGGCACGTTCGCCGAACGTCAGGTGCGGGGGGACGGGCGCTTCAGGCGGGCCAGGATCTCGTCGCGCAAGTTGGTGGGGGCACACTCGCGCTCGCAGTGGACTCGGACCAGGCGCTTCAGCTTCTCCTCGAAGCGGTAGACGTTGAGGCAGGGGGGGCAGCGATCCAGGTGGCCCTGGACCGTCTGGATCTCGCAGGTGGTCAACTCGCGATCGAGGAACTCTCCGAGCAGTTTGACCGTCTCCGCGCACCGAGCCTGAGCATCCGCGTTCATGACCTATTCCCCCCGGCAAACCCGGCGCTTCTTGCCTGATCCACCAGCGCTTTCTGCAACAGGCGCCGCCCCCGGAACAGGCGCGACATCACCGTCCCCTTCTTGACGTTCGTGATCTCGGCGATGTCGTTGTAGGAGAATCCCTCGACGTCGGCCAGCAGCACCGTGATCCGGTACTGCGGCGGCAGCGCCTCGATCGCCGTCTTGATGTCCTGCTCGGCGAACCGATCGAGCACCTGCGCCTCGACGCTCCCACCGCGCGAGGCCGCCTCGTTGTCGAGGTACCGGTACAACGAGAGCTCCTCCGAGTCGTCGAGCGAGTCGACACGCGGCTCGGACGAAGCCTTGCGGTACCGATTGATGTACGTGTTCGTCAAAATCTTGAACAGCCAGGCGCGCAGATTGGTGCCCGGCTCGAACCGATCCAGGAAACGAAACGCACGCAGCATCGTCTCCTGCACGAGATCTTCGGCGTCCTGCGGGTTGCGTGTCATCCGAAGGGCAGTCCGGTACAACGCGTCGAGGTGCTGCATCACCTCGCGCTCGAAGAACGACTCGCGCTCCTCGGTGGGGACGCCCGTGCGCGGTGGGCGGGGAGATTCAGAGAGCGTCATGACGCTCTGACTATACCCTTGTCCTGGCACGACGGTCACAACCGGCACGATACCCTCGTGGAGACCGGGCGGGTGTTCTGGGATCCCGCCCGTACGCTCCAGTAGGGGAAACCACCGGAAGGCGTCCTCGTATTCCCAATCTCAGTCCGCGCCGCCGGAGACGGACGCGAGCTTCTGGCGCGTGTCCTCGATGCGGGCCTGGGCCGTGTCCTCGAGATGCGTCAGCGTGACCGTGCCCAGCCGCTCCAGCAGCGCATCGAAATCCAGTCGTCGCAGGATGTGGACCTCGACGTTGGTCTGCGCGCGAACCGTCGTCGTACGCGGCACGCGCCGAATGAAGCTGATCTCGCCGACGTAGTCGCCCTCGTGCAGGAAGGCGACGATGCGCTCGTTCCCGTCCTCGTCGTTGACCACGATCTCGACGTCGCCCCGCCCGATGATGAACAGCTCGTCGCCGACGCTGCCCTGCCGGCAGAGGATCTCGCCAGGCGCCCGCTCGGCGTAGAGCAGCAGCCGCGCCGTCTCCTCCAGCACCTCCGGCGGCAGGCTGGAGAACGGCTCCAGCTTGCTCAGCCGCCGCACGGCCTGCCGCGCGCCGCTGACCGCCGCCTCGCCGAGCTCGTCCTTGATGAGCTGCACGTAGAGGCCGCCCTGCTCCAGCAGATCGTCGTGCTTGCCGCGCTGCACGATCTCGCCGGCGTCCAGCACAATGATCTCGTCGGCGTCCGTGACCGTCCCGAGCCGCTGCGCGATCTTGATCATCGTGCGCTCGCCGTCCGGGCCGCGTAGCCGCTGCTCGATCTCGCGCTGCTCCGCCGCGTCGAGCGCCGAGAACGCATCCTCCAGCAGCACCAGCGAGGCGTCCGTGCGCATGAGCGCTCTGGCGGCGGCGATCCGCTGGCGGTTCGGCGTGCTGACGGCCGTGTCCCGATCGCTGACGATCGTGTCGTAGGCTCCCGGCAGGCCGGTGATCCACTCGTGCAGTCCCGCGCCCTTCGCCGCGTCGATCACCTCGGCACCGCTGGCGTCAGGCCGGCCAACCAGGATGTTGTCGTAGAGGGTCAGGTTCAGGATGAACGTGTCCTGCGGAAGTACCACGATTTGCTGGCGCGCAGACTCGCGCGTCGCCTGGCCCAGGTCCACGCCGTCCCAGGTGATCGTTCCCTCGGTCGGATCGGCGACTCTCGGCAACAGCTGCATCAACGCCGCCTTGCCCGCGCCCGTCGGCCCGACGAACGCGATCTTCGAGCCGCGCCTGATCTCGACGTCAAGCCCCTTCAGGACGCTCTTTCCCTTCGTCGGCGCGTACCCAAGCCCCTCGAAGCGGATCGCCTCACGCAGCGGCCCGAGGGTCACGGCGTTCGGCGGGTCCGCCTCGGCCTTCCGGTTCAGCACCGCCGAGAACTTGTCGAGGCCGTCGGCGGAGAGCGTCAACGTCTGGAACGCGCCCGCGAACAGGCCGGCCGGTCCGTACAGGCGGAGCAAGAGGACGTAGAACGCCATCAGACCACCCGGCGTCAGCGCCTCGCCGTTCGACCAGATCACCACCAGGCCGCCCGCCACCAGCACGGCCACCTGAGCCCCGTTCGTGATCAGCACGCTGGCCCGCGCAAACGCCTGGGTGATCATCGCGTTCCGGATGTTCAGGTCTTTGTTGTTCGCCAGCTTCTCGCGGAACCGCTCCATCACGGACGGCTGCTGATTCCAGGTCTTGAGCAGCGTCTGGGCGTTCATGTTCTCAATGACCGACTGCTGGATCTCCTGGTTCCGACGCGCCGTCTCGCGCTGGTTGACGCGCAGCGTGGCACGCCCCTGCCGGTACGAGTAGGCGAAGATCGGAAGCCCGGCCAGCGCCACGATCGAGAGCAACGGGTTCAACGAGATCAGCGTGAAGCCGAACAGCAGCATCGCAACGCCGTTCGAGACCATCGGCACCATGCCCGCGGAGAACGCCGCCGCCACGTAGGCGATGTCGGTCTGGAAGCGCTGCACGACGTCGTTGGCTGGCGTGCGGGAATGGAAGGACAGCGGCAGCCGCTGAAGGTGCTCCAGGAAACGCATCCGCAGGTCGAAGACCACCCCCTGGCTCACGTTCGCCACCAGTGACGCCTGCTTCAGCCGCGCCAGCGAATTCACGATGAACATGAAGATCATCGCCCCGAGCAGCGCGAACAGCCAGAACGTCTCGGTGCCTGGCTGGATGGTCTCGCCTCTGGCGATCAGGCCGGGAATGGAGAACGGCATCGGCCGGTGCCCCAGCACGTTGTCGATCAGGAACTTCAACGCCTGCGGGATGAACAGGTCGAAGCTGAGCGCCAGGAAGATGGTGACCAGCACCCCGATCAGCGAGAGCGCGTACGGGCGATAGAACTCCATCGTGCCCGTGATCGCCGCCATCGCCTTGCCGCCGCCGGCCTGCGACGTCGCCTCGATCCGGCGGCTCCAGGCCTGGTCCAGCCCGGAGATCGGCCGGCCGTACGTGCGGCGCACGGCCTCGACATCGCCCTTGCGGGCGCTGGCCAGGAACCGGCGATACCGTTCGCCGCCGCGCCAGTCGATCAGGTACGTCACGAACGCCACCGCCGTCGTCGTCGCGACCGGCGAGCGATGCTCGTGGAACTGGCGCAGGACGGTCGGCAGCGGCCGGAGCTGCCCCTCCTCGCGGAGCTTCTGCACCCGGGCCGGCGCCTCGGCGTAGTAGGCGGCGCCGCCGCGCCCGGCCAGGTAGCCGGCCAGGCCTTCTTCCCAGAAGCGCCCCTCCGGCACGACCGGCCCCTGGGCGAGGTGAAGCACCAGCAGGGTCAGCTCGAACTCTGGATACGCGCCGGGCGACTCCGAGGTGATCACGGTTCGGATGGTGGCGTTCTCGAGATCGAGCTGGGTGGTCCCGCCCCCCGAACGGCCGTCCGCACCGATGTCGAGCACTTCACAGAGGTAGACGGAGATCGTGGGCAGGGACGCGCGCTGGACGTCCAGGAAGAGACAGACGTCGTCAAGCGCCTTCGAGTACCGCTCGACGACCATGTCGCAATGGTCGTACGCGTACGAGCCCTCGTGGCAGTAGACGGCGAGTGGCCCGGCTTCTCGCTTCGTCCAGAGATCCGTCATCACCATGGCGTCAGTCCCCGCGCTCCTCGCCCGGCCCGCGCCAGGACGATGTCTGCCCCCCGTCAAGTAGCCCGTCGACGGGCTCACTGTATCACCGTACCAGGAGGCGGTCAACGCACTGAGGTCAGTATCCGGAGGATGCTGGCACGCCGCTGTGCCGGCGATCACACGTTGAAGAGGATATTCAGGACGTCGCCGTCCTGAACCAGATACGCCTTCCCCTCTGACCGAAGCTGGCCGCGCTTGCGCGCCTCGGCGTACGTTTCGGCAGCCAGCAGCTGGTCCCAGTGGATCACCTCGGCACGAATGAAACCGCGCGCCAGGTCGCTGTGGATCGCGCCGGCCGCGTCAACGGCGGTGCTGTTGGCGCGAATCGTCCAGGCCCGGCACTCGTCCGCGCCGACCGTGAAGAAGGAGAGCAGCCGCGCCAGCCGGTACGAGATCTGGATCACCCGGGCCAGCCCGGACTCCGTGATCCCGTACATCTCCATGAACTCGGCGGCGTCTTCGGCCGGCAGCTCCGCCAGCTCCATCTCCAGCTTGCCGGCCAGGCTGACCGCCTCGGCGTGCGCCCCGAGCGTGCCGCTGACCTGCTCCACCAGCGCATCAGCGGCCGGTCCTGGCTCGTCCACGTTGAACAGCACCAGCAGCGGCTTCGCCGTCAGCAGGCCGTACCCGCGCAGCGAGCGCTCCTCGGCCGGCGCCAGCTCCAGCTCACGCAGCGGGCGCTCGGCGGCCAGCGCCGCCTGGAGCCGGCCGAACAGGTCCAGCTCCAGCTCCCGAGCCTGCCGCTCCTGAGGCGTGCCCTTGTTGAGCTTCGCCTCCTTCTGGACCCGGTCGAGCCGCTTCTCGACCACGTCCAGGTCGGCCAGGATCAGCTCGAGATGCAGCCCTTCGACGTCCTCCAGCGGCGTCGGGTCAGAGCCGTGGCTGGCGGCGCTCCCGAACGCCCGCACCACCTGGAGCAGGACGTCCACGTTCCGCAGGTGCGCCAGCAGCGAGCCAGCGCTCTCCTTGCCCGAGCCCCGCACGATCCCGGCGACGTCCACGTACTGGACCTCGGCTGGCGTGAACTTCTTCGGCTCGAACAGCGGCGCGAGCTGGTCCAGGCGTGGATCGGGCACCTTCACGACGGCCAGGTTCGGCTCCGCGCTCGGCGCGGAGTAGCCGCCGACTGCCGCGCGGGCGTGTGCCAGCGCGTTGAAGACCGTCGTCTTCCCCGAGCCCGGCAGCCCCATGATCCCGATCTGCACGCTCCTGCTCCCTCTTGACGCCGCGTCCCCGCGCTGGGGACAGCACGATCTCGTTGGTACGCTCTAACCGTACACGATGCCGCGCACGCCAAGGCCGAGGAGGCGCCCCATCCCAAGGCTGCGCCTCGCCAGCTTAGAACGCCGTCGGGCCTCCGCCGACGAACGTGCTCCAGTCCCCGCACTGATCCACGACGACCAGCGGCACATGGACCGGCTCGGCAGCGCGCTCCCTGGTGACGCCGATGGCGACGCTGGTCGGCATGCCCGGGAGCGTCACAACCAGGCCGGCCCGTCCGGACTGGCCCGCCACCGTCACGAGCGCGTTCTTGACCTCGCCGAAGCGCAGCTCCCGCAGCCCATTTCCCGCCCCGGTCACGGCGATCGTCGCCACCAGGCGTCCCGGTTCGCCGCGCGCGGTCGAGACGAGGATGCGCGGCCGTGGTGAGCACGGTGATAGTGTTGGGGTCGGCGTCGGAGTCAGCGTTGGCGTCGGGGACGGCGTGAGCGTCGTGACCAGGGCCAGCACCGTCGGGTACCAGACCGTTGCCAGCTTCCCGTAGCCGTTATGGGTCAGATGCACGCCATCGACCGCGAGGTGCGCCGCCTCGATCGCCGTATATGCGTCCACGTAGCTGACCTTGCTCCCCTTCGAGGCGACGATGCCCGGGATCTGGCTGTTGTACGCCTGAATCCTCCCCAGCGCCTCCAGATTGCTGACGCGCGGCAGCGACGAGACGACGATTGCCGCGTCCGGCACGGCAGTCCGGATCTGGTCGATCAGCGCGCTCAAGCGCGACGGCGCAGCGTTCACCTCATAGTTCTGGAGCATGTCGTTCGTGCCGATCATCAAGAGGACGATCTGAGGGCGGTACGCCTGGAGCCAGGGCGTCGCCGCTTCGGCGATCTGGTCGATCCGCCAGCCAGAGTGTCCTTCATGATGCTTGTCGCCAAGCGCCGGCACACCGTTGTGCCGTGACCCCACGAAGTCGAAGCTCTGATCCGCGAACGTCAGCATCGTCCAGAGGTCGATGCGGTAGCCGCCGTCAACGGTGAAGCCGTCCGTCAACGAGTCGCCGAGCGGCATGATCCGGATCGGCCCGCCAGCGGGCGGCTGCGATCCCATACCTACGGTGAAAAAGCTGGCGCCGTCGTTCCAATGCCGATTCTGGCCCCAGTTGGAGTCGAATACGCCGATCTTCACCGTGTAGCCGCCAGTTGCCGCTCCGGCCGGGGCGCTCCAGGTCACCGGAAACGTCCGCTCCACGTCGGCCATGAGCATCTCGTTGTCGAAGACGAACTGCTGGAGTGGCGCGACGCCGGTCGGGCTGTAGATCTCGACGTCCACCAGCATGGTCCGATTGGTGGCGCTGGTCACCCGCGCCGTGATGACGACCGAGCCGCCCGGCGAGATGTTCGCCACCGAGACCGTTCCCGAGGTCGTAAAGCCGCCCTGGACCATCGTCGCGGCGATCGCCGGGCCGCCCGGGGGGAGCGGAACCGCAAGCACGACGAGCAGCATCAACACGATGACCACCCGCGCCAGGACGTCCCGCGCCGGTATCGATGCAGCCCCAGACCAGCCCGCCACCGCCCCCTCGTACGCGACCCTGTGAGCCCCGCCACGACCTCCCAAGGCCGCGCCGCGGCAACTCTGCGTTGCAAGACTCTTGCGACATGGTAGCGTGTCGCGGCCGTGAACGCCAGGCACGCAGCGCCGCGACAGCACCATCCAGCGGCTAAACACAAAGGCGCTGCTCCCGCTCTGGGAGCAGCGCCCTTGTGTGTCGTGGCCGCTGAGGACCGGAGGCCGGCCCTCAGCTGGTCGAAGGCGAGCGCGTCTTACTCGTCGCTGCTGCTCAGGAACCCAAAGATCCGAAGGATCGCCAGGAACAGGTTGAAGATGCTCAGGTAGATGCCGACGGCCAGCATGATCGGGTCGTCAAGGCCCGCCTGCGCGTTCTTCAACCGCTGCATGTCGTACATCACGAAGCCCGAGAACAGGACCGCCGTGACAACGGACAGCAAGAACCCGAAGATCCCCATCGGCACGCCAAACAGGCTCAGCACCATCATCACCAGCCCGGCCAGCAGCACCGCTAGCAGGCCCGCCATCAGGTAGGCGCCCATGCCGCTCAGGTCACGCTTGGTGGTCCAGGCGTAGGCGCTCAGCACCAGCACCAGGCCAGCGGTCGTCGTCGCGGCGTTCACCACGACCATGCCCATACCACGCGCCAGGTAGCTGTCGATGATGAGGCCGAGCGTCATGCCCTCAAAGACGCTGAACAGGTAGAAGACGCCGAGCGCGACGCCTGACGACATCTTGGTGCGGGCAAAGCTGAGCGCCAGCACCGTGGCGAGCGCTCCGACGATGCCGATGATCATGCCGGCCGGGCCAAGTGCCCTGCCGACGAGGTAGCCGCCTGCCGTGAACAGCAGCGAGAACGCCAGCAGGCCCATCACCTGCCCGACGATCGTGCCGCGTTGGGCCTGGGTCATCCCCTGCCCATACGTCCAATCCATCTGGTTCATGCGATCGAAGCTCATCGTCGATGCCTCCGACTCTCTCCTTGGGTGGTATGCACTGAAAACGCCGAAAATGACGAGTCCTACTCGGAGTATAGTGCGGCCCCGTCACCCCGTCCTTGATTCGCGAGGGTGCTTCATCAAACCCTAACTCACACCCTGTCAGCCGTGACGTGCGCCGGCCAGGGACGGCTCCGTCGGCTGCGCGTACGGCGACGGCACGATCCACCGGGGGAGCTCCCGCACCAGCTCCCGTGGGCCGTCCACGTCGATCAGCCTGGCGCCGATCGCCTCGCGAAGATCCCGCCGGCCGAGCATCGTGTCGGCGAGCATCCGCGCGCCGGTGCTCACGTAGAGATCGACCTCGAAGCCCTCGTCTCGAAGGCAGAGATCGACGCTCGGACGATGCAGGATCAGCCACCAGAGGCGATGCCGCCCCTCACGAAACTCGAACCGGACCACCACCCGACGCTCCGGCAGGGCATCGACGTCAATCATCCGGTGGAGGAACCACATCAGCACCGCCGGGTCGAAATCCTCCTCCCGGAGCTGCTCGAAGGTCCACCGGTGTCCCCAGCCGCCCAGCGCCTCGACGACCGGCCGCAGCGCCTCGCCGGCCGGCGTCAGGTGGTACTCAGACCCGCGTCCGTCCGGCGTGCGGCGCGCCTCGATCACACCGTCTCGCTCCAGCGACCTCAGGCGCTGTGCCAGCAAACTCTGCGAGATCAACGGGATCCCGCGCCGCAGCTCTCCGAAGCGGTGGCTCCCGTCCAGCAGCTCGCGCAGGATCAACGGGGTCCAACGTTCGGCGAACACTTCGGCCCCTTTGGCGATCGGACAGAACTGGCTGTATCCGCGCATCGTGCGCCTCCAGGCAGCATTCTCAAACGCGTGCGATTTCTGCACCGTAGAGCCATCGTCGGCCAGAGTCGATGCGCCTGGCAACTTCAGATCTTGCACTGGCGTCGGGATCACCGTAGCCGTACGCTTGGTTGGAGAGACGGCTTCGCTGCGCGGACGTACCGAAGGAGGCGCCACCATGAGCGCGGGTGAAACCGGTCAGGTCACACGAAGTGCGGCCGAGGTGTACGAGGATTTTTTCGTGCCGGCCCTCTTCCAGCAATGGGCCGACCGCATGATTCAGGCTGCCCAGGTTCAGGCGGGCCAGCGCGTCCTCGACGTCGCCTGCGGCACCGGCGTTTTCGCGCGGGCCGCATCGAACCGCGTCGGAGCGGCCGGATCCGTGATCGGCGTGGACGTCAACGAGGGGATGCTGGCGGTCGCCCGACGCGTTGCGCCCGAGATCGAGTGGCACGCCGTGCGTGCCGAAGCGTTGCCGTTCGAGGATGCCACCTTTGACGTAGTCGGCTGCCAGTTTGGCCTGATGTTCTTCGAGGACCGGCCGGCGGCCCTGCGCGAGATGGTTCGCGTCCTGTGTCCAGGAAGACACCTGGCCGTCGCCGTCTGGGACCGGCTGGAGGCGTCGCCCGGTTACGCGGCGATGGTCGAGTTGCTCCGGCGCCTCTTCGGCGAGCAGGTCGCGGCGGCGCTCGACGCGCCGTTCGTGCTGGGCGACCGGGACTTGCTCCAGTCGGTCTTCGAGGCCGCCGGTATCGTGGACGCGGAGATCAGGACCGAGGTTGGCACGGCCCGCTTCCCGTCGCTCGCATCCTGGATCTACACCGACATCCGCGGCTGGACGCTCGCGGAGATGCTGGACGACGACCAGCTTGCGCGGCTCCAGCACGAGGCCGAAACCGAGCTCCGGCCGTTCGTGACCGACCGTGGCACGGTGGAGTTCGCGATGCCCGCGCACATCGTGACGGCGCCGGCGCGCTGACGCCTGCTAGCTGGCGTGTTACGGATCGGGCGTGCAGGCCGGCCCGGCCTGCACGCCGCGCTCGAGCTCGAACACCAGCTCCTCGCCGTCCTCGTCGTCCCACCGCGAGCCGGTCTGCACGAACCCCATCTTCCGCACCAGCCCGAGCGACGCCTCGTTCCACGGCCCGACCGACGCCACGAACTGGCGGATACCGTGCTCGCGGCTCGCCCAACCGAACAGCGCCTCGACGGCTTCGAGCGCGTACCCCTGCCGCCGATACTCCGGCCAGATCGAGTACCCGACCTCGACCTTCCTCTCCGGTCCGGGCGGATCGTGAAAATTGATGTGCCCGACCATCCTGCGTTCCGGCTCGCGCAGGACAATCGCGCGCAGCAGCCACGGCTGAGCAGCCGGGTTCACGGTCAGCTCGTCCAGTCGCCTCCGCACGGTGCGCGCCCGGTCGCCCGGCCAGTCAGGCGGCAGCCCGGCGCCGATCATCGCCTCAGCCTCTGCGTGCCGCCCTTCCAGCGAGGCCCGCAGGAACGCCGGTGACATCGACACCAGCTCCAGCCGCGCCGACCGAATGCTTGGGACGTCCATCACGTACCCCACGACTGTCCAGCGTAAGCACCCCAGATCCTCCACGCTACCGGGGGTAGTTCAGGACCGGAAAAGCGGACCGCTAGCGAGGGTAGAGGTTGTAGCCGCGGCGGCCGGTGTTGCGGACCCGGAAGAAGTGCCCGCCGCCGGTCGTGACGAAGAGCGTGCCGAGATCGGCTCCCCCGAAGGTGCAGTTGGTCGGCCGGTCAACCGGAACCGGGTGGGTCTCGATCACCCGACCGTTGGAGGCGAAGACGTAGATCATCGGCCCGGGGCCGGCCTCGTCCCAGCCGGCGCAGGCGACGATGTTGCCGTCGCTGTCGAGGCACATCCCGTCAACACCACGCTGCACGCCGCGGTGGTCGTTGCCGAAGGTGTGCAATGTGACGCACGCGCCGAGGGTGCCGTCGTCCTGAATTGGATAGGCCCGCAGCTCGCGGGTGCCGTCGTAGTCGCTCTGGGCGACGTAGAGGTTCTTCTCGTCCTTCGAAAGCAGGACCCCGTTGGGCGAGGTGGTGTCGAAGGTCATCCGCTCGAGCTTCCAGCCACCGTCGGCCTGAGGGGTGTGGCGCAGCACCGAGGCGTGGTCGAGCTGGCGCTCACCGTCTGGCCGGCCGCGGCCAAACGGATCGGAGAAGTAGATCCGCCCCTGGCTGTCGATCGCCAGGTCGTTCGGCCGGTTGTGGCGCTTGCCGTCGAGCTCGTTCGGCAGCGGGGTCTGGCTGCCGTCCGGCTCGAAGCGGACGATCCGGAAGTCGCCTGACTGGCAGCCGTAGAGGCGGCCCTGAGCGTCGAACATCAGGCCGTTGGTGTTCTTGGTGTCGGTCCGGTGGACCGAGACCTCGCCCCTGGCCGGATCGTAACGCATGATCCGACTCTCCGGGATGTGGGTGAACAACAGCGCCTGGCCGTCCCAGGCCGGTCCCTCAGCGGTGCCGCCAAACGGGCCCGCCAGCAGCTCGAAATCCCAGGCCATCCCGTTCCTCCCCACCTTGTCGCTTGCACAGACCGCCCGGCGGCGCCGGGCCGGCCGGACATCCTGGCGGCGCCGTGCGGCCGTCCGCACAGCACGGGCCGGGTCATGACTCGGGCACGGGCCAACACGGTGTCCCGACACCCCTGGCACAGACATCAGCGCTCTGTCCCCATTTGGCCACGGAGGATTGTCGTCGCCTCCGCGTCTACACGGAGCGTGGCCGGATCGATGACCACGCCGTACTCCGAGCGCGCCGCCTCCATGGAGACTTTCTCGTCCGCGACGTCCTCCGCAACCAGCTCCGGGGCACGCTCCAGCGGGTCGCCGTAGCCGCCGGCGCCGGCCAGCGTGTGGCGCAGCACGTCGCCGCGATGCAGGATGCGCGCGGCCTTCGACGGCGGCACCTCCGGCTCGCCGTCGATGATGACCACGTTCGACGACGGCGTCCCCGGCTTGCCGCCCTCCAGTCCCCAGGGCAAGAATTTCTGTCGATCCGTCCTGAGCTGAAGGACGCCCTCGCGCTCCAGGAACCGGTACTGCCGGACCATCCCGAGCCCGCCCCGGTACTTCCCGGGACCGCCCGTATCCGGCACGAACGCGTACTCCTCGATCCGCAGCGGGTGATCGCCCTCCAGGTACTCGATCGGATTGTTCGAGAAGTTAGCGCTGATGCTCGAACAGGCGTCGATGCCGTCCTTGTCCGGCCTGCCCCCCCACGAGGCGTGCAGGAACTCCAGGAACACGAACGGCCGGTCGTCGTCGTACCAGCCGGCGATCGTGATG
>Ga0075430_100002418_pt1 | contig 15547 bp, 15 predicted proteins | sample RhiMetdeltSRZDD4_FD_75294 | JGI IMG/M metagenome (GOLD analysis project Ga0075430, IMG submission 75294) | Populus rhizosphere microbial communities from Tennessee, USA - Rhizosphere MetaG P. deltoides SRZDD4 | ecosystem: Host-associated > Plants > Roots > Rhizosphere > Soil | place: USA... | reverse complement strand
GTCACGATGCCGAGGGACAGGGCCGTCGCGGCCCTGTCCCCGGTGGCGCCTGCGCGGCGCGGACGAGCGAGGGCGACCTCAGCCAGTGTCGCCGCCCACCCTCTTCTCGATCCCGACCATGATCCCGGTCTTCGGGTCGAAGAAGCGCTTCTGCACCTTCGTCCAGCCGCCGAGCGAAGGCGCGTCGATCCTGAACTCACCAGGCCGGACCGGGAACTTCTTCCGGTTGCGCTCGAGGACGCGCTTGACGACGGGCCGGTACCCGTTGTCGGCGAAGACCTGCTGGGCAGCCGGGGTCTGCAGGAAGCGGATGAAGGCGTTTGCCGCCGCCTTCTCCTTGCTCGTCTTGACGACGGCGATCGGATTCTCGATCAGGATCGTGGACTTCGGGATCACGAACTGGAGGTCGAGCCCCTTCGTCCGCGAGAAGAGCGCCTCGTTCTCGTACGCGAGCAGCACGTCGCCCTTGCCGCTGACGAACGTGTTCAGCGAGTCGCGCGCGCTCTTGTCCTGGACGACGACGTTGCGGAAGAGCTTCAGCAGGTTCGCCTGCGCCTGCCGGTCGGTCTTCCCGACACGGCGCCAGGCCCCGTAGGCGGCCATGACGTTCCAGCGCGCGCCCCCGGAGGTGAAGGGGTTCGGGGTGACGACGTCGACGTCCGGGCGGAGCAGGTCGTTCCAGCTCCTGATCTTCTTCGGGTTGCCGTCCCGCACGACGAAGACGACGAGCGAGTTCGTGACCATGCCCTCGTAGGGTTGCTTCACCCAGCTCCGGTGGACGAGACCGGCCCGGACGAGCTCGTCGACGTCGGGTGCGAGCGAGAGCGCGACGAGGTCGGCCTCGAGCCCGGCCTTGACCGCGCGGGCCTGCTCGCCCGACGCGCCGTAGGACTGCGAGAAGTCGACGTCCTTCCCGGCCGCCGTCCTCTGGAACATCGGGATGAGCTTCGCGTAGGCCTCCCGCGGGGTGGAGTACGCGACGAGGCTGAGCTCGGTCGCCCACGTGCGGGCCGGGGCGTCCTTCGCGGTAACGGTCGCGGCCAGGAGGACCGCTCCGACGGTGCCGAGCACGGCAGCGAGACCGAAGGTGGCACGCCTCATTCCTGTCCTCCTGTCGTGTGGATAATGTTTATATACATAGTCAACTATGTCGAACGGGCAAGGACTCTAGACGAGGCCGATAATCCCGTCAAGAACGTCGACAAAAGGTGAGTGCCACATGTGGGTGTCCCGCCGAACGGACTACGCGACCAGGGCGATCCTCGCCCTCGCCCTCGAGGGGGGCGGCCCGCTCAAGCTCGAAGCCCTCGCGCGGCGTACCGCAGTCCCGCAGTCGGTCCTCGAGCAGGTGATGCCGACCATGCGCACGGCCGGGATCGTCCGCTCCGAGCGCGGGCCGTCCGGCGGGTACCGGCTCAACAAGCGCCCGGACGAGATCACGCTCGAGCGCGTCGTGCGGCTCTTCCAGGGCCCGCTCGCCCCGATCAGCTGCGCGACGAGGCACAACCCCGAGCCATGCCCGATGATGGTCGGCTGCACGCTCCGCGAGGTCTGGGAGGAGGTTCGTGACGCGACGATCACCCTCCTCGGCGGTGTGACGTTCGCCGACCTCGCGGCGGGTGCCGGCGGTCCGTGGCTCGACCCCTCGCTGATCGCTCCCGTCCCCAACCCGGCCACGGCCGGAGCGTGACTCCGGGTCCTGCTTTGGCCCGACCCGCACGGTCGCCGCGACCACGCCGGGTAACCGTCACGCCAGCGTCGTCGTGATCCGGACGCTGACGTCCGACGACGCGGCCGAGCTGACAGCGCTGCTCGTCGCCAACCGAGAGCTCCATCGCCCGTACGTCCCCGATCGGCGCGAGGCGTTCTTCGAGGTCGAGTCGCAGCGCGAGCGTCTCGAGGCGGCCGAGCATCTCTACGGGATCCTCGACGAGGGTCGCCTCGCCGGCGTCGTCGAGATCTCGAACGTCGCCCGGGGCCCGTTCCAGAGCGCGACGCTCGGCTACTGGGTCGACGACGCGAGACGCGGGCGCGGCCTCGCCACCAGGGCGGTCGCAGCCGTCGTCGAGCTCGCATTCGGCGAGCTCGGCCTGCATCGCCTCGAAGCGGCGACGCTGGTCGACAACGTGGCGTCACAGCGCGTGCTCGAGAAGAACGGCTTCATCCGGATCGGTCTCGCGCCGCGGTACCTGCACATCGCGGGCGGCTGGCGCGATCACCTGCTCTTCCAGCGGACCAGGGAGGGGTGACGGAGGTATCGTCCGGGCCGATGGCCGTCGCGACCGACCGGGAGTACGGGCTCTTCATCGGCGGCGAGCTCACGGAGCCTGCGTCCGGCGAGGTGCGCGAGCTGATCGAGCCGGCGACGGGTGAGCCACTCGCCCGCGCGGCGATGGCGGGAGAAGCGGACGTCGACCGCGCAGTCGAGGCCGCGCGCGGTGCCCTGGCGGGCGACTGGGGCAAGACGTCCGGCACCGAGCGCTCCAGGTTGCTGCACGCGCTCGCGGACGCGATCGTCGCGAGCCGCGCCGAGCTCGCCGAGCTCGAGGCGCGCAACGTCGGCAAGGCGATCTCCTCGGTCAAGGCCGAGCTCCACCAGGCGGTCGAGAACTTCCGCTTCTACGGGTCGGCGATCGCGTCGATCGGCGGCCGCTCGAACCCGATCGGCGGGTCGCTCCTCTTCTACTCGCTGAAGGAGCCGGTCGGGATCGTCGGCCAGATCGTCCCCTGGAACTACCCGCTGATGATGACGACGTGGAAGCTTGCGCCCGCGCTCGCGGCCGGCTGCGCCGTCGTGCTCAAGCCGGACCCGCAGACGCCGCTGACCGCGATCCGTATGGCAGAGCTCGCCGCGGAGGTCGGCTTCCCGGCGGGCGCCGTCAACGTCGTTGCCGGAGACGGGCCGACGACGGGCGCGTACCTCGTCCGGCATCCCGGCGTGGAGAAGGTGGCGTTCACGGGCTCCACGAGGACGGGCGGCGAGATCATGCGGCTCGCCTCGGACCCGGTGAAGCGGGTGACGCTCGAGCTCGGCGGCAAGAGCCCGAGCCTCGTCTTCGCGGACGCGGACCTCGCGAGCGCGATCCCGAGCTCGGCATGGTCGATCTTCTACGCCGCGGGCCAGAGCTGCGAGGCGCGCTCGCGCGTGCTCGTCGAGAAGCCGCTGTACGACGAGGTCGTCTCGAAGCTCGGCGAGCACGCGGGCTCGATCCGTGTCGGCGACCCGCTCGACCCGGAGACGCAGATGGGCTCGCTCATCTCCCTCGCCCACAGGGACCGTGTCCACGGCTTCGTCGAGCGTGGCGCAGGAGAGGGCGCCGAGGTCGTGGCCGGCGGCGCCGTGCCCGAGGGTGCCGGTGCGTTCTACCCGCCGACGGTCGTCGCGGCGCCCTCGAACGCGCTCGAGATCGTGCAGGAGGAGGTCTTCGGGCCGGTCGTCGCCGTGACTCCGTTCGAGGACGAGGCCGAGGCCGTGAAGCTCGCGAACGACGTCCGCTACGGGCTGATGGCCACCGTCTGGACGGGCGACCCGGCGCGCGGGCACCGGCTCGCGGCGAGGATCAAGTCGGGCACGGTCGGGATCAACATGCCGTACACCGCCTTCCCTGGGATCCCGTTCGGCGGCTACAAGCAGTCGGGCTTCGGACGCGAGCTCGGGCTCGAGACGCTCGACCTCTACCTCGAGACGAAGAGCGTCATCGTCTCCACCGGCTCACGGCCGATCAACCCGTTCGGCCTGTAGTGCGCACGGGCGCGCTGGCCGCGATCGGCTCGACGCCGGTCGTGCGGGTCGAGCGCCTCGTCGAGCCCGGGATGGCCGAGGTGTGGATGAAGCTCGAGTCCGCGAATCCCACGGGCTCGTACAAGGACCGGATGGCGCTCGCCATGATCGAGGGCGCCGAGCAGGACGGCCGCCTGCGCTCCGGGCAGACGGTCGTCGAGTACACGGGCGGGAGCACGGGGTCATCCCTTGCCTTCGTCTGCGCGCTGAAGGGCTACCCGCTCCGCATCGTCTCCTCCGACGCGTACGCCGCCGAGAAGCTGCGGACGATGGAGGCCTTCGGCGCCGACGTCGAGATCGTGCCGAGCCCGGACGGCATCACGCCGGACCTCGTCCCGCGGATGATGGAGCGCGTGGAGGAGATCACGCGCGAGGTCGACGGCTTCGCGACCGACCAGTTCCGGAACCACGACATGCCCGGGGGCTACGGCGCGCTCGCCGACGAGCTGCTCGAGCAGCTCGACGGGCGCGTGGACGCGTTCTGCGCGTACATCGGGACCGCGGGTTGCTTCGTGGGGGTCACGCGCCGCCTGCGCGAGGCCCTGCCCGAGGTCGAGCGCGTCGCCATCGAGCCCAGCGAGTCTCCCGTGCTCTCCGGCGGAGAGGCAGGGACGCACCGAATCGAGGGCGGCGGAGCGGGCTTCTGGCCGCCGCTCCTCGAGCGGGACGACCTCGACGAGGTGGTGACGGTGTCGACCGCCGACGCCGTCGCGATGGCGCGGCGCGCGGCGCGCGAGGAGGGCCTCTGGTCGGGGCCGTCCACAGGGGCGAACCTGACCGTCGCGCTCGAGCTCGCCCGACGGCTCGGCCCCGGCAGACGCGTGGTGACGCCGCTCGTCGACTCCGGGCTCAAGTACCTCGGCGGCGACCTCTACTCGTAGGCGGTCGCCGTGCGCTATCGCTGGGCGGTCCTCGGTGCCGGATCGACGGCGATGGCGAGCGCCGCGGTGCTCTTCGTCGGCCTTCCCGTGCTTGCGCCGGCACTCCGCGAGGAGTACGCGCTCTCGCTGTCCGGTGTCGGCGTCCTGCTCGCGACGGCCTGGATCGGGGGGACGCTCACGCTCCTGCCCTGGGGGCTCGCGGCCGATCGCTTCGGCGAGAGGCTGGTCATGGCCGCCGGCCTCGCGGGCTGCGCCGTCTGTATCGCCGGTGCCGCCTTCGCTCCCAGCGCGGCCTCCCTGGGCGGCCTGCTCGCGCTCGCAGGTGCCGCCGGAGCGAGCGTGAACGCGGCGAGCGGCCGCGCCGTCATGCAGTGGTTCGACGCAAGCGAGCGCGGGCTGGCGCTCGGGGTGCGGCAGACCGCGATCCCGGTCGGCGGCTTCCTCGCAGCGCTGACGTTGCCCGCGATCGCGAGCCGGGGCGGCTCCGAGGCGGCGTTCCTCTTCATGGCCGCGCTGTGCGGCCTCGGCGCGCTCGTCAGCGCGCTCGTCCTCCGGGACCGTCCGCGGGCGCACGAGCTCGAGACCGCGACCGTCCTCGGGACGCTCCGCGACGCGCGCCTGTTGAGGCTCTCGCTGGGCAGCGGTCTCTACCTGTACGCCCAGCTCGCGGTGATCGGGTTCGGCGTGCTCTTCCTGCACGACGAGCACGGCTTCTCGGACGGGCGCGCCGCCCTCGTGGTCGCGGCCGCGCAGGTGCTCGGAGCCGTGTTCCGGATCGGAGGCGGCCGCTGGTCCGACGTCCTCGGTCGCCGGGTCGTGCTCCTGCGGGGAGCCGGGCTCGCCATCGCGGCCGCGCTCGCCGTCGTCGCCGCGCTCGCCGGCGGCCCCGTGTGGCTGCTCGTGCCCGCGCTCGCGCTCGCCGGCGGTCTCTCGATGGCGTGGAACGGGCTGTCGTTCACGACCGCCGCCGAGCTGGCGGGGACGCGCCGCTCGGGCGCTGCGCTCGGCTTCCAGCAGACGGTTCTCTCGGGGGCAGGCGTCGTCGCGCCGGTGGTGTTCGCCGCCTCGGTGTCGGCGACGTCGTGGCCTGCCGCCTTCGGGCTCGCCGCGGTCTTCCCCGTCGCCGGCTGGCTCGTCCTGGGCGCGCTCCGCGAGCACTGATATCTAGGCTCCGTGCGTGCGGATCCTCGAGCGGCTCGACCAGCTGTACGCGATCGGCGGCGGGCCCGGGGCGAACCGCCCGCACCCGAGCCCCGCCGAGGACGAGGCGCACAGGCTCGCCGCGGAGTGGCTGCGCGAAGCGGGGCTCGCGGTCGAGGTCGACCGCCACGGCAACCTCTTCGGTCGCTCGCGGGAGGCGAACGCGGTCTGGGTCGGGTCCCACCTCGACACGGTCCCGGCGGGAGGGAAGTTCGACGGTGCGCTCGGGGTCGTCGCTGCGATCGAGGCGGTCGAACAGATCGGGGCGGGCTCGGTCGTCGTGCTCCGCGGAGAGGAGGTCGGGTGCGTCGGGAGCCACGCGCTCGTCGGGAGCGGTGATCCCCTGCCGGCGGCCTTTCTCGAGCTGCACGTGGAGCAGGGCCCCGCGCTCGCCTCCCGGGGCGCGCCCCTCGGCGTCGTGACCGGGATCGTCGGCTACGCGCGCGGTGAGCTCGTCTTCCGCGGACGGGCGGGGCATGCGGGGACGACGCCGATGGCGGGCCGCGAGGACGCGCTCGTGGAGGCCGCCCAGGCGATCCTCGGGATCCGGGACGCAGCGGCAGGCCTCGACGGCGCGGTGGCCACGGTCGGCCAGGTCACGGTCGAGCCCGGCGGCGTCAACGTCATCCCGGGCCTCGTTCGGATCTCCGTCGACGCGCGGGCGCCGGATGCGGAGATGCTCGACCGGCTCGTCTCCACGATCGGGCTGGAGCCGGGTCAGCGCACCGAGCCTGTCGCGATGAGCCCTCGCGCGCGCGGCGCGCTGCGCGAGGAGATCGCCTCGCGCGGCCTCCCGGTGGTCGAGCTCGCGTCGGGGGCGGGGCACGACGCCGGCGTCCTCGCCGCCGCGGGCGTCGAGGCCGGGATGCTGTTCGTGCGGAGCCTGAACGGGGGCGTGAGCCACTCGCCGGACGAGCTCTCGTCCGACGAGGACGTGGCCCTGGCGGTCGAGGTGCTCGAGGCGACCCTCGGGCGATTGGTGGGATCGTGACGGCGGACGTGGCCGGAAGAGACGCCTAGTTACAAGTTGTAACTTGCGCTTCTCCGGGCTGGCCTTGCGGCGACGTGCGGCATCGGCGCGTGCGCGTCTCGTGTGGCTCAGCGCTCGGCGAACGAGATGCCCTGGGCGCCGTCCCAGAGCATGCGGCGCCCGAGCTCGCGCAGGTTCTCGGTTCCGGAGACGATCGTCGCGAAGTGGTTCCCCGCGAGCGCGCCCGCCTTGCTCGCGAACGCGACGTACCCGTACGCGAGCAGGAGCTCGGTCTCGCTGACGCCACCGGGGTAGAAGATCAGCTCGCCCGGGCTGGGATAGCGCGTCGCGTTCTCGGGGCCGATGCCGACGTCCAGGTCGCCCATCGGGATCCAGCCTCCCTCGCCGGACCAGCGCACGTGGATGATCTTCGACTCGAGCGGGAGCATCCGCCGGAACGCGGCCACCGTCTCGGGGGCCGCGTTCTCCTCGAGCCGGGCCGCGAACGCGAAGCCGCCGACGGTGATCTCGAGCACGGCGAGACCTTACCCTCGTCGTCGCTCGCGTCCGGCGGCCCAGGCGCCGAGCAGCTCCCGCTCCTCCTCGGTGATGCCGGTGACGTTTCCCGGCGGCATCGCGCGCGTCTCGACCGCCTGGCGCCGGATGTCCCGGGCGCGCGCCTCGATCTGCTCCCGTGTCGCGAGGCGGACTCCCAGCGGCGCCGAGGCGCCCGAGTGGCACGTCGCGCAGCGTTCCGCCACCACGGGCTCGACCTGCTCGATGGAGACAGGACCGGTGACGTCGCTTCCCGCGTCCTCCGGCTGGAGCCAGAGTGCGAGCCCGACGACCCCGACTGACGCGACCGCCGGGATCCACCACGCACGCCGCCCCGCGTGCCATCGGTTGAAGAAGACGCGGACGAGCGCCGTCAGCACGGCGATCGCGACGAACACGAGCCACGCCTCGTCGGCCGAGAACACGAACGCGAAGTGCCCGGCCAGCATCGTGAAGAGCACGGGCAGCGTGAGGTAGTTGTTGTGCACCGACCGCTCCTTCGCGTCGTGGAGCGGGGCCGGGTCCGGCTCGCGCCTCGCCTCCATCGCCGCGACGAGCTTCCGGTGGGCCGGGATGATGACGAAGAAGACGTTCGCGACCATGACCGTCCCGAGCATCACGCCGACCTGGAGGTAGGCCGCGCGGGGAGAGAAGAGCTCGCCGGCCGCCCACGCGGCCAGCGCCACGACCACGGTGCCGACGACGGCGAGCGCCGCCTGGCTCCGGCGGCCGACGGTACGGCAGAGGACGTCGTAGACGACCCAGGCGAGCGCGATCCCGGCCAGGCTGAGCAGGATCGCCTGCCACTCCTCGAGATCCGCGGCGTCACGGTCGACGAGTCGGAGGCCAGCGTCGAAGTAGTAGAGGACGACGAACAGAGCGAAGCCGGAGAGCCACGTCGTGTACGCCTCCCACTTGAACCAGTGGAGCGGCTCGGGCATCTCGGTGGGGGCGAGCCGGTACTTCTGCGAGTGGTACAGCCCGCCGCCGTGCACGCCCCAGAACTCGCCCGCTACGCCGGCCTCCGCGTCCTCGGCCTGCTTCGGCGGCCGCAGCGACAGGTCGAGCCGGACGAAGTAGAAGGACGCGCCGATCCACGCGATCCCGGCGGTCACGTGGAGCATCCGGAGGAGGACGTCGAGGACGTCTCTCAGGTACGGGTCCACCGATCCCTCGCGATCGCGACGAGCTCGCGGCAGCCGGTGTCGAGCTCCTCCTCGCGCGTGTGCGCGATCCGCGCTCGCAGCACCTCGAGCACCTCGTGCTTCGGGCGACCCGCGACGAAGACGACGAAGCGGAAGCCGAACTTCTCCTCGTAGACCCGGTTCAGGTACGAGAGCTCGGACAGCACCGCGGGATCGGCGCCGCTTCCCTGCTCGGCGGCCGAGCGCGGAGAGAGCCCCCGAGCGCCGATCGCGGGGTGGGCGCCGAGCGCCTCGACCTTCTCGTCGTCCGTCAGCTCCGAGAGCACCTCGTCCGCCTGCCCGAGCGGATCCTCGACCGCTGCGAGCCGCTCGACGAGCGCAGTCCGTCCCTCGAAGAGCTCTGCCAGCGCCTCGACGCTCAGCTTCCGCGGTAGGTCGCGCATCCGTAGGGCGAGACGAGCAGCGGGACGTGGTGGTGCCCGTCGGCAAGCTCGACCACGAGCTCGACCTTGGTGAAGTAGGGGGACGGCGGCCAGAAGACGAGCTCGTAGCGCCCCGGCTCGAGGCCCGCGGCGAGCTCGCCGATGCGCCCGTCGGGGCCTGTCTCGGCGGAGGCGAGCACCTCTCGCTCGAGGCAGAGCTCGACCTTGACGCCCGCCGCGGGCCTCCCGGTTGCGGTGTCGAGGACGTGGGTGGAGACGGAGACGCTCATCCGCCGGCAAACCTTTTCGCCTGCTGACGCTGCTCCGCGGCGATCTGCGCCTCGTCGGCGTTCACGAGGGCACCGCCGCGCACGACGTCCGCGCCGCCGACGACGAGCCGGTCGACGCGGTGCGGCGCCGTCAGGACGAGGCCTGCGACCGGGTCGGCCGCACCCGCGAGCTCGAGGCCGTCCGTGCGCCAGACGGCGAAGTCCGCCTGCTTGCCCGGCTCGAGCGAGCCGATGTCGTCGCGCCGCAGGACGGCGGCACCGCCGCGCGTCCCGAGCCGCAGCGCCTGCCGGGCCGTCAGCGCGGTCGGGCCGCCGCGGCTGCGCGCGAGCAGGAGCGCCTGCTTGACCTCGAGCAGGAGGTCGCTGCGCTCGTTCGAGGCAGCCCCGTCCGCGCCGAGCCCGACGCGGGCGCCGGCCTCGACGAGCTCCCGGGCGGGTGCGACTCCGGCTCCGAGCCGCAGGTTGGACGTCGGGCAGTGCGCGACGCCGGTACCGCTCGCCGCGAAGTCCGCGACGTCGTCCTGCGACAGGTGGACGCAGTGCGCGCACCAGACGTCCTCTCCGAGCCAGCCGAGGTCGGTGAGGTACTCGACCGGCGTGCAGCCGTAGAGCTCCATGCAGTACGCGCTCTCCTCGAGCGTCTCGGCGAGGTGCGTGTGGAGGGGCAGGCCGTGGGCCCGGGCGAGCTCGGCCGACTCCTGCATCAGCCGCTTCGTGACCGAGAACGGCGAGCAGGGCGCGACGGCGAGCTGGACGCGAGCTCCGGGGCCGGGCTCGTGGAGCTCGTTCGCCAGACGCTCCGTGTCGGCGAGGACCGCGTCCGGCTCCTCGACCAGGGCGTCCGGCGGGAGGCCGCCGTCCGACTGCCCGAGGTCCATCGACCCCCGCGCTGCCACGATGCGCACGCCGAGCTCGCGGGCGGCCTGCACCTCCGCCTCGATCAGTCCCTCCCGTCCCTCCGGGAACACGTAGTGGTGGTCGAAGGCGGTCGTGCACCCGGAGAGCGCGAGCTCGGCGAGGGTGGTTCGCGCAGCCGCGTACTCGGCCTCGGCGTCGACGCCCGACCACACGGGGTACAGCTCGCGCAGCCAGGTGAAGAGGTCGGCCTCCTGCGCCCTCGCCCGCGTGAGCGACTGGTAGAAGTGGTGGTGGGTGTTGACGAGCCCGGGGGTGACCACCGCGCCGCTCAGGTCGACCCGCTCGCCTGCCTCCGGCGCGTCCCCGCGTCCGGCGTCCCGCACGACGCCGTCCTCGACGAGGAGCCAGCCAGACGGGTGCTCGGTGCCCGCGTCGTCGCAGGTGACGATCCAGCCACCGGCGTAGAGCGTGCTCACTCGGCCTTCGCCTTCACCGCGAGCGGGACGAGCTCGAACCGGTCGACGTCGACGAGGCCCCGGTCCGTGATCTTCAGGCTGGGGATGACCGAGAGCGCGAGGAACGCGAGCGTGAGGAACGGGGTCGCGCCCGTCCACCCGAGCGCGCGGGCGGCGTCGTTGCAGGCGAGGCTCCGCTCGATCACCTCGTCGAGCGGCGCGTCCGCGAGGAGCCCCGCGACCGCGAGCGGCAGCTCGGCGCGGACCTCGCCGGCCGCGACGGCGACGATGCCGCCGCCCAGCTCGGCGAGGCGCGAGACGGCGACGGCCATGTCGTCGTCGCTCACACCCACGACGACGAGGTTGTGGGCGTCGTGCGCGACCGTCGAGGCGAGCGCCCCGCGGGCGAGCCCGGAGCCACGAACGAGCCCCCGGCCGATCCGCCCGGTGCCGAGGTGCCGCTCGACCACCGCGATCTTGACGAGGTCGCGCGCAGGGTCGGCGACGACCTCACCGTCGACAACGGTCGGTGGCTCGACGAGCGACTCGGTGACGACCTGGTCGGGAACGAGCCCGATGACGCGCGCGTCCCCTCCGTCCCAGGGCATCCGAAAGTCGGCGGCCGAGACGGACCGGATGCGGACCGACTGCTTCACCCACTCGGGCACCTCGGGGTGAGGGACCTCGCGTACCTCCCGGCCACGCTTGAGAACGACCGACGGCTCGAACCGCTCGAGGTCAGGTAGCAGGAGCAGGTCGGCCTGGTAGCCCGGAGCGATCGCACCGAGGTGGTCGAGGCCGTGCCACAGCGCCGCGTTCAGCGAGGCGAGGACGATCGCGTCCTCGGGTGCGATCCCGAACGACACCGCCCCCCGCACCATGCCGTTCATGTGGCCGTTCTCGGCGATGTCCTCGGGGTCGCGGTCGTCGGTGCAGAACGCGATCCGGCTGGTGCCGAGCTCCTGCACGAGCGGCAGGAGCGCGCGCAGGTTCCTCGCCATCGACGCCTCCCGGACGAGCAGCCACATGCCCGCGCGCAGGCGTTCGCGACCCTCCTCGACCGTCAGCGCCTCGTGATCCGACCGGATCCCGGCAGCCGCGTACGCGTTGAGCGCCTTGCCGAGCACGCCGGGCGCATGGCCGTCGACGTGACCCCGTTCCTCGAGGTCCAGCTTCGCGAGCTCCGCCTCGTCGCCGGCGATGACGCCCGGGAAGTTCATCATCTCGGCCACTCCGAGCACGCGTTTCCGCCGCAGCAGGCTCTCGAGGTCGCCGGTCGAGAGCGGCCTGCGCGGTGACTCGAACGCCGAGGCGGGGACGCACGACGAGGCCATGAAGAAGAAGTCGAGCGGCAGGTCGACGCAGGCGTCGAGCAGCCAGTGCACGCCGTCGGTGCCGAGGACGTTCGCGAGCTCGTGCGGGTCGGCGACGACGGCGGTGGTGCCGAGCGGCAGGACGAGGCGCGCGAACTCGTCCGGCAGCAGCTTCGTCGACTCGAGGTGCATGTGCGCGTCGATGAAACCCGGCGCGATCCAGCTGCCCGAGGCGTCGAGCACCTCCGAGCCCTCGTAGTCGCCCAGTCCTGCGACGACGCCGTCGACGATCGCGACGTCGGTCTCGAGCCACTCGCGGGTGAAGACGGAGAGGACGGTGCCGCCGCGGACGACGAGGTCAGCCGGCTCGTCGCCCCGGGCGACGGCGAGGCGGCGGCGGAGGGCGTCCATGGTGAGGAGCGTAATACGCTTGAGCCGGTGGACGTCCTCACGCCTCGCTCGCTGGAGGAAGCGCTCCGGCTCAAGTCGGAGCATCCGGACGCGGTCCCGATCCAGGGCGGGACGGACGTCATGGTCGCCCTCAACTTCGACCGCCTGCGGCCCGAGACCGTGCTCAACCTGAACGAGGTGGCGGAGCTCCGAGGCTGGTCGCGGGCGAACGGCTCGCTCCGGCTCGGGTCGGGGCTCACCTTCGACGAGGCGCTGCGCGACGGCCTCGCGGCGTCGCTGCCCGCGCTCGCGGAGGCCTCGCGGACCGTGGGCTCGCCGCAGATCCGTAACCGGGGGACGATCGGCGGCAACCTCGGCACGGCCTCGCCCGCGGGAGACGCGCTGCCGCCGCTGCTCGTCGAGGGGGCCGAGGTCGAGGTCGCGAGCGTGCGGGGCTCCCGGAGGCTCCCCCTGCAGCAGTTCCTCGTCGGCCCGAAGCGGAACGCGCTCGCGGACGACGAGCTGATCGTCGCGGCGCACGTCTCCCCGGGCGGCCAGCCTCAGACGTTCATGAAGGTCGGCCCGCGGAACGCGATGGTCATCGCCGTCTGCTCGCTGGCCCTCGTCGCGGACCGCGAGCGCGGGGAGGTGAGAGCGTCCTTCGGCTCCGCAGGGCCCGTCCCCGGGCTCGTCGCCTGCCCTCTCGACGACGCAAGGGACTTCCCGGATCGCGTCGCCGCCGCGGCCAGCCCGATCGACGACGTGCGCGGCACCGCCGCCTACCGCCGCCACGCGCTACGGGTCCTCGCGGCGCGCGCGCTCGAGAGGTGCCTCGCGTGACCTTGCCCAGGCGCAAGTTACACGTTGCAACTTGGTCGCTCGCAGCTCGAGACCGGCTCTGGGCGTGGGGTCTTCGCTCCAAGTTACAAGTTGCAACTTGGGCCGATCCGCTACGGCGAGGGCGCCTGCCGTGAGGGTCTCGCTCACGGTGAACGGAGAGCCGCGCGAGGCCGACGTCTGGGCCGGCGAGAGCCTCCTCACCGCGCTTCGGGACCGGCTCGGCGTCCCGGGCTCGAAGAATGCGTGCGAGCAGGGCGAATGCGGCTCGTGCTCGGTGCTGCTCGACGGGACTCTCGTCTGCGCCTGCCTCGTTCTCGCCGCCCAGGCCGACGGGCACGAGGTCGTGACCGTGGAGGGGCTCGCGGACGGCGGAAGGCTGCATCGCGTCCAGGAGGCGTTCGTCGAGACCGGAGCGGTGCAGTGCGGCTTCTGCACGCCGGGGCTCGTCGTCGCCGCTGCCGACCTCCTGCGCCGGGTTCCCGACCCGAGCGTCGACGAGATCCGCGAGGCGCTCTCCGGCAATCTCTGTCGCTGTACCGGCTACGGGAAGATCGTCGCGGCAGTCCAGCTGGCGGCCGAGTCATGACCGCGCCGGCTCGTACCCTCCGGCGCGGCCGCGCCGAGTCGACGCTGACGCGCCACGACGCCGTCCCCAAGGTGACCGGCGAGTTCGCGTACGCCAGCGACCTCGAGGTGGCGGAGATGCTGTGGGGGCAGACGGTGCGCAGCCCGCACGCGCACGCACGAGTCCTCTCGATCGACGTCTCCGAAGCCCTCCTCCTGCCGGGCGTCCACGCGGTGCTGACGCACGAGGACGTCCCGGGTGCCAAGACCTACGGGCTCGAGTTCGCGGACCAGCCCGTGCTCGCGATCGACCGCGTGCGCTACTTCGGCGAGGCAGTCGCGCTCGTCGCGGCGGAGGAGCCCGAGCAGGCGAGGCGCGCAGCCGCCGCGGTCCGGGTCGAGTACGAGCTCCTCGAGCCGGTCGTCGACCCCGAGCTGGCCACCGAGCTCGAGCCGTTGCACCCTGGCCGCCCCACCGCGGGCCACGGGTTCCGCGACGACCCCCGCCCGAATGTCGTCCGCTCGATGGTGATCCGCCGCGGCGACCCGGAAGCCGAGGGGGGCGTGACCGTGTCCGGGACGTACGACCTCGGCCAGCAGGACCAGGCGTTCCTCGGTCCCGAGTCCGGGCTGGCGATCCCCGATGGCGAGGGCGGCGTCGACATCCACGTCGCGACGCAGTGGCTCCATGTCGATCGCGACCAGGTCGCGCCGTGCCTCGGGCTCCCGGCGGAGATGGTCCGGATCCACCTCGCGGGCGTCGGGGGCGCGTTCGGCGGGCGCGAGGACCTCTCCGTCCAGGTCCACGCGGCCCTCCTCGCGCTGCGCACGAGCCGCCCGGTGAAGATGTCGTACAACCGCGAGGAGTCGTTCGTGGGCCACATCCACCGGCACCCGGCGAGGATCCATGCGGAGCACCGGGCGACGCGGGAGGGGCGGCTCGTCTCCGTCCGCGTCCGCATCCGGCTCGACGGCGGGGCCTACGCCTCGAGCACCGCGGCCGTGCTCGCGAACGCCTGCTGCTTCGCGGTCGGGCCGTACGCCGTCGAGAACGTCTCCATCGAGGGGACCGCCGTCTACACGAACAACCCGCCGTGCGGCGCGATGCGCGGGTTCGGCGCGGTGCAGGCGACGTTCGCCGCCGAGGCGCAGATGGACCGGCTCGCGGACGCGCTCGACATCGACCCCGTCGAGCTCAGGCTCCTGAACGCGCTCGAGCCGGGTGGAGTGCTCCCCACGGGACAGGTCGTCACGGGCTCGCTTCCGACGAAGGAGGTGATCCGCCGCGCCGCTGCCATCCCGGTCCCCGAGCCCGAGGCCTTGCCGCGCGAGGCGATCCGCCTTCCCGGAGGATCGGGGAACACGACGCGCGGCGAGGGCGTGCGCCGCGGGGTCGGGTTCGCCGTGGGCTTGAAGAACCTCTGCTACTCGGAGGGCTTCGACGACTCGTGCGCGGCCCGGGTCCGGCTGAGTGCGGACGGCAGCGCCGAGGTGCACTGCGCTGCGGCGGAGGTCGGGCAGGGCGTCACCGACGTCATGCTCCGCGTCGCGCGGAAGGAGCTGGGGACCGAGGACGTCACGCTCGTCGGCGGCTCGACCGCCCGCGTCGGGTCCTCGGGGTCGACCTCGGCCTCACGGATGACGTGGATGGCGGCCGGCGCCGTGCAGCTCGCCTGCCGGGCCGCGCTCGAGGAGCGCGCGCGGACCGGCGGGGACGTGGACGTCGAGCGCGTGTACCGGCACCCGCGGACCTTCCCGCTCGACCCGGAGACAGGCCAGGTGGAGGGCGACCGGTCCCACGTCGCCTTCGCGGTCGCGGCGATGCGAGCCGTCGTGGAGGTCGACGTCGAGCTCGGGCTCACGCGGGTCGTCTGGATCGGCAC
>Ga0075430_100002415_pt1 | contig 15551 bp, 11 predicted proteins | sample RhiMetdeltSRZDD4_FD_75294 | JGI IMG/M metagenome (GOLD analysis project Ga0075430, IMG submission 75294) | Populus rhizosphere microbial communities from Tennessee, USA - Rhizosphere MetaG P. deltoides SRZDD4 | ecosystem: Host-associated > Plants > Roots > Rhizosphere > Soil | place: USA... | reverse complement strand
CTCGTCGATACCTCCGTCCGGCAGTGTGATCTTACAGGCCGGCTCAATCACCGGCCACACCCCCTTGCTTGGATTCTTGAGAGGGACGAGTTCCCAGGAGATGATCTTTGCCATGGCCGTCGAATCTTTGATGGCGCCCCCGGTGAAGTGTCGGACTGCCTGCTTCTCCGCAAAAAATCGGGTCTGTTTGGATTTCAAGAGGGTGGCGAGGTCCTTGTCGTCCCGATAGGCAAATGTAAAATGATAGGTATAGATCGCTTCACCATTTTTTTCGGTAACGATCAGCGTGTTGTCATCTCGCATCCGGACCGATAAATTGCCTTCCGATACGCTCGACCGTTCCACCTTTGGAATAAACGCCTCTTCATTGCCGAACGGCGTCGGGAGACATTGATTCAATGTCACCGTCGTCATGGTGCAGTCGCCGTCGTAACAGGTCAGGGTTGCGTAATAGACGGCCTTGGACAGGGAATCATCGAGAAGTTGCCGGTAGCCGATCGTGAGTGTCCCGTTCGGCGGCACATCGTTCGCGATCGCCGGCGTTGTGACAAGGCAGGAGCTCACCGCCAGAACTGACCATATCTTCCCAATATCCATGCGTCTATCCTCCACCTAATAGGTATCTTCATACTGCCAGTCAACTCGCACCGCGCGAGGATCCTACGGCGCGGATTCAAACGTGACAAGTAGGGACGCCAGGCAAATCCACCCCCTTCCTCGTGCGCTATGACAAGGACATCTGCACTGATCCGAGGTGGCAGATGGTAGGCATCACTGCAGGTCCGGTGTACTAGCCCGCATTATACATGAGCACTTCTGCTGCAATCGTGGATTCGCTGCTGCGACAAGCCTACACCCTGCTTCTGCGGCGTGTAGGCGGGCGGGCTCTCCGCTCAGGTCCTCAACATACTGTTTCAAGTATGGTTCGGGTCCTCGCGGCTCCACGCGCCCGTCTCGCGACGCGACTGCACGATTTCGCGACGAACCGTCATGAATAATGAGGGCTAAGAATGCCCCTTGGGGCTTACCGAGGTGGTCGCCGTGGTCCACCGTTGCCTCTTCACGCGTGGTGCTTGTTTTCGCTCGTCGGTGAGGTGCGGAACCGCACAGTGATTATACGATTTCAAGTGGTGACCAGGAGATTGTGCTGAAGGAGATTGATTAATCATTATGTTAGAGGAACGAGCAGGTGGTTATTTGAATTGGTCTTCGTCTTGCACACTCGATCGAATAACAGCAGTTGGACGTGAGGGGAATAGCAGAATGGAAAGGTTCATCAGTCATAGGTCTTATGGGCTCGTTCCGCGGCTATCATGCGACTTCCATCTTCCTGAAACGGAATAACGCCGGTTACAGGGCGTGACCGTACCAGGTCTTTCTCCGGTTTCCCCTCACGATCCAGCCGCTCATCCGACAAACGACGTCAAAATGATGTGCATCGATTGCGATGGGTATGGCGGTTGAGAAACCAGGCCGGATCAGGCCAACGTCTGAAAGGAGCAGCGACATGGATTATGTGAAACCGCAAGGCGTTGTGGAAAGCATGTTGGCCGGCGGTGTCTACAAACTGAACGTTCCGCCGCGACATTTGATCCTGCGTGGGATGTTGGCCGGCGCGTATCTCGGCATTGGCACCAGCATGGCGGTCACCGCTGCGGTAGAAACGGGGTTCTGGATCGTCGGCAGTATGCTCTTTCCATTTGGGCTGGCGTTGGCCATTTTGCTCGGAGCGGAGATCATCACCGGAAGCTTCGCGCTTCTTCCATGTGCCGCGGTGGCCGGCAAGGAGAATGCTGGCATTCGTCGAGTACTTGCCAACTGGGGCTTCGTTTTCCTGGGCAATCTCTTGGGCAGTATGTTGTACGCGGTGCTGTTCGCCATCGCGCTCACCACCGCAGGGGATGCGCAGATCAATGCGGTCGGCGCCAAACTCATCGCGATTGCCGAGGCGAAGACCAATTACTATGCGGCGCACGGGTCTGCAGGCCTGCTCGCCGTGTTCACCAAGGGGATCTTGTGCAACTGGATGGTGAGCCTGGCGGTGGTCGCGGCATTCATGTCGACGTCCTTCTCCGGGAAAATGATCGCCATCTGGGGACCGACGCTGCTTTTCTTTTCCCAGGGATTCGAGCACGCCGTCGTGAATATGTTCCTGATTCCCGTCGGCATGTTGTTGGGAGCGAATGTAAGCGTGTCCACCTGGTGGTTGTGGAATCAGATACCCGTGACACTTGGGAATTTGGTCGGGGGGATGGTGTTCACCGGTTTGGCAATCTACACGACGCATCGGTTTGTGGCGCCGCCGACAGCTCAGACTGCCGCGTCGGTTACGCAATCGAATCCCGAGCAACGAGGCTATTCTCCGTCCTTCTGACGGACCAAGGAGGTGACGAGCGATGGCTGCGGTGTTTCTCAGACGGTTGCGGGGCTGGCGCTTCGTCCTCTTCAATGCCGTGCTCGGCTTGGCGCACATCGTTGTTCTGTTCAACGCCGGCTCCTATATCGCCCTGTTGCCGCACGTCTCCGGGGACCTGGGCGGAGTATTGCCCAGTTTTTTGACCTGGGCACAAACCGATTTCATGGTGGGGCTGGCGCTCGGCTTTCCTCTGGCACGCTACCTCTCCGGACGCATCGGCGACTACCGGCTGCTGATCGCCGCGTTCATCGTGTACAGCGGGGCCTCGTATTTGTGCGGCGCGAGTCAAACGCTCGCCCAATTCGTTCCTGCCCGAATCGTGCAAGGCATCGCCGGCGGCATTACCATCCCGCTGGCCCAATCGATGTTGCTGAACGAATACCCCAAACGATTGAAGGCACTCGCGCTCACCGTCTGGGGCCTGTTCAGCATCACACCCTTCACTATCGGAATGCCGGTGGGGGGGGATATTGCGGATATGCTCGGGTGGCGGTTTCTGTTTTATCTGGATTTTGTGTTGACGCTGATTATTGTCGGCACCCTCGGCGCGTTGTTGTACGGACGAGGATTCCGGCGCCATTACGGACGTTTCGACCTCGTCGGCTTTCTGTTGCTCGCTGTGCTGTTATTGGGGCTTCAGACGCTGCTCAACATGGGGAACGATTTCGATTGGTTGGAGTCACCGTTTCTGCAAGCCATCGCCATCATTCTGCTGGTGGCGTTTCCCTGTTTTCTCATTTGGGAGCTCGGCGAGCGGCATCCGACGTTGGATCTACGACTATTCATGCATCGCAATTTCGTCATCGGTGTCATCTGCCTGACGCTCGGCTTCTTCTCGATCCAAGGACTGTTGTCGCTTCTGATCGTGCAGATCCAGCTGATTCTGGGGTACTCGTCGGAATTGGCCGGCCTGGCGTTGCTGCCGTTGGTCTTGCTGGGGGCTCCCGTCATTGCGGTCATGCACATCCTTTGTAAGTACATCGACGCGCGCTGGCTGGTTTGTCTCAACAGCCTCGGGTTCGCCTGCACGTTCTATTGGATTGGGTTGTTCGACGATCCCCATTCGTACGAAGAGCTCTTCTGGCCGATGGTCGTAGAAGGGATTTTCCTGGGATCCTTCTTTACTCCCTTGACGGTGCTGACCCTGCATGGGCTGTCCGGTCCTCTCGTCACGCGCGCGGCCGAGATCGCCAATTTGTTGCGGGTCGCAGCCGGGGCGTTCGGAATCACCTTCCAAGGTATCGTGCTCTTTCGCAGAGCCCACTTCCATCAGTTGCACCTGGCCGATCACTTTGGGGGGCGGCAGTCGATCTCGTACGACCCGCTGGGGCAGCTGGCGGCCAAGCTGAGTGCGGCGGGACTCAATCCCTCGGAAGTGCAAGCCAAGCTCGGAGCGCTGATCAAGCAGCAGGCGGCGATCCTCAGTTTGAATGATGCATTTCTCGTCGCCGGCTATCTGTTCATCGGATTGGGCGTTCTGGTGTGGGTCGCGCATCCCACCCACTTGCCCTTGTCGCCCACCCCGGCAGAGGAGCTGCGTGAGATGCGCGCGGAAGAACTGATCGAGGAGGTGCCATGACCACCCGTTCTATGGCGGCGCGTCGGCTGCGGACCGCTTGCTGGATCGGCTGTGCGCTGTTCTTCGGGAGTTGCGGCTGGATTCCGAAAGGAGATCCTCCCGCCGAATATCTCGAGCCGCCGGAAATGAAAGAGACGCTGGCGGAGGTGACCAGCCGGCTTCAGCAGTGGCCGGAAGATCGATGGTGGGAGCAGTTCGGCAATCCGGAGCTGAATGAGCTGGTCGAGACGGCGCTCAAGGACAACCCCGGGCTGAAGCTCGCGTCCGCACGGTTGCGCCAGGCGGAAGCGCTTGTGAAGGTCGAGGGCGCGCGGCTGTTGCCGTTTCTGGAAGCCGATGCGTCGCTGACCTATGAGCGGCTTTCGCAGCACGGCGTCTTTGCAGCGTTGAATCCGGAAGTGGCCGGTGCGCGGTTCCTGTTGGGCGTCATCAATCCTCTGAGCTTTCGCTATGAATTCGACTTTTGGGGAAAAAATCGGGCTCTGCTCGAAGCGGCTTTGGGACATGCAGCCGCCGAAGAGGCCGAGAAGGCTGAGGTGCGTCTGCGATTGACCACCGGCATCGCGCGGGCCTATTTCCGAGGACAGGCCCTCCAACAGCAACTGAATATCGTAAAGGCCATCGTCGACATCCGCCGTGATCTGCGCAACCTTGCTCAGACCCGATTCCGTCTCGGCCTGGATAACGACCAACCAGTGAAGATCGCCGTGGCCGAATATGAAGCGGCGTTCAAACGGCAGGCCGGTGTCCGCGATCAGCTGGATGTGCAGCGGCATTTGCTCGCGCGGTTGGGCGGCAAGGGACCTGATGAGGCGACCCATCTGTTTAGCAAACCGGTGGTGGCTATTCCGAAGCAGATACCGGCTCCCGACCAGTTGTCCATAGGGCTGCTGGTCCATCGCCCAGACTTGGCCTCAGCCCTCTATCGGGCCTACGCCGCTTCGCGGTTGGTCAAGGTGGCCAAGACGCAATTCTATCCCACGATCGATCTCACTGCGTTCGTGGGCTTCAACGCCCTGACCTTGACAAAGGGCGCCGATCAGCTGGCGAATTTACTCTTCAGCGGCCAAAGCTTCTCGTATGGGGTGGCTCCCGGTCTCCGCATCCCCTGGTTCGAGGGCGGCCGCCTACGAGGAGAATTGGCCGCTCAACGCACAGAATATGACGGAGCTGTGGAACTCTATAACGATACCCTGCTGGACGCGATGCGGGAGGTGGCTGACAGCCTGAGCGCCTGGCAAACGACGCGCGAGATGCTGGAGTCGCACGAGCGCTTGCTGGCTTCTCTGGGCGAAGACTGGCGTTTGGCGAAGGTGCGACTCGTCAGCGGCCTGGACGATGATCGCGAGGTCTTGCGCCATCGGCATCCGGTTCTCGAACAGGAGTATGTACTGAGGGCATTGGAAAGCGACCAACTGGTTGCGGCGGTTGATCTGATCGAATCCTTGGGCGGGGGCTATCACAATTCAGATATCGAAAAAAGACCCAAACACGAATCGAGCTAAATCTTATGACCACTACGACGACGCCGGATTCTGCAGATTTACCAGAATCATCTGCCCCCCCTCAATCGACGGGTCCATCCCGGCTCCGCCCGAAGGCTATCCGGGCCCGGCGGAATCGCCGGTTGCTGATTGTGGCCGCGCTCGTGCTGATCACTGCCCTCGGGTATCTTGGATATTGGTTGGCCTACGACCGGTTCTGGGTCAGCACCGACAATGCCTATGTCACGGGCAATCTCGTCCCGGTGGCGGCCCAAGCCTCCGGCATCATTACTCAGGTATTGGCCGAGGAGACGCAGTTTGTGAATCGAGGGGATCTGATGATCCGTCTGGATGAAAATCTGGCCTATGCCGCATTGGGCCGGGCGCGTGGCCGCCTGGGCGAGGAGGTCCGGCGCATTGCCGCGCTCTTCATGACCAGGAAGCAATTGGCGGAGAAATTGACGTCGCGGACCGCCCGCTTGAATCTGACCAGACATGACATGGATCGTTATCGGGCAGCGTCACCGAGCGGAGCCATCTCCAAGCAAATCGTCCAGAATACGGCGGACAAGATTCTGGCCCTAGAGGCGGAGGTGAGGGAAACGCAGGCCGAACTCGATACGCTCGATGCACAGGTCGGGGGGACGACCGTCATGGCGCATCCTGCCGTCGATTTGGCCAAGCACCAGCTCATCGAAGCGCATCTGGAATATGCGCGCCAACAGATCCGGGCCCCGGTGTCCGGCTATGTCGCCAAGCGGAAGGCGCAGGTCGGGGATCGCGTCCATCCCGGCATCCCGCTCATGACGATCGTCCCCCTGGACCATCTGTGGGTCGAGGCGAATCTACGGGAAACGGAGCTTGAACATGTACGGCCCGGGCAGCCTGCGCTGGTGAACGTCAATCTCTACGGATCGAAGCAAACCTTTCATGGCACTGTCGAGGGCTTGGTGCCCGGCAGCGGGAGTCCGTTTGCCTTGCTTCCGCCGGACAATTCCACCGGGAACTTCATTCATATCGTCGAGCGCGTGCCGGTGCGTATTGCATTGCCGCAAGACGAGATTCGCGAATACCCGATCAGGCCCGGTCTATCGACCGTGACGAAGATCAATATCAGCGAGTCCGGTCAATCCGTCTGGTCTTCTCTGGCCACGCCCTCGACGGCCGAATATGAAACCGATGTCTATGCCGATGAACTGCCGACGGCAGAGTCCATGGCGAATGAGGTGATGGCGACCAATCTGGTGATCGGCGGCTCCGGTGAGCCGGATGATTCATTCATCGAGGAGGATGAAGACGATGCCGGCAGGGTCGCCCCGAAGAAGCGCGCATTGGAAGCGCCGCGTGGCAGGCATGGCCCTTCCGGTCTGAGACGGGGCCTTGAGCGTTTCGATCATTCTCCACGTTCCCTTGTCCCGCCCCGAAGTCCCGATCTGGGATCGCCGAGATTTCCACTGGCTCCCTCCATAGGACCAGGCTCGGGGTTGCTGGGGCCCGAAGGTGGACGAGGTCCCGCGCGACTCAGATCCGGTGGCGAAAAGGAAAATGGACGCCACACATCCGGGACCGATAGACACTAACCCGCATTATTCATGAACGATTCTGCTGCAATCGCGAATTCGCTGCTGCGACAAGCCGGCATGCACGTCCGATCGCATGCCGGCGGGCGGGCTCGCCGTTCGGGCCCTCAACATACTGTTTCAAGTATGCTTCGGGTCCTCGCAGCTCCACGCGCCCGTCTCGCAATGCGACTGCGCGATTTCGCGACGAACCGCCATGAATAATGCGGACTAGTCTGTTAGAGGCCCAGTGGAGAGCGAATCGCACTGTGCGAGACGTGCAAGTTCGCTCGATCTGGATGAGATCAAAAGAAAAAAGCAGAACAATACTGGGCAATCTGTGTTGGCAGCTTTTTTGCTTCCTGTCATTCCCAAGAAGGTACGCCGTTATTCTAAAATGGAGGGAGAGGGTATGAGGCACATCGTCAAATCGATAGGCGATCGAGAAATCGCTTGGATCATGTTGGCGGTCGCGGCGATGGCGGTCTGGTCTACTTGGGGAATAATCTCATAGCAAGTGATTATTGTCGGCGGCTAGGTGAACCTATGACACCACATTTGTCCAGCATGATGGCACTAGTGGTTGGGATGCTGCTCGCTCCCGCTGCCTATGGCCAGTTACTTGAGGGGAGGCAAGGTTACGGAGGGTCCTCCTTGACACCTGAGGCATTGGATCTGCCGGAGCTTCAGCAACATCTCAGTCCCCCTCTTTCACGTCCGGGTTCCTATGTCCCACCGAGGAGTCCGGACCTGGGGTCGGCGCTTTCTCCGTTGACACCATCCATCGGGTCTGGCTCCGAGTTACTTGGCCCGGAAGCCGGTCCTGGTGCGTCTCGGCGACAACTCACTCCACAGTCGGAAGACAAAGATGGTGGGCGGCGGCTACGTCACCGGTAACCTGTATCGATTCGGGCGAATCATATGCGGCCAACGACAGGCGTCGTCGCTGTCCAACCGGCAGCTATGGTCCGGCGAGGATCCGACCAGCCAGATTCCTCGAAATCCGATCCGGCGTGCCCATGGGCCGTGTCGCTTCTTGAAGGACTTCATGATTCGAGAAAGTGCTCGATCATCGAGTGGTCCGGCATCAAATACCAGGATCGTGCATGCCGGCATGCCGTCGGACAGACCATAGACCATATTGGTCACGCGGCGGCACACGGAATCTGAAACGGCATCGGCCCAGAAATATTTTCTGATCATTCGCCGTTGCGATAGTGTATTCCACATCTTCCATTCCAGAATGGCATCCAACGGGTAAATAAGGATGGTGTCGGATGCATCGTCTGCGCCCGCTTCGATCTGCGCATGAGACTGCAATGGAGACAGGTCATCAGAGAGCGGCCGAAGAAGATTCCATCTCGTGCCCGTTTCCTCCCTGAGTTTTTCCAGAAGGATCGCGTATAAGATGGTACGACGATCGTGGGCCTGGAAGGTGACCCGATTCGTCTCATAGGACGGAGGCATGACATTCGCCTCTGGATGCATAGGACCTCACGTCTCCAGTAGTGAGTTGCGTTGCCGTTCCAAACCATAAAAGAAGGAGGACGGTTGTACAACTAGGTAAGTCCCCAGAGGCAGGTAGCTGTATGCTGGAGCATGCACCGATCAGGAGCCCGTCGAGGAAGATCGTGGGAAGGCGTTTATACGACCGGTGGTTCGTGCGACTGCAATTGATTGAGCAGCGTTCGTAATCGCTCGCGTTGGTCTGCGCGCATGCTCAAGAATTGAATCCCGCATTCCCGTTCACGTACCCAACGGACGGCGGCGAGTTCCACCAAAATGGGAGTGTCCGCATCGGCCGGTATGATTCGCAACTGGACATAGCTTCGCTGAGGGATCGCGGGCGACGTTTCCAGGCTGCAACCCTCGAGAGACAAATCGAGGATATATCCGACTCCAGCGCCGATAGGCGCCGAGAAGGTCACATGGTAGCGTACAGCAATCCGCGGGTATGCGCGTTGATCGTTCACGAGGCGTTTCCTCCCGTAGGCATATCACACAAAGGGATCATGCACGCGGTGAATAACGGCCCTGACCGTTTATCGTCAAGCGAAATGAAATTCAAGGACAGAAGGCACTAGTGAAGTTGACAGTATGTGTACGCGGGACCTTCTAGTCAGGAACGAGTATTCGGTAAACAGATGAGGGAGGATCGGGCGTTTTACTAGCGGGATCGAATGGACTGCGGTCCCACAGAAGCGGGAGACGGCCCGGATGGCGCTGCACCGATGAGACACCGATTCATTCCACAACCCAGACGGCAAAGCCTTGGGCGTGCTGCAGCAGCTCTTCTCCAACGTGACGATAGAACATCTCTTTCACCCATGGTAATGCGTGCCGGCCGACCACGATCGTCGCACAATCCCACTGAGTGGCCGCCTCGATGACTTCTCGTACCACATCAGGCTTATGGATGGACGCAGAAAACGCGGTGGTGATATGTCGTGCATCGAGCCCGTGCTTGACGAGGACCTGTGAGGCGGGTTCGAGAGATGGCAGCGCAGCCTGTTTTGCCTGTTCCGTCCACTGAAGCCTGGTGCGACGGAGTTCGGTGCTCAGCTGCTCCTCCTGGTTCGGATCCTCAGTCCCTCCTGATTCCAGTAACTCCGGCGGAGTGGGTGGGAGGACATGAAAGAGCCGGACGTGCACGTCTGCGCGTCCTCCCATGAGGCGCGCGACATATGTCACGGCCTTGCGAGAGGCGTCGGTGTCGTTCACGGCGATCAGGATCTTATCGTGCTTGTCCATTCGAGTGCCCCAGGGTCACCGTAGCGGAACGTCGACATTTGATCAAGGTGCTTTCACACGTGAGGGATGCCAATGTTCAGATCACCTCGGCTGTGCTGTTTCGTGCGATGCCAAGATGCCGGCGACGTGAAGGGCGCTGCTTGACTTGATCGACGGGCTGATTTAGAGTCCCACCGATAGCTCCGGTCGAAGGGAAGAGGGTGCAAATCCCTCACGGTCCCGCCGCTGTAACTGGGGACAACGCTCGCCACGAGCGTCACTGTTCGCGATGCGAATGGGAAGACGCGGGTTGTTGGCCGATCCAGAAGTCAGAAGACCTGACCGGGGATGAAGACCACTAGTCTCCCGTGGGGTGGAGATCGGGGCGAGGATGAAGGAACCGGGTGCAATCCTCTGGGTCTTGTTTCAATAGACCCCGAGGATTTTTTGTTTGTACCTCCCTCTGACCCACGCACGTAGTCGCATCATCGTCGCTGCCGCAGTTCTCGTCAGTTGCTGCACCTGCGTCGGCGACCTACGACCTCAATAAAACCGTGCAACTGTTCGGACGGGTCCAGAATCTGGGGCGATCAACAGTACGAAGAAATCATCGGCTTTGGGACGCCCATACGCTCTGTATTTGGCGGGGTCAAGTTTACGTTGTGAGGTGTGATTATCAACGCCCCTCGTCTCATCATCGCTGGTACAGGCAGTAACGTCGGCAAGACAACCATGACGCTGGCCTTGCTGGCGGCGTTCACAGCTCGCGGCCGGGTTGTCCAGCCGTTCAAAGCCGGACCAGACTTCATCGACCCGGGCCATCACGGGACGGTTACCGGACGCCTCTCTCGCACCCTGGATGGCTGGATGTTGGGAAAGGATGTGAACCGGAGCATCTTTGCCCGGGCGGCGGCCGATGCAAATCTCTCTATCATCGAGGGCATGATGGGGTTATTTGATGGAAGTTCGCCGGTCAGCGAGGTGGGAAGCACTTCTGAGATTGCCAAGCAACTCGGAGCGCCGGTGCTCCTCGTGGTCGATGGGAGCGCCATGGCTCGGTCCGCAGCAGCCATAGTGAAGGGATTTGCCGATTTTGACCCGGGAGTCAGGGTGGCCGGCGTGCTTTTCAATCGAGTCAACAGCGAGGGCCATTATCGCCTTCTCAAGGAGGCCGTCGAACAACAGACGAATGTCGTCGTAATGGGCCATCTGCGACCGGACAAGGAAGCGACCATTCCGCATCGCCATCTCGGACTCGTCACGGCGATGGAACAGGGATCAGTTCAGCTCTACCACCGACTCGGACAAGCCGCCACGGATACGATCGACCTGGACCGGGTTGAAATACTGGCTCGATCGGCCGGCGCGCTGCCGGTTCCTGTACCTGCATCGGTGACCAAATCCTATCAGGGCCGTTCAATCCGGATCGGCATCGCCCGCGATCCGGCATTCTGTTTTTACTATGCCGACAACCTTGACCTGCTGGAGGCACAGGGGGCGGAGATGGCGCCATTCTCTCCCGTCAAGGACCAAGCATTGCCGGATGTGGACATGCTCTATCTCGGGGGAGGCTATCCCGAACTCCATGCCGGCGCGTTAGCCGCGAACGTTCCCATGCGACATGCCATCCGGGCGTTTGCTGAGCGCGGCGGAACGGTGTTTGCTGAATGCGGCGGCATGATGTATCTCACGCAAGCGATTCGCGACCTCAACGGCCGTGCGCACGAGATGGTCGGATTGTTTCAGGCTGAAGCGGTCATGCAGAAGGCTCGGTTCACATTAGGATACCGAACCGTGGAACTCTCCCGGTCGTGCATACTGGGAGAGGCCGGAGTGACGGCGCGTGGACATGAATTTCACTATTCCGCCCTCGTGCCGACGGGAGACCTCGACTATGCCTGTCGATTGAGTGATGCGCAGGGGAAATCCAGAGGACCCGACGGACTTGTGATGAACCACACCGTCGCTCTGTATACGCATTTACATTTTGCCAGCAACCCGGACGTCGCGCGGTCATTGGCCGAGTCCGCCTGCCGGTCGACAGGAGCGCGAGCACGGCTCCATACCTCTTGACCATGCCAGGCTAACCCTGATAGCAAAGAGCATCTCCTTCATGAACAGCTTCGTCCATAATAGCGACAGTTCCATTCTGCCGAAGTCCGGGAAAAGTCTCCTTCAATACTGGGACGTCGTTCCCTTCCTGGGAATCCATCTGATGTGCGTATGGGCCTTTCAAACCGGCATCCGGCTCGAGTGGGTCATCCTGGGCATCGCCAGCTACTATCTGAGAATGTTCGCCGTCACGGCGGGGTATCACCGTTATTTTTCACACCGATCCTATAAGACCAGCCGGGTGTTCCAGTTTCTCCTGGCCTTCCTCGCCATGACGTCCGCGCAGAAGGGAGTATTGTGGTGGGCGGCCCACCATAGACACCACCATAGGTATTCGGATCAAGAACCCGATTTCCACTCCCCGCTGCAGAAAGGGTTCTGGTTTTCTCATGTCGGATGGATCCTGTCCGAAGAATCCGTGCGGACCGACTTCAAACTCGTCAAAGATCTCTCCCGCTATCCTGAAATCATTTTCCTCAACCGATTCCATTACGTGCCGCCATTTCTGTACGCTCTCCTCATCTATGGCATTTGGGGATTCCCGGGCCTCGTCTGGGGGTTTATTATTTCCACGACGGCACTCTACCATTGTACGTTCTTCATCAATTCTCTCACACACATGATCGGTCGAGTCAGGTACCAGTCGAACGACGGAAGTCGGAACAGTTTCGTGCTTGCGCTCCTCTGCTGTGGAGAAGGGTGGCACAACAATCACCATCACTATCAGTCCGCCGTCAATCAAGGTTGGTTTTGGTGGGAGGTGGACCTGTCCTATTACATCTTGTCGGTCTTGTCGTGGTTCGGAATCGTGTGGGATCTTCGGACCCCTCCCGAACACATCAAAGCCAAGACCATCTCCGTCGAGAACGGCCATCAGATGCGAGCACAATCCGTCAGGTCATAGTCCTGGAGAGGCAGTTTCCCCGCAGACCCAGGCGGGTCGAGAAGGACACGTCAACTATGAATCATAAACAAGTCGTTCAACAGCTCCTCGATAGAGCGCAGGTGCAGATCAACGGAAATGAACCCGGGGATATTCTGGTGCACAATGACGGGTTCTACAATCGTGTCCTCGCCCAGGGATCGCTTGGGCTCGGCGAGTCCTACATGGAAGGGTGGTGGGATTCCTTACAACTGGATGAGTTTTTTTCAAAGGTTCATAAGGTCCAGCTCGACCAAGCCGTCGTCGACAAACGCCTGATATTCAATGCGCTCAAGGCCCGCATCTTTAATATGCAAAATAAGCGGCTCTCCAAAAGAGTGGCGCACCAGCACTACGATTTGGACAACAACTTCTACGAGACCATGCTGGGCCCGCGCATGCAATATACCTGCGCCTATTGGAAGCGAGCGCAGGACCTTTCCGAGGCGCAGGATCATAAGTTGGAATTGATCTGTCAAAAACTCCAACTCCAAAAGGGTGATCGTGTACTGGAACTTGGGTGCGGGTGGGGAGGCTTTGCTCACTATGCGGCCACCAAGCACGGCTGTTCCGTCGTCGCCTACAATATTTCCGAACAGCAAGTCGCCTATGCGCGTCGATGGTGCGCGGAGCTTCCCGTCGACATCATCCTGGGGGATTATCGTGACGCGACCGGCGAGTTCGATAAGGTTGCCGCCATCGGCTTGTGCGAGCACGTGGGGTTTAAAAATTACCGGACGTTGATGGAGCTGGCCCACCGGACGTTAAAGCGGCGAGGCCTTTTCCTCCTCCACACCATCGGCAACAATGCCTCCGTCTCCACTGCCGATCCATGGTTTGATAAGTATATTTTCCCGGGCGGGATGTTGCCGTCAGTGGCGCAGCTCAGTACCGCGATGGATGGTCTCTGGGTGATGGAGGATTGGCATAATTTTGGACCCGACTATGACAAGACGTTGATGGCCTGGCAGGAGAATGTCGATCGGAACCGGGAACAGCTGACATCGACGTTTGACCAACGTTTCTATCGGGCCTGGCGCTATTACCTCCTCTCTCTCGCCGGGGCGTTTCGTGCCCGGCGGGTGCATCTCTGGCAGATCGTGATGTCGAAACAGGGGGTGCTGGGAGGATATGAATCGGTCCGATAAGCGCGATGATCTCCGCTGAAGACTATCTCGTCAAACGAGAGCTGGTGCTGAAATCCGTTCGCGGGACGAACCCCGCCGAACCGCTGGCACTCGACAAGGCGACGTCCAATCTCTTCCGGCACCGTGAACAGGAACATGTCCACCGACTCGATCTGCGCGACTTCAATCATGTGGTTCGGGTTGACGAGAAAGAACGGTATGCGGAGGTCGAAGGCCTGACGACATATGAAGAGCTGGTCAAGGAAACGCTTTTGTTCAACCTCATGCCTGCGGTCGTCCCCCAATTGAAGTCGATCACTATCGGCGGGGCCATCGCCGGTATTGGGATTGAATCGTCCTCGTTCAAGTACGGATTCGTCCATGAAACGGTGCAGGAACTGGACGTCCTGCTCCCTGACGGAACTGTCGTTGTGGCCGCACGGGACAATGAATTCAGCGACCTGTTTGTGGGATTTCCTAATTCTTATGGCACGCTGGGGTATGCGTTGAAGGCTACCGTGAAGCTCGTTCCAGTCAAACAGTTCGTCAAGCTGACGCACCATCGCTATTCGGACCTGGAAGAGTATTTCCAGGGGATCGCGCGAATCTGTCGGGAGCGGTCTGTGGATTTCGTCGATGGAACCATGTTTCACGACAGAGAGCTCTATATCACCACGGGGGAGTTCGTCGACCACGCCGAGTGGCTCAGCGACTACACCTATCTGCAGATCTACTATCAATCGCTCCCGCGCAAGCGCACGGACTATCTGACGATCCATGACTATCTCTGGCGATGGGACACTGATTGGTTCTGGTGCTCCAAGCATTTTCTTCTGCAGTATCCCATGATGCGGCGGCTCTGGGGAAAAGAGCGGCTTCGGTCTGCGACGTACTGGAAATTGTGGAAGTGGGTTCATCGTTCACGCGTGGCGCAATGGATTGTCCGGGCGATCGAGGGGTCCCAAGAAGCCGTCATTCAAGACGTCGAGATTCCTATCGAGCAGGCGGCTCGTTTCGCTCGATTTCTTCAAAAGGAGGTGGGAATCAAGCCGGTCTGGATCTGCCCGGTCGCTGCGCATGACCCATCGTTGTCGTTCTCGTTGTATCCCATGGATTCCCGCAGGCTCTACGTCAATTTCGGATTCTGGGACGTGGTGAAGACTGTTCACGAAGAGGGATATTTCAACAAGGCCATCGAAGCCAAGCTAGGGGAACTCGACGGTCACAAATCGCTGTATTCAAGCTCGTACTATTCGCGGGAGGAATTTGGACGGTTGTATAACGAAAGCGGCTACCGCCGGCTGAAGACGCGCTACGACCCAACGGGTAAACTCAAAGAACTCTACGAGAAATGTGTCCTCAAGAAGTGAGGACATGTGACCTCTAGTTCCGTTGCGGACCGGCGGTTCTGTATGCTCTTGAGTGAATACTAGGCCGTGGAGCGAACGGTGTCAGACTGTCTGCGATGAGAGGTCCGGTCCAAAAAACATGCGAAGCCTGCGGCCGTTCATTCAGTTGTGGCGGCTATGGCTGCTGGTGCACGCAGGTTGGCATCACGGAGAAGCACATGGATTGGATCACGGCGCGATTTCAGGATTGCCTCTGCCCCGATTGTCTGAAAA
>Ga0075430_100002407_pt1 | contig 15572 bp, 17 predicted proteins | sample RhiMetdeltSRZDD4_FD_75294 | JGI IMG/M metagenome (GOLD analysis project Ga0075430, IMG submission 75294) | Populus rhizosphere microbial communities from Tennessee, USA - Rhizosphere MetaG P. deltoides SRZDD4 | ecosystem: Host-associated > Plants > Roots > Rhizosphere > Soil | place: USA... | reverse complement strand
CTACTCGCGTCGAACTAGGCGGCGACGGTGGGGCAATAAATCACTACACCCGTGGGCCGTGCTCCGCTTACGAGCGGGATCATCAGGGCGTAGATTGGCCGCACGTAGCATCAAAAGGAGTCGGCCATGATGAAGACAGATTATCTTTTCCTCGTTGGAGCGATGATTCCAAGCTTGCTCATCCTCGCCGGCGCGGCTGTCTCCCTGGCGGATCTCACGTTGCCTGTGCTGACGCCGGAAACTACCGTCGCCGCTCCGGCCGACCTATGGATGCGGACTCCGGCCACGTGGCAGGAGTGGGCGAGCATGTAGCGTGCGGAATACCGCGCGCAGCATGCCGCAGGCGCTGGCCGAGGCGCTGTAGGACGCGCCTGTCGGTCTGGCCACGAATCGAAAGGGACTTGCCCGATGCGCATCGCGCTCTCCCTCACCCTCGCGCTGACCCTACCCCTACTTAGCCTGCCCGCCGCCGCCGGCCTGATCGCCGAGGAGAGCTTTCGGCCCTCATTCCCGATCTACGCGAACGGCGGCCGCGGCTTCGCTACGGCGTGGACGCAGGGCGGCTTCAATGCCTTGGCCTCGCGCTACGTGCCGCGCGACCGCTCGCTTTGCTACCGTTGAGCGTGGTCAAGGGAGGTCAGCGCTGCAATGCTGGCCGTCTCGCTCCTTAAGAAACGACTTTCGATCGCAGCAGCGCGACATCGTTTTTCGTTAGCGGGGTGCCGGCGCGGAGCTTCGCGTCGATCTGCGCCAATCGTGCGGCTAGACGCCCCAAGCGAGAAATCTTGCCCAGAACCTTCTTCTGCTTCTTCCCTGCAGCACTCGCCATCTTTCTCCCCCGCGACGAAACAGAGCGTCTACGAATTATCGGGTGCCGCCGCTCTTTGCTGCAACCCTAAACTGTCCGGTCGCCCTACTGCGAGTCGTTGTGGTACGCTGAAGTGCTCCTTCCGCTCTAGCAGGTTGGATCGGCCGGGCATTGCTGACGAGCCGGGTCAACCCCGCGCGACGGCCGCGATGTCGGCCGCGACGCGGTCCGGCTGCTCCCAATTCGGGCAGTGGCCCGTGTCCTCGTAGATCTTGATACGTGCGGTCGGCAGCTCGGCGATGAAGCTGTCTTGCTCGGTCCTGGAGAACAGCGCGTCCTTGTCGCCCCACAGCAGCTGCGTCGGCGCTTTGATTCTCGCGAGCTGCTTCGCATCGTCGTATTCGATCAGCTTATCGATCGCGAGTTGCCAGAGGCGCGGCGGCAGCTTGAGGCTCTCTTCGATGATCCGGTCGAAGAAATCCGGCGGAATCGGGCGAAATGCCGTGCTCGCTTGGAAGTCGCGAGCGAACTGAACAGGGATTGGATCCGGCAAATCGCGTAGGGAACTCTGCAGGTCGCGCGTGACCGCGTTCGACCCAGAGAAGCCGGTGCCGATCAATGCGAGCGCTGCGACGCGGTCCGGATGAGCGATCGCCGCGCGCCGTGCGACAAAGCTGCCGAACGAATGACCGACGAGCGTCGCGCGCGGAATGTCGAGCGCGTCGAGGAACGCGATCGCGTCGTCAGCCATCTCGGGAATCGAATAGCCGAACTCCGGACGATCCGAGTCGCCGAAGCCACGCTGGTCGATCGCGAGCGCGCGCAAGTCATCGGGCAGCAGCGCGAGGACGCGGCTGAACGAGAACCAGGAGTCGGGCCACCCGTGCAGAAAGAGAACGGCACGGCCGTCGGGCTTGCCGAACTCGGCGTAGTGCAGGCGCGGACCCGTCGCGACGCGGATGCTTGCGGATCGATCGATCACGAGCGAGCTCATCGTCCAATTAGCCGCTGGATATGGGCGCCGACGGATGTGGCTCGTGAGCGATTCGGCAATGGGAAAGGCTAGGAACGACCGCCACGCCGGCACCCAGCGTTCCCAGCGCACTAGATGCCCATCTAAAGCGGATAAATCCGAATCCGCGTGGGGACGCCAAACCTTTATAAGCCCCCCGATCGAGTCCGAACCGGGATGCCAAGCTTCGTATCCAGCCACGGGGACCGATTTCGGGCATACCTAGCGGTCCAACTCCCTTCTTGAATCGATGGCGGTACAGCCACAGCAGCAGCGCGATGACCGAGCCGCCCGGAAGCAGCAGCTCAACGGCCAGATACGGGCTGGCTTTGCGCGCGAACTGAATCAGTGCGTTCATGATGCCGTTACCCTTTGTCATTCAGGCGCGCCGGAGGCTCGGTGCACCCTAGTGAACGGCATACTATTGGCCGTGCGTATTCCGCCGATTTCGGATCACCGCCGATTTGTTGCGCGCTTGTTTCTGCTTATCCGATTTCCTACACTCCTGACACACCCTGAAAGGGCGACGGATTAACTGGCAGCTATGATTTGCCGCGAATGCGAGAGAAAGATTTGTGGCAAGGCCCTTCAAAGCGGCCCTGATACCGGTTGCGATAACCGTAGTCGATTCCCGCCGCCTCCACCGCACTGCGGGCGGAGTCCATGCGGCGCGCAGTATGCTCGCGCGCCATGATCGCGCGCGACGCCGAGCTCGCAGTCGAGACCGTCGAGAACGATCCGGTGCCGACGCGCATTCGCGCGTCGGGCGAGTGGACCTTCGCGGGCCTGAAGACCCGGCGCGAAGAGATCCTGCGTACGCTCGATGACCTGCGACGCATCCCGCCGAGCCGCGTCGCCTGGGACCTGACCCCGATTGCCGATCTCGATGACATCGGCGCGCTGTGGCTCGCGCGCGCGCTGCGCGGCGTCGGCCAGTTGGAAGCCTCCGTCCAGCAGCGCGAAATCTTGGATCGCGTGGCCCAAGGCTCGCGCGAGCGGATCGCGATGGAGCATCCGATCGATCCGTATGCGCCGGTCGTGGCGATCGGCGAAGCGGCGCTGCACTTCGGAGCGCATCTGCGCGATGCGACCGCGCTGCTGGGGCGCGTCGTGCTCGAGGCGGGCGCGCTCGCGCGGCGGCCGCGCGATACGCCGTTGCGCGAACTGTCGGCGAGCGTCTATCGTGCGGGCGTCGCTGCGCTGCCGGTGACGATGCTGGTCGGATTCCTGGTCGGAATCGTGCTCACGTACCTTTCCGCGCTGCAGCTCAAGCGCTACGGCGCCGATCTGCTCGTCATCAACATCGTCGGCGTCGGCGTAGTGCGCGAGCTCGGACCGATGCTCGCGTCGATCATCGCCGCGGGGCGCTCGGGCTCGGCGATGACCGCGCAGCTCGGTGTGATGCGCGTGACCGAGGAGATCGAGGCGCTGCAGGTGATGGGCGTCTCGATCATCACGCGGCTCGTGCTGCCGAAGGTGATCGCGCTCGCGATCGCGCTGCCGCTCGTTGCGTTCTGCACCGACCTTGCGGCGCTCGCCGGCGCGCTGCTCGTCTCGCGCTTCACGCTCGGCATTCCGCCGCAGGCGTTCCTCGAAGCGCTGCCGCGCGCGGTCGAGCCGGTCAATTTCTGGATCGGCATCGGCAAGTCGGGCGCGTTCGGCTTCGCGGTCGCGTTCGTCGCATGCCATTACGGGCTCAAGGTGCTGCCGAATACGGACAGCCTCGCCGCCGGCGTCACCCGCTCGGTCGTTGCGTCGATCACCTGCGTCATCATCCTGGACGCGATTTTCGCGATCGTCTTGCGCAATGTCGGCTGACCCCACCGAATACGCAATCGAGGTCGAAGGCCTCGTCAACGCGGTCGGCCGGGGCCAGGTCCTGCACCAGAACCTGAACCTCAAGGTGCGGCGCGACGAGGTGATCACGCTCATCGGCGGGTCGGGCAGCGGCAAGACGCAGCTGCTGCGGGTGATCCTCGGATTGAAGCACCCGGTCGCCGGCTCGGTGCGCGTATTCAGCGTATCGTGGTACGACCCGAGCCTCAAGAAGGTGCGCGACGCGCGGCGCCGCATGGGGACGCTGTTCCAGAACGGGGCGCTTTTTTCCGCGCTGACCGTGTTCGACAACGTCGCCTTTCCGCTGCGCGAGCGCGGCGGCGTTTCGGAGAAGAAGATCCGCGCGATCGTGCATGCGAAGCTCGCGGAAGTGGAGCTCGCGCCGCACCAGGGGACGCTGCTGCCGGCGAACCTTTCGGGCGGAATGGTGAAACGCGTCGCGCTCGCGCGCGCGCTTGCCCTCGCGCCCGACTTGCTGATCCTCGATGAGCCGACCGCGGGGCTCGATCCGGACCGCTCCGAGCGCTTCGTGCAGCTGATCAAACGGTTGCGCGCCGACCACCGCTTCGCGGTGTTCATGGTGACGCACGACCGCGACACGCTCTATGCGCTCACCGACCGCGTCGCCGTGCTCGGCGACCGGCATATAATTGCCTGCGGCACGCAGGAGGAAGTGCGGAAACTGCCGCACCCGTTCGTGCAGAGCTTCTTCGGAGGAGAACGCGGCCGCGCGCTCGCGCAAGGCGAGGCCGCCGCATAACACCAATGGAAAGCCGCGCATACGCATTCATCACCGGGCTCTTCGTCGTCGCGCTCGTCGCGGCGATCGTCGCCTGGGCGAACTGGCTGGCGCAGAAGCCGGAGGATCGCAAGGCGTATCGCGTGATCGCGACGACGCCGGTCAGCGGGCTCAATGCGCAGGCGCAGGTGCGTTATCGCGGCATGAGCGTCGGTCGCGTCACTTCGATCAAGCTCGACCCAACCGATCGCCACAAGATCCTGATCGATATCGAGGTGAACAGCGACATCCCGGTGACGCGCGGAACGTACGCGCAGCTCGGCATGGAAGGCATCACCGGGATCGCCTATGTGCACCTGCTTGACGACAGCCAGGAGACCGCTCCGCCGCCGGAGGGGGCAAGCGGGCTCGCGCAGCTTCCCCTCAGGCCTTCATTCCTCGACACGATGACCGACAGCGCCGAAGGCACCGTAAAGGATGCGCGCGAACTGATCGCGGCGGTCAACGCAGTGTTGACTCCGGAGAACCGCAACAACATCAGCCTAATGCTCGCGTCGCTGCAAAAGAGCGCGGCGAACCTCGAAAGCGCGAGCGCGAAGCTCCCGAGCACCATCGCGCGAGCGGACGCCTGGCTCGAGCCGGAGAACCTGCGCCTCGCGCGCGACTCGCTCGAGAAGGTGAACGAAATGGCGAAGACGCTGCCGCAGATCGCAAGCGATGCCGAGCGGCTGGTTGCCGATCTGCGCACGCTCGCCGCCGAAGTCGGAAAGCTTGCGACGCAGGCGCGCGAGCTCGTCGGTGAAATCGGCCAGCTTTCGGCAGAGATCAAGGGCGATACGCTGCCGCAGGTCGGCGCGTTCGCCGAATCGGCAGATCGGAGCGCGCGCAAGATCGGCAATCTCGCTGGCGACCTGTCGCGAAATCCGGACACCGTGCTTTGGGGAAGAAAGTCAGGACGCCCGGGGCCCGGCGAGCCCGGGTTCCAATGAGGAGAGGCGCGGCGGCGCTCGCGGTTCTCGCGCTGCTCGCCGGCTGCGGCGGCAATGCGGCGGACGCGATGCCGCGCACGTTCGATCTCGGCGTTACGCCGCCAGCCGCGAAATTCCCCGCGTTGCGCGTCGCGTCGCGCGCGGTTGCCCCGTTCGACGGCGTGCAGATGTACTACCGGCTGGCGTGGAGAAATCCGTCCGAGCTCGCCGACTATGCGCACAGCTTCTGGGCAGCCCCGCCGGCCGAACTGCTGCGGAAGCAACTCCTGCGATCGACCGGTGAAGGCCCCGGCAAGTGCACGCTGGAAATCGAGGTTCAGGAGTTCACGCAGGTTTTCTCTTCCAAGGAATCCAGCGAAGCGCGCATCGAAATGCGCGTTGCGCTCGCGACAGGCCCGTCGCGCATCGCCTCGCGCGGCGTGACAGTGATCGAGCCCACTGCAGGGAGCGAGGCTTCATCGGGTGCAACGGCGATGGCGCGTGCCGCGGATCGCGCGCTCGACGTGCTCGCTGCCTGGGTCGCAGCGCAGTCCGGGTGCAGATAAGGGCTTCGATATCGGCTCATTCTCCGCACATCGGAGAGTGAGCCGGTTCGCAGCAGACTGTCTGGCGGAGAGAGAGGGATTCGAACCCTCGATACGGGTTTAAGCCCGTATAACGCCTTAGCAGGGCGCCCCCTTCGGCCACTCGGGCATCTCTCCGGAGGAGCCAGAATTCTACGCGAAGAAATCGGGCTCTGACCCCGAATTGCTCATGCCTGGTCTAGTTCGAAGGCCTTATGCAGGACCCGGACCGCTAGCTCGGTGTACTTCTCCTCGATCACCACCGTGATCTTGATTTCCGAGGTCGAGATCATCTGGATGTTGATGCCCTCCTCGGCCAATGTGCGGAACATCTGCGCGGCGATGCCGGCGTGGGAGCGCATGCCCATGCCGACGATCGAGACCTTGGCGATGCGCTCGTCGCCCGAGACGTCGCGGCACTTGATGTGCGGCTTCACCTGCTCTTTCAGGAGCTTGATCGCGCGCGGGTAGTCGCGCCGTCCCACCGTGAAGGACAGGTCGGTCATGCCGTCGTGGCCCACGTTCTGCACGATGACGTCGACGTCGATGTTGGCGTCGGCGATCGGCCCGAGGATGGCGTACGCGATGCCCGGGCGGTCGGGCACGTCGTGCACCGTGATCTTGGCCTCGTCGCGGTTGAACGCGACCCCCGAAATGACTGCCTTTTCCATCGCCATGTGCGGATCTTCCTCGAATGTGACGAGCGTCCCGGAGCGCGCCTCCTCGCCCACCGGCAGCTCGGGGTCGGTGAGGCTCGACAGCACGCGCGTCGGCACGCGGTACTTGCCGGCGAACTCGACCGACCGGATCTGCAGCACCTTGGAGCCGGCGCCCGCCATCTCGAGCATCTCCTCGAAGGTGATGGTCTGCAGGCGGCGCGCCTCGGGCACGAGCCTGGGGTCGGTGGTGTAGATGCCGTCGACGTCGGTATAGATCTGGCACTCGTCGGCCTTCAGCGCCGCGGCGAGCGCCACCGCGGAGGTGTCCGAGCCGCCGCGGCCGAGCGTGGTGATGTTGCCTTCGTCGTCGACCCCCTGGAACCCGGCGACGACCACGACGCAGCCCTCCCGCAGATCCTTCTGAATGGAAGCTTCGTCAATGCGGACGATGCGAGACTTGGTAAACGCCGAATCGGTCAGGACCTTGACCTGCCACCCGGTGTAGCTGCGCGCCTTGACGCCGAGGTTCATGAGCGCCATCGAAAGCAGACCGACCGTCACCTGTTCGCCGGTCGAGGCGACCACGTCGAGCTCGCGCGGCTCGGGATGCGGCTGCAGGCTCTCGGCGAGCGCGATCAGGCGGTTGGTCTCGCCCGCCATGGCGGACGGCACCACCACCAGGTCGTGGCCCGCGGCTTTCCACTTCGCGACGCGGCGCGCGACGTTCTTGATGCGCTCGACCGAACCTACGGAAGTGCCGCCGAATTTCTGGACAATCAGCGCCATAAAAGGCGCTGAATTTTACAGTACGCGGTTAAACCAAAGCAGAGACAGCGTGGCGGAAAGCAGCACCGTCGCAGCCGCGAGCGCGGAGAAGAGCGCCGTGATCTCGGTCTCCTTCCTCTCCATCACCAGCTTCGAGCGCAGCGACTGGTAGACCTTCTTCAAGTCCATCGCGGTGCCGGCGTAGAAGTACTCGGCGCGCGTGAGGTCGGCGATCGCCTTGAGCGCATCCTCGTCGAGCCGCACGCGCATCGACCAGCCCTCGCCGGTCAGGATCTGGCCGTTGTCGGTTCCCACGCCCACGGTGAACACGCGCACGCCGCGCGCTGCGGCGAGACGCGCCGCATCCACCGGGTCGGGCCCCGCGGTGGTCTGGCCGTCGGTCAGCAGGATGATCGCGGCGTTGGTGTACGAGCCGGGCGGCACCGGCCTGAAATCGGGATTCGCGGCTGGACCCTTGGGCCGGACCTCGAAGGTCTGATCCGGGAAAATCGCTTTCAGCGACACGAGCAGGCCGCTGCCCACCGCGGTGGCGTGCTGCAGCTGCAGCTGGTCGATCGCCGCGAGCACGTCGGTGCGATTGCTGGTCGGCGGCTGCACCAGCGCGGCGCTGCCCGCGAACGCGACCACCCCGATGCGAGTGCTGCGCGGCTGCTCGTTGACGAATGCGCGCGCCGCGGCCTGCGCCGCCTCGATGCGGGTGGGCTGCACGTCGCTCGCGCGCATGCTGCCCGACACGTCGAGCGCGAGGATCACGGTCTCGTGCTGCGAGGGCAGCGTGATCACCGCCGCGGGACGAGAGATCGCCGTGATCATGGCGGCGAGCGCCACGAGCAGGATCGCCGGCGGGAGATGGCGGCGCCACGAAAGGCCCTTGTCCATGGCCTGCTTGAGCACGCTGAGGCTGGCATAGCGCACGGCGCTGCGCCTTTTCCTGTGCAGGAGAAAAACGTAAAGCGCGATGCAGGCCGGCACGGCGAGCAGCAGCCACAGGTACTCGGGCCACAAGAAGGTCACGACGCCCCAGTCATCAGAAGGGGGCCGTGCCGGCGGCCGCGCTGGCAGTCTCGACCGGCACCGCGAAGCCGATGCCGGCGAAGCCGCCGCCGCCCGGATCGAGCATCGCGGTGACGATGCCGACCACTTCGCCGGCGGCGTTGAGCAGCGGCCCGCCCGAGCTCCCGGGATTCACCGCGGCGTCGAACTGGATCAGGTTGGAGAGCATCGACTCGCCGCCCGGCGAGCGGTACTCGCGCCCCAGACCCGACACCACCCCGGCGCTGACGGAAGGACCGATCTCGAACGGAAAGCCGACCGCGACCACCGTGTCGCCCGGCCGCAGGTCGGCACGTGGGCGCATCACGGCGGCGGCGAGATCGTCGGGCACGGTGTCGGCCTGGAGCACCGCGAGATCGTTCTCGGGGTGCTGGCCGACGACTTTGGCGTCGGACTCCAGGCCGTCGGCAAACAGCACCCGGACCCGGCCCGCGCCCGCGACCACGTGCAGGCTGGTGAGGATCGTGCCGTGGCTCACGACCACGACGCCGCTACCCGTCGCCTTGTGCAGATATTCGTGGGTTTCGAGACCGTCGCCGATCGCGCGCACGCGCACGATCGCGCCTTTCACCGCGTCATAGACCTTGCTGGCGGGCGAGGGCAGCGGCTGCTCGGCGAGCGAGCGCGCGACTGCCGCGTCGATCGCTTGCTGGGAGATCGCCTGCGGATTGGGCGCCGCTTTGAAGTGCGAGGCAAGTGTGAGCAGCGCGAGAATCACCAGCGCACCGAGCAGGAGATTGCGTTCGTACTGCGTGTAGAGATCGCGCCACTTGCGCCTAGCGGGCGCTTCGACAGGTTTTTCCGGACCGGGCTCTTGCGGGCGAACGACGAGGCGCGACCGCGGTGAATTGCTGTACAGGCTGGCCCGCCTCATGTGGAATGGACCACATGGCGGGCGTTCCGGTTCTTGCGCTTATATGACTCGGTGGAACCAGGCGAGCGACAGTGCCGCCGACACAACCGCGAACAGCGCGGCGAGCCCGGCGAACAGCGCCGTCACTTCGGTTTTCTTGCGCTCGAGCACGAGCTTGGCGTTGAGCGCCTGGTAGACCTTCTTCAGGTCGACGGCATTGCCGGCATAGAAATATTCGCCGCGCGTGATGTCCGCCACCGCCTTGAGCGTCTCCTCGTCCAGGCGCACGCGCATCGACCAGCCTTCGAAGCCGATGATCTTGCCGTCGGGCGTGCCGACGCCCACCGTATAGATGCGCACGCCGCGCTCGGCAGCCATCTTCGCCGCCTGGATCGAATCCGGCCCGGTGGTGCGCTGGCCGTCGGTGAGCAGGATGATCACCGCCGAGGCGTACGAGCCGGGCGGGACGGGCTTGTGCGTCGGCGCCGTGGACTTCTCGTTCTTCTTCGGATTGCCATAGGTAAGCTCGCCGACGTCGATTCCCTCGTTCGGGAAGATGGTGGCGAGGGAGACGATGATCGCGCTGCCGATGGCGGTGGCGCGCTGCAGCTGGAAGCGGTCGATCGCGGCCACCACGTCTTCGCGGTTGCGCGTCGGCGCCTGCGCCACGGTGGCGGTGCCGGCGAATGCGACCACGCCGATGCGCACGTTCTCGGGCTGCTCGGCGACGAACTGCTTGGCGGCGTTCTGCGCCGCGACCAGCCGGTTCGGCTCCACGTCGGTCGCGCGCATGCTGCCCGAGATATCCATCGCGAGGATCACGGTCTCGTGCTGGGTCGGCAGCGTGATCGTGGCCTGCGGGCGGGCGAGCGCGAGCAGCATGGCGGCGAGCGCCACGAAGAAAAGCAGCGGCGGGATATGGCGCTTGATGCGATTGCCCACGCCCATCGCGTCGCGCACGATGGCGAGGCTCGCGTAGCGCAGCGCAAGCTTCTTGCGCCGTCTGAGCACGTAGGCGTAGGCGGCCAGCAGCATCGGCAGCACCAGCATCACCCACAGCAGCTCGGGCCAGGCGAATGTCATTGCATCAGTTCCAGGTGCTTGGGCACCGAGCCGCCGGCGGCCAGGCGGCTGCGGCGCTTGCGCATGTCGGCGAAGCGGCGGATGGCGTCGACCAGGTCATCCTCGGTGGAGAGCTCGAGCGCGTCGATCCCGGAGTCGCGGAACGCGGCGCGCAGCTGGGTCTCGCGCTTCTGCGCCGCGGCGGCAAAGCGCTTGCGGAAGGCGCGGTCGTGCGTGTCGACGAAGATCTGCTCGCCGGTCTCGGCATCCTGCACCACCAGCATGCCGAGGTCGGGCAGGTTCGATTCCAGCGGGTCGTGCAGGCGCACCGCGACGACCTCGTGGCGCTGGGCGAGCTGGCCGAGCCTCTGCTCCCAGCCCGGCACGCTGAAGAAGTCCGACACCACGAACACGAGCGAGCGGCGCTTCATCAGGTGCGCGCCGGCGGCGAGCAGCTCGCCGAGGTCGGTGGGCGCATTGCGCTTGGGCGTCGGCCGCGCGAGCATGGCGTGCAGGATCTGCAGCACGTGGCGCCGCCCGGTTCGCGCCGGGATCATCGCGTCCACGTCCTCGCCGTAGAACAGCGCGCCCACCTTGTTGCCGTGGCGCGTGAGGATGCGCGTCAGCACCGCGACGAAATCGGCGGACACGCCGCGCTTGCGCACCTCGCCCGAGCCGAAGTCGATCGAGGGCGAGAGGTCGAGCAGGAACCAGGCCGTCACCTCCCGGTCCTCGTGGTACTCGCGCACGTACGGCGTCTGCAGGCGCGCGGTCACGTTCCAGTCGATGTGGCGCACGTCGTCGCCGTACTGGTATTCGCGCAGATCGGCGAGGTCGAGGCCGAAGCCGCGGAACAGCGTGCGGTAATCCCCCTGCAGCAAGCCGTCGAGCCGGCGAATCACGGTCCACTCCAGCCGCCGCAGGACGGCTTCGGGATTACGCGCTTGCGACTTTGACATGCGTTTCGAGCGGCTTCGCCGGCGGCCGGATGTGCTGCATCACGCGCTTGATGAGCTCGTCGGGCGACAGCCCCTCGGCGAGCGCCTCGTAGGACAGCACCAGGCGATGGCGGAACACGTCCGGCACCAGGTCGGTGACGTCTTCGGGCAGCGCGTAGTCCCTGCCGCGCAGGAACGCGAGCGCGCGCGCGCCCTCGATGACGTGGATCGAGGCGCGCGGGCTTGCGCCGTAGGTGATGTACTTGCCGAGCCCCTTTACGCCGTAGCGCTCGGGGTCGCGCGTCGCCGCGGCGAGGCGCACGGCGTACTGCATGAGCGAAGGCTCGATGTAGCCGCGGCGGCACTCGCGCTGCAGCGCGCCGAGCTCTTCGGTGGTCGCGACGCCGTGCGCATCGGGCAGGTGGCCCGTCACGCGCTCGACGATCACGAACTCCTCCTCCTCGGTCGGGTAGTCGACCAGCACCTTCATCATGAAGCGGTCGACCTGCGCCTCGGGCAGCGGGTAGGTGCCTTCGGTCTCGATCGGGTTCTGCGTCGCCATCACGAGGAACGGCGCGGGCACGCGGTGCGTCTCGCCCGCGATCGTCACCTGGCGCTCCTGCATCACCTCGAGCAGCGCGCTTTGCACCTTGGCCGGCGCTCGGTTGATCTCGTCGGCGAGCAGCAGGTTGCAGAACACCGGGCCGAGCGAGGTGTGGAAGTCGCCGGTCTTCTGGTTGTAGATGCGCGTGCCGACCAGATCGGCCGGCACGAGGTCGGGCGTGAACTGGATGCGCCGGAAGCTGCCGCGGATGGTCTGCGCCAGCGTCTTGACGGTGAGCGTCTTGGCGAGGCCCGGCACGCCCTCGACCAGCAGGTGGCCCTGCGCGAGCGTCGCGACCAGCACGCGCTCGAGGAAGTGGTCCTGGCCGACGACGACCTTCTTCACCTCGTACAGGATCTTCTCCATCAAGGTGGCGACGTTTTCCATTGGTATCCCTAGAAAGGAGAAAGACCCACGGCACCGGCCGCGTTCTCGATCGGCACCGCGAAGCCGATGCCGATGAACACGCGGTGCTCGGTCGGGTTGAGGAGCCCGGTGACGATGCCGATCACCTCGCCTTCCGGCGTGATGAGCGGCCCGCCCGAGTTGCCCGGGTTCACCGCGGCATCGAACTGGATGAGGTTGGTCAGCACGCGCTTGCCGTCAGCGGTCTGGTACTCGCGTCCGAGACCCGAGATCACGCCCGCCGACACCGACGGGCCGATGCCGAACGGAAAGCCCACCGCCACGACCGGCTCGCCGGGCCGCAGGCCCTGCGTCGAGCGCAGCGTGGCCGCGTACAGGTCGTCGGGAATCGTCTTCGCCTGCAGCACCGCGAGGTCGTGCTCGGGCTGGGTGCCGATCACCACCGCGTCGGACTCCAGGCCGTCGTGGAACACCACCTTGATGCTCTTGGCGCCGTACACCACGTGGAGGTTGGTGAGGATGATGCCGGTGTCGATGATCACCACGCCGGTGCCGCTCTGGCTCTCTTGCTCGGAAGGCACGTCGGCGTCCGGCGCGTCGGGCGAGCCGCGCACGTGCACCACCGAGGGCAGGATGCTTTCGTACGCGTCGGCCGCGGTCAAAGGCGCTTCCTTCTCGGCGAGCGCCTTTTGCACCGCGACCTCGACGTCGGCCAGGGTAAGACCCTTGGACGGGGCAAGCATCCAGAAAAACGCCGCCAGGAGGGCCGCCGCGGCGACACCGCCGCCGATCTTCAAACGACGCGCATTCCGCTTGCGCCACTCGCGGAAGCTGAACGGCGGCTGGGCCGGCGCGGGAGACTCCGACGCGCTGCGCGACCGGCTGGAGCGGCTGTAGACGGCGACTCTTTTCATCGACAATCCGTCAGGGATTCTAGTCCCACAATAGGCTGGCGGAGAGTGAGGGATTCGAACCCCCGAGCCCTTGCGGGCTAACGGTTTTCAAGACCGCCGCATTCGACCGCTCTGCCAACTCTCCGGGCTTTGAATTCTAGGGGTTTTCGCTGTTTCGCAGACCGCGACGTGCCCATTTGCAACTTCGTTTGCAGATCGGGTGAGGTATGCTGCTTGTAGGGGAAGTTGTTAAGGGGCTAGCAGGGGCATGCAGGACTTCATGAAGCACTTCACACGGGACGCGTACGGCGTGTGGCGCTGCATGACGCCCGCATCTTTACCGCTGCCATCTGGCCAAGTGGATGTCATGCCCGGCACTGTGTTCACCCGGGGCACAAGGTTCCTAAACGTGGATCTGGCGGTACTGTTGGACGAGCAGTACGCAAAGGAACGCGAGGACGGGCCTCCGGTTTAGCCTGCCGCCCAGGGCTCCCGCGCTTCCCGTACTCACACGCGGGCGGCGAACGACTGAATGATGTTGCGCGCCACGTTTCGCGCCCTGTCGAGTTCCTCTCGCGTGGCGTCGCTGCAGGTTGGGCATCTGCTGGCCGCGATGACGCCTTGGCGAAGTGGCATGTTATTGGCGGCGTCATGGATAAAGCGCCAGTCAGGATTCACGATTCCGAGCGCTTTCCCGGTCGCGACCTGCCAGGGTTTGAAGTGGGCCTCAACTTCATTTTCGATCGCGCTCTGAACATCAGAAGGCAGCGGGTCGGCCGGCACGGCAAGCGCGTACGTCGCTTTTCCCGCGGCGCAGGTTAGGCGCCCGTGCGAAAGCGACTCATCGATAGGACCTTCAAAAAAGGTGGCCGGCTCGTACTGCCATTCCAGCGCGGTTCTTGCCGTCATCGGTTCTGCGCATCGGGGCCTGCGCTCGGCCAGCTTCGTAATACATTGCGCGCGAAGCGACACGCCCGGCGCTCCTCGCGTAACCGAGCACCCGCGGGGCCGGCTTTGACATTTTTTTTCCCCGTCGTGCGCAATTATCACACGCCAACTCTGGCGGCCTACCTGCCAGTGCTAGCACACTGGCGGTTCTTCAATGAAATCCGCGAAACCTGTATTGCTACTGCTGGACAACGTCCGCAACAAGCTCATCCGCTACGTGGATGGCAAGGCCGCCGAGCGCTACGACATCACCAACCGCGAGAACTTCGACAAGTCGTTCAACCAAGGCACGGTCGAGCGCGCCCGCCTAGGGTATCTGTTCTTACAGCGTTGACCGGGGCGCCCCGAGCCGCTCGGCGTTCTTTCCGTAACCTAGTGCCAATAGTGCCCGTAACGGCACGTTCAAGCGCTCAGAGGATCAAGCCGTCGCCGTAGCAGGCAGGATGCTCGAAGGGGTACTGTGAGCGACTTGCAGATTGACTTGTAGATTTCCGGCAGCGGTTGCGCCGTGCTGCGTCGTGTTGCGCTGTACGGAGCGCGGCAGGCTTTGCCCAACAGGACAGCATGTTACGGAACAGCGCAGTATCTAACGGACGCCAGCGGGAGAATTTCAAGACCGCCGCATTCGACCGCTCTGCCAACTCTCCGGCTTGAAAAACCCCTGTAACGCCCGCATTTTAGCGTCAGCGGTGCCGCTTGCCGTTGCAACTTAGGGGCGGTTTGGTAGTCTTAGCAGTTACATAAGGAGGAAACAGATGCAACCTGACCTGAAGCCCGTGCGTACCGACGACTCGTCGTTCGGGCGGGGAACCACTTACGAGATCCCGCAGGACGTTGCGGTCAGCGCGGACAGCCGAAAGGTCCTGCGCAATACCTACCTGCTGCTCGCCCTGACGATGGTGCCGACGGTGATCGGCGCCTGGATCGGCATGGCGACGAGCAGCATCATCGTGTCGAGCCCGATCATCAGCACGCTGGTGATGCTCGCCGCGGTGATCGGCCTGCAGTTCGGCATCGCCGCCAACCGCAACAGCGCGCTCGGCATCGGCCTGCTGCTGCTGATGACCGGCCTGCTCGGCTGGTGGCTGGGGCCGATCCTCAACGTCGCGCTTTCGATGAAGAACGGCATGGCGCTCGTCGGCTACGCGGCCGTGGGCACCGGCGTGATCTTCTTCGCCATGGGCGCGCTGGCGCAGACCATCAAGCGCGACCTGAGCTTCATGGGCAAGTTCCTGTTCGTCGGCATGATCGCGCTGCTGATCGCAATGATCGCCAACATGTTCCTGCAGATCCCGGCGCTGGCGCTGACGATCTCGACGCTGGTGATCGTGGTGTTCTCGCTCTTCCTGCTCTACGACCTGCAGCGCATCCTGCGCGGCGGCGAGACCAACTACGTGATGGCGACGACCGGCGTGTACATGAGCCTGTTCAACATCTTCGCCAACCTGCTGCACCTGCTGCTG
>Ga0075430_100002406_pt1 | contig 15578 bp, 10 predicted proteins | sample RhiMetdeltSRZDD4_FD_75294 | JGI IMG/M metagenome (GOLD analysis project Ga0075430, IMG submission 75294) | Populus rhizosphere microbial communities from Tennessee, USA - Rhizosphere MetaG P. deltoides SRZDD4 | ecosystem: Host-associated > Plants > Roots > Rhizosphere > Soil | place: USA... | reverse complement strand
CTCGTCGATGACCGGTTCGAGCCGGGTGCCGGCCGCGCGCGGGCGTATGCGCCGGAGCACGGCGCACTGCCGGTCGAGGTCCTGGAGATGGAAGTAGGCGTGCGACTCGTAGAGGAGCGCGAAGAGCGAGTCGTTGCGTGTCGTGAGACGCGGCAGGAGCGCCTCGAGGCGGCCGATCGCCGCGCGTGCCGCGTCGGGCGACACCGCGGAATCGGGGTGCAGCTGCCAGCGGTATCGTTCGAGCTCCTTCAGGGCGGCGCGGTGCGTCGCATCGGACGTCGGCGGGTTCGGGACGCCGCGTGACGTCTCGTTCGAGCCCCGCGACCGAACCGGCTCGCGCCGAGGCGGCGGGTCGGTGGTGCCGGCGGTGTCGTTAGGCTCGACGGTCTCGCGCGGCTTCGCGGTGGACGTGTCGGTGCGCGTCACCGGAACCGTGCCGCCGGCGACGTTCATCGGGCGGCCGGTCACGGGATCATCGGCGGCCCGCGTCGTCGGCAGGTACTTCGAGGCGATCACGCCAAGAGCGACGACGAACAGCGCGCCGGCGGCGAGGCGGCCGTGCCGCGCCATCAGGCCAGCCAGCGAGTCCCGGAGGGCCGTTAGGCGGTCCCCGACCCGCCGCGCGGCACGTGGGCGGCGCTCCGGTTGGCGGACGGCACCGCCGGCGGAACGTTCACGCTGGACGTGGGGCGGCGCTGCTGGCGACGCATCGGCCACGGGAGCCGCGACGGCTCGGCCGAACGCCTCCGCGAGGCTCCCGGCCGTGTCGAACCGCGCCGCCGAGTCGCGCGCGAGCGCACGATCGATCACCGTTTGCAGGCCAGGCGGCCAGGCGACCGATGGTCTGACCGTCGCGAGGTGCCGAGGGCCGGCCGGATCGAACCGCGCGTAGATCACTTCTTCCGGCCGTGACCCCGCGAATGGCAGCGCGCCCGTGAGCATGTAGAAGAGGACGAGCCCGAACGAGTACACGTCGCTGCGCCGGTCGAGCTCCCCGGCGGAGAGCTGCTCGGGGCTCATGTACAGCAGCGTGCCGACGACCGCGCCGTGCTGGGTGACGTTGCGCGTCTCGCTGCCTAACGCCTTCGCGATGCCGAAGTCGACGATCTTCACCATGGCACGACCATGCCGGTCGCGCATGATCATGACGTTGTCCGGCTTCAGGTCCCGGTGGATGATCCCCTGCGCGTGTGCGGCATCCAGCCCACTCGCGATCTGCCGCGCCAGCTCCGCGACCCTCGCGAGCGCGAACGGACCCTCCGCCTTCACCATCCGTGCGACGGTGTCTCCGGGGACGTACTCCATCGCCAGGTAGAGAAGGCCGTCCTCGGTCTCGCCGAAGTCGTAGACTCCCGCGACGTGGTCGCTCGTGATCGTGCCGGCGTGCACGGCGGTGCGGTTGAAGCGCACGAGCTCGCTCGGATCGTCCACGCGGCCGCGATGGAGGATCTTCACGGCGACGAGGCGCTTGAGAAAGCGATGCTGGGCGAGGTACACGCGCCCCATCCCGCCGCTCCCGAGCAACTCGGTGAGCTCGTACCGTCCGTCGATGACGCGACCGATGAGGGGGTCATCCGCGACGCGTGGCGACCCATCGATCACGGTCGCCGCCGCGGCGCCATCCGCGAGCACGAGCGCAGCGCCATCCTCCGGGCAAAACATGTCGGCGCCACCGTACGCGCGCCGGCATTTCGGGCAGACCTTCTCCATCGCGGGCTCCTCACGCACGCGCGCGCGCGTGCGATGTCGTCATGCGTTCTCGTGCAACAACCGTCTTGACAGCGCGCGCGAATGCGCAAGCATTGGTCGCCCCGACGCAACGTGCGATGCTGCGCCGATGATTCTCGTCGCAACGCCGGTCAGGGAGGACCTGTGATTCCGTTTCATAACGCCCGCTCGGGCGGCAGCGTGATCGCGCTGCTCGCCGCCACCACGCTCCTTTGCGTCGCGTCGTCGCACGTCTCGGCGCAGGCCAGTCCCGCCGACGACACCCGCGCGTCGGTCGCCGTGCTCGACTTCAACGTCGCCGCGCTGCGCGACGCCGCGAGCTGGGCCCCGTTAGGTAAGGCGATTCCTCGGATCCTCATGACCGAGCTCGGCGCCAATCCCGATCTTCGCATCATCGAGCGCGAGCGGCTGCAGGCGGTGCTCGACGAGCTCAAGCTCACGGCGTCGGCCGTCGTGGACCCGGCAACCGCTGCGCGTGTCGGCCGCCTGGTCGGTGCCAGGTACATGGTGTCGGGCAGCGCGGCCATCGACCCGCGGAACGTCCTTCGGATCGACGTGCACGGCTTCAAGGTCGAGACCAGCGTGCACGAGTACAGGGAGTCGCTGACCGGCAAGGCGGATGACGTGCTCGATCTCGTCGCGCAGATCGGCCAGAAGGCCGCGAAGAACTTCGACCCGACGCCATTCGACGCGCCGTCCGGGCGAAGCTCCGGCCGCGCCGCGCGGCCGACCAAGGAAGGGCTGCGCGTGGCCATGCTGCTGGGCAACGCGATCGACCTCCAGGACCGGCGTGACGTCGACGGCGCCAAGGCGATCGTTAGGCAGGCGCTGGCCATCGCCCCGGAGAACCCGAGCGCGAGGGCGCTCCTCGCGTCGCTGGAGGGCCAACGGTAAGCCGAGCGCGGGTGCCGTCTCGGGTCACTGCGCCTCGCCGCGGATCAGGTCGTTCGAGACGGCACCCATGGCGACCGCCGACGCACTCCCGCGGCGGGCGTCCCCTTGCTCCAGCCACGTCGACACGCTGTCGGCGAACGCCTCTGACGTCATGGTGCGCAGCTCGCGTGGCGAGCAGCGAATCGCCCGCCGCACCGCCTCACGGAAGTGATTCACCGACGCGTAGCCGAGTCGGTCGGCGACGTCGGCGACGCGCGAGCGCGGTTGTCGCAGTAACCGGTACGCGTACAGCAGCTGCGCCGCGGTGACGAAATGACCCGCGGAGTGCAGCCCGACGTTGTCGAGCCACCGGTTCAACGTCCGTTCGCTCCGTCCCGTCGCGAACGCGAGGTCGCTCACCCGATGCACTTCCTCCGGGCGCTCGAGCGCGAGCGCGATGGCGCGAGATAGCGGCCGAGGGAGCCTCGCCAGCGGCGACCGCAATCGCGCGAGCAGCTCGAACGTGGGGTCGACGGCGGTCGCCAGCGCGACTGCCAGCCTGAGCTGCGCAGGTTCGTCCCGCGCGCCACGCGCGACGAAGAGCGTTCGATGGTTACGTGCGATGTGCCCCAGCTCCGCGACGACCGGTTGCACCGGATGACCGTAGACGATCACCGCGGCCTTCGGGGCAGCAGCCAATAACGCAGGAGCGATCGAGACATCGACGTCTCGATCGCCATGTGCACCGAGTAACGGATCGATTACCGCGACATCCACCACGTCAATCCGCAGTCGCTGCAGGAATTCGCCGCGGTGTGACGTCGCGTGCAGCAGATGACTCGAATCGAGGACCTGCAACATTCGGTTCGTCGACGGCGCGTCCAGCCACGCCAGAAATCGCATACATCTCTCGAGCCGCGAGACAGCGCCGCAATATGGCTGGAACTGACTGACACGCAACACGCGCCGGCGAAAGTCGCGCGGTTCTCGTCAGGCAGTGACCGATATCCGGTGCATCATGGCGACTTTCCGTCGTTGACGCGTTGACCGGCGAACCTATACTCGACTCACGTCATCGCACGCGACATGTCCGGCTTCGTGTGTGAGACGAGCGTTGCTGCCGGGTCCGCGCACGGTGCGCGGATCGAACGCAGCCCGAAGAGGAATCAACGACTCCGAGTGTCGTGCGCGGCGCGACCGTCGCGACGGTGCGACACCTGGTAAGCGTGTTGTCGCGATTTACGCCGGACGCGGGCGTCGCATCGCGGCGCGACCGATGTCGGTGTGGAGTAGATGATGACTAGCGCGCTGGCACTCGCGTCCGTGACGGCGGTGCTGAAGGACTTGCTGGAAAACGGTTTGGCGCGCGGCGGCGTCACGAGCAAGATCGGCGGCGATACATCTGTATCCGCACTGCCTCCCGACCGCGTCGCGTCAGGCAGTGACGAGAAGGCGCAGCTCAACCTCTTTCTCTACTCGGTCACGGCGAACACGCGCCTGCGCGCGGAGCGCCCGCCCGCGCGCTCCGACGCTGCGTCACCCGACGCACGACACCCGCTCGCGCTCGACCTGCATTACCTCCTGACCGCGTACGGCCCTCAGGACTTTCAGACTGAAATTCTCCTGGGCCACGCGCTGCAGCTGCTGCACGAGACGCCGGTCCTCGAGCGTGAGCGCATTCGCACCACCATTCACAACCTCTCACACACCAAGGACAGACGCGTCGTCCCTCCAGCACTCGCCGCCCTCGCACACTCCGATATCGCCGACCGCGTCCAGCGGCTCGAGATCACTCCCGAGTTTCTCGGGAGCGAGGAAATGTCCAAGCTCTGGTCGGCGATGCAGGCGAAGTACCGGCCGTCCGCCACGTATAAGGTGTCGGCCGTTGTCATCGACGGAGACGTGCCGGCGTGACCACCCTGCTGACAACGCCATCCACGTGGCTCGAGGCAAACCAGCGAGATCTCGTCGCGGCGTTGGCCCGCGTGCGCGGTGCGCTGAAGCGCCATTCAGGGAAGCAGGACGGTGACACGGGGACCGAGGCACAATCCGAGTCCGCGTCGTCCGATGACGGCGCAACCGTCATGGCGCTGCAGTTACTCACGAAGGCGTTCGGTCTTTCGCGGTTCGAGCGCGACATCGTCGTGATGTGCGCGGGTATCGAGCTCGACGGATCCTTCCCGACACTGTGCTCGGCCGCGCAGGCGAACGCGCAGCGGCCGTATCCGACGTTCGGGCTCGCACTCGCGGCCCTCCCCGACGCGCACTGGAGCGCGCTCGCTCCGGGAGCTCCGCTCCGCCGCTGGCGGCTCGTCGAAGTCACCGGCGGCGCATCGCTGACGACGAGCGCGCTGCGGATCGATGAGCGCGTATTGCACTTCCTCACGGGTGTCCCCGGGTGCGACGAGCGGCTCGTCGGGATCATCGAGCCGGTGTCCACCGGCGGCGATCTTGTTCCATCGCATCGCGCCCTCGCGCAGCGTGTTGTCGGCGCGTGGAGCGCAACGCTGTCATCGCCCGTTCACCCGGTGGTGCAACTGGCCGGCGACGCGGCCTACGACGCGCGAGAGATATGCGCGAACGCCGCAGCAGAGGCGGGTCTGCGATTGTCCGCGATCGCCGCGGACTTGATCCCGGTCGCGCCGAGCGACACGGAGGCGCTGTCACGCCTTTGGCAGCGTGAGGCGGTTCTCGGCGGCAGCGCACTGCTCGTCGAGTGTGGCGAGTTCGATCCCGACAACGGCGCGCATGCCGCGGCGGTTGCGCGATTCGTCGAGAGCCTCCCCGGCGCCGTGGTCGTCTCGTCCCGAGAGCCGCGTCGCCTTCGGCGGCGGCCACTCATCACGCTCGAGATCGGTCGACCGACCACCGCCGAGCAGGTTGCGTTATGGCGGAGCGTGCTCGGCTCGCGCGCTGCATCGATGAACGGCCAGGTCGAGCGAATCGTCGGCCAGTTTCGACTGAGCGCTCCGAACATCCGCGCAGCCGCAGCGCAGGCGCTCGCTGAGGCACCGGTGGCGGAGAGTGGCGCGCTCGCGGACGTGGTGTGGGACGCATGCCGCTTACGCGCTCGCCCCCGACTCGATGACCTCGCACACCGCATCGAACCCGCCGCGACGTGGGACGACCTCGTGTTGCCCGAGGCGCAGAAAGAGATCTTGCGTGACATCGGGGCACACGTGCGTCGACGTCTGCTCGTTCACGAGACGTGGGGCTTCGCGCGGCGCGGGAACCGCGGGCTTGGGCTCAGCGTGCTGTTCGCAGGCTCGAGCGGTACGGGCAAGACCATGGCGGCCGAGGTGCTGGCCAACGCGTTGCGACTCGACCTGTACCGGATCGATCTGTCGTCGGTGGTGAGCAAGTACATCGGCGAAACCGAGAAGAACCTGCGACGCATCTTCGACGCGGCGGATGACGGCGGCGCGATCCTGCTGTTCGACGAGGCGGATGCGCTGTTCGGCAAACGGAGTGAGGTGAAGGACTCGCACGACCGGTATGCGAACATCGAGGTGAGCTACCTGCTCCAACGAATCGAGTCATACCACGGACTCGCGATCCTAACGACGAACCTGCGCCACGCGCTCGATACGGCATTTCTGAGACGGATCCTGTTCGTGGTCGAGTTCCCGTTTCCCGATGTCGCACATCGCACGGCCATCTGGAGGCGCGTGTTCCCCGAGGGCGTTCCAACGGATGGCGTGAACACGGACCGGCTGGCGCGGCTCAACGTCGCTGGCGGGAACATCCGCAACATCGCCCTCAACGCAGCCTTTCTGGCGGCGGATCTCGAAGAACCCGTGCGCATGGCACATCTGCTCAAGGCCGCGCGCACCGAGTACGCGAAGATGGAGAAGATGCTGACCGAGGCCGAGGTCGCGGGATGGAGTTGAGCGTGACGCGCGGGCAGCTCGTCGCCGGTGCGACTCCAACGCGGCGCGATCACCCGAGATCATATCGGACACTGGTCCAGTGACACGATGACGCACCGAACAGCGGTTCAGCGGAAGAAGAGCGACGCCGCGATACACGGCCCGTCCGTTGCGCAGGCCCTTCAGAATCAGCCTGCGACAACTCCGGACGCCGCGCGTATCGCCGATCAGACTCCGGCGACACTCGACCGTGAGCATCCCGGCGCCGAGTCGCAGCTCGCGACCGAGACTCAGGGTCCGGTCGATGCTGGGCTCGCGCATCAGTTCGCCCGGCTGCCGGTGATGGCCCCGCGAGCCGGCAGACCCGATGACGCGCTCACACCAGACCATCGGCCCCCCGGGGCGGAGGCGTTGCCGCTTCACGCCGGCGGTGACCCGCTGCCGCAACCGCTGCGCGAGAAGTTCGAGCACTCGCTCGGTGCCGATCTCGCCGAGGTCCGTGTTCACACGGGGCAGGATTCCATCGCGGCCGCGCGCGCGGTGAATGCGAGGGCGTTCGTCGTCGATCAGGACATTCATTTCGGGCGCGGAGTTTTCTCCCCGACGACCACGCAGGGCGAGCGACTGCTCGCACACGAGGTCGCGCACACGGTGCAGCAGTCACGCGCCCCGGAGAGCGCGACCGGTGTCGGACTCACGCTGAGCAAGCGCGGCGATGCCTCGGAGCTCGAGGCGGATCGCGCCGCCGACGCGATGCTCGCAGGGATGCCGGCACCGGTGTCGGCGGCGACACACTCGTCAGGCACGCTGTTGCAGCGCGACGAGAACGGCGCGGAAGGCGCCGGGGGCACGAGCGGGGGTGGAGGTGAGGGCGGAGCGGACGCGGGCGTCGCCACGCTGCCCAGCTCTACCGACTACGATCCGATGATGGACCCGGCGGCAAAGACGAAGCCGCCGGTGGAGCCCTACGACTGGTTCAGCGCGGCCGCGCCGGTTTCGGAGGAGATCATTGGTTCGTGGGGCGGCGAGCCGCAATACAACATGAACTATGCGCACCCGGCGATGGTCGCCGGCATGCAGGCGTTCACCACGACGTGGCGCGACGCGAACAGCTCGTGGGCCGCGGCTGCGCCACTCGTGATCGACTACAACTATGCCGCAGGTGCCGCAGGCGGGGATGCCGACGCTGCCGCCGAGGAGGCCGTGTCCGACGTCTCTCAGGCGAAAGTCGGAGAGTCGTTCGCGGGGGACGATCTCGCGTTCAGCTCCGGCATCATCGACATGAAGAAGCTCTCGAAGGAGAAGCGGCTGGAGCTGAAGAAGGGCAAGGACGAGCTGCAGAAGAAGAACAACGCCGTGGAGATCAAGTGGCGCAACGTCACGAAGGGATTGAACACGGCGCAGAAATCGATGAACGACGGCGCGAAGGCGCTCGCCGGAATGAAGATCAAGACCGTCCAGATGGGCATCGAGATCGACGAGTCGAGGAAGTCCCACATCGAGATGGAGAAGGCCGCGGCGGTGGGTGCGATTCAGGGCGCCACCAAGCTGACGTCCGGTGTCATCAAGGCGTTCGTCAAGCCCGACGATGCGATTGGCGACCTGGTCGAAGGAACAGGAAAGCTCGTCGAGACCGGTGCCAGCCTCGCCTACGACGTCGAGATCCAGTCGATCTCGAGCAGCATCTCGTTGGCCAAGGTGAAGATCGCGAGCATCGAGGCGGATATCGAGGAGCTGAACTTCAAGAACGCGATGCTCGATGCCGAGAACGCCATGACCGACGTGCGAACGGCGCACGACGAATACAAGGAAGCGGTGATGGAGCGGAAGACGGCGCTCGCGGAGTTCTCGCGGACGCTGGAGGAAATGGCGATTGCGAGCGGTGCGAGCAAGAAGGACGCGGCGAAGCTCCAGAACGCCGTCGAAGCGGTACCGCGGATCGAGCAGGCGATCGCGTTGGCCGGGAAGGTGAGAGACGCCATTCGCATTCCTCCCTACACCGAATCCTCGGGCCTCGGCGCCGCGGTGGCGGAGAACCGCTCGGACTTCGTCGCGCACGTCGCCGTCATGAAGGGCTATCGCGAAAACCTCAACTTGCACCAGCAGAAGTGGGCACGGCGACTCAACGCCGTCAACAAGTTCATGTAGAGCCGAGCGTCGCAGCGATCCGAACGGTGAAGTAGTCATGCGAGATCGGGCACGGGTACGAAAAGGTCGGAGCGAGAAGGACGCTTCGACGGAAGCAGCGTCGGCGCTCAGCGTCCAGCGGGACGGCCCGGCGCTCCAGCCTCCGTCGCTGCTGCAGCAGCCCGACGCGGCGGCGCGCTATCGGCTGGGTGGCGAGTACCAGCTGAAGCTCGACCCCGCGCTCCTCGCCTCGATGCGGCAGCTCGTCGACCGCGAGCTGGATCCGGCGCTCGTGATCCCCGCACTCGCGCAGGTGAACCTCGCAGCCCCGGCACCTAACGCGGGCGCTCCCGCGGCTGGTACGACGGCCCCATCGCCCGCACCGGCGACCGCTGGTTCCGGCCCAGGCGCGAGCCCCGCAGCACCGAACCCACTCGCCGGCCCGTCCGTCCCGACCCCGGCGCCGCTCGTGCCGGCCGGCAAGGGACCCGACGAACCGCGACCGGCGGAAGCAGGAGACCTCGCGCGCGCGATCATGGCGGTGCCCGCGGTCGATCAGGCATTGGGACGCCTACGCACGCAGGCCACCGACCAGGTCGAACGGGATTGGGGTCGCCTCAGCACCGGCGAGCGCGCAGGTGTGGTGAGCTCGCTCGCGGTGATCGGGCTCGGCACCCTCGGCGGCATCGCCTCCGATCCGAAGGCGCGCGCGTTCGCGCTCGGACAGCTCAACGGGCGACCGATTCCCGTTCCAGGCCTGAACTGGATGCATGTCGAGGTGAACACCGCCGGGGAGAACCTGATGGTCGGGTTGCACGTCGACGTGGGTCGGCTGCTTCCGCCGAGCCTCGGGTTCGGCCCGGGGTCACCCGACCCGATCGGTGCGCCACCACTCCCGGGCCAGCGAAGCGTCGACGGCGCGGCGGCGGACGTGCCCCGTGACCCGACACTCGCCGCGGAGATCCTCGACGCATCGGGCACCGGCTCGCCGATCGACCCATCCATCCAGGCGCGCCTCGAGCCGACGCTCGGCGCGTCGCTGTCCGACGTGCGTCTCCACGCCGATGCGCGGGCCGACGCGCTCGCGCGATCGGTCAACGCGACGGCGTTCACCACCGGGCAGGACATCTTCTTTCGCCAGGGCGCGTACGCCCCGGGCACGCCAGAAGGGTTGCGCCTCCTCGCGCACGAGGCGACGCACACGGTGCAACAGGCGGCCGGGCCGGTTGCGGGAACACCCACTCCCTCGGGCGTGGCGCTCAGTGATCCGGGGGACCCGTTCGAGCTGGCCGCGGTCCGCGCCGCCGACCAGGTCATACAGCGCGACGGCGACCATACGGATTGGCGCAGGCGACGCGATGACACTGATGGCGGCGTGTCCGCGCCAAGAGGGACCACGCACGACTTTGGCCGAGTCCGCGTGAGCGCGAGCGCGCCGGCACGCGGGCCGGCGAGTCCGTTCCTCAGCGCGTCGTCGGGCACGCGCGGCGCGGCCGTACAGCGCCAGCCGGCGACGGCCGAAAAGAAGAAAAAGGGGCCGACCGGCCACGTCGGCGGAGAAACCGATAGCATCACGTTCCTCCCCGGGCCCGGCACCGACACGCTCGCGCCGGGCGACGCAGGTTACAGCCGCGTCATGCTCGCCGAGACAGGACCTGCCGCGAGCAAGAAGTCGGGACTCTACGCCGACGCGCATCTGCGGGCCGAGGTGCCCCGCCTCGATACGCTCGACAAGCAGATCAAGCAGCGCGCGCACGAGAAGCAGCTCTGCCTCGACGAGGTGAGCGGCTGGGCCGGCGCCGGCACCAACCGCCGGTATCGCGATGCGGCGGACTGGTGCCAGCAGCATCTCGAGAAGCTCGAGAGCGATCGCAGCTCAGAAGAGGAGAAGTGCGCGTCGTACAACGCCTGGGTCCCTCGGGCGAACGGCTTCTTCTCGTCGCTCACGCGCCTCAACGCGATGCAGGACATGCTTGGTGTGAAGGACCCCGAAGCGATGGCGTCGGCGCTCACGAAGGGACTGCAGGACGCGAAGGTGGTCGGCGAACGCGCGCAGATCGGTCACGCGGCGGGAAAGGCGGAGACGCTCGACGTCCCGGCTGCCGATGAGACGCTGACCGACCTCTCGAATCAGACGACGCAGTCCGCGCGCGAGATGAATACCGCGTGGCTCGGCTTCCAGCAGAACGCGCTCGCGCAACGCGCCGCGGACACGAACGCCGAGGGCGCCGCCGACCGGTCGCGGCTGCAGCAGATCAACGAGGTGAAGGCGTTCGTGCGCAACGTCGGGAAGACGGTCGACCTGACGATGTCGGTCGTGAGCGGCGCTCCAGCGGCGGTGGCCACGGCAACCGGCGCGCTCCAGCGCGGCGAAGCATCGCTGAATGCGTACCGCAACCGTCGTCAGATCATGGCCGGCGAGCGCCCGACGCATAACCCGACGTACGTGACGGTGAACGAGAAGGGCGAGATGATCGTTCGAAACGTCCAGACCGGGATGGACAAACCGGCCGGCGGCGGGGAGGCGACGGCGTCGCCCGAGATGAACATCTCGCTGCCGAAGAACGTCTCGGACATCCTGGGTACGATCACCGACTTCGTGTACGCGAGCGAAGTCAAGGACATCAACATGCGGCTCGAGGCGATCAAGTCGCGCTGCGACGCGATCGAAGGTGCCTCGGAGCTGCTGAAGATTCGCGAGCGCGCGCAGAACTTCCAGGACAAGCTGAACGCCTTCGCGCTCAAGTGCTCGCAGCTGCAGAATCGCATGGCGCAGCGACGAACGGCGTACCTGCAGTTCGGCATCCAGCTCGACAACTTCGCTCGCAAGGACGCCGCGTCCAAAGCGGCCGGTCAGGCGCCAGCCGCGGGCGACGAGCGGTACGCGACGATCATGACCGTCGTGTCGCAGGTCCGCGAGGTGCTCGCGATCGGCGCCGGCGCGCGCGACGGCTTCCAGTCGTCACGGAGCTTCGCGACATGGGCCCAGGAGCTGAACGAGCGTCGCGGGCAGGTGCCGCTTCACATCTTCTACGACGACGGGAAGTATTTCCCCGACGTCATCAAGCTTCCCGACTCGGAGTGGAAGCCGCTCGAGCGGATCTACGGCCAGGTCAAGACGTTCGACGAGAACGTCGGCGTCCTCGAGGGCATTTTCGCGTCGGTCGAGACGCAGGCGCGCGCGCTCATGGGCGCGTTGAACACTGGTGGCGGCAGTGTCGCGTACTGATCGCGCCGCCCTGAACGCGCGCGGCGTCGGGATGCCGGGTCATGCTCGCTGACCTCCACGCCACGCTGCGCACGCTGCTCTACGACCGCGGTCTCATCGACCGCGGCGACGTCGACATCGCGTTCGACGCGCCGGCGAAGCCCTGGATCACCGCGCGGACGCGGCCGACCCTCAGCTTCTTTCTCTACGACGTCGAGGAGAACACCGACCTCCGCAACACCAGCATGCAGACGACGCGCGGCAACGGCGTCGGCATCCACCGCATGCCCCCGCGGCGGTTCGACCTGCGCTTCATGGTCAGCGCCATCACGACGGTGGTGGAGGACGAGCACCTGCTCCTGTGGCGGGCGCTCGTCACGCTCATGAAGCACCCGACGATTCCGCCGGAGCTCGTCCCCGCGGCGGCGCGCGTGTACGACCTCCCGGTGTCGACGAAAGTCACGAAGCCTAACGATAGTCCGCGCGCCCTGGACATCTGGAGCGCGCTCGAGACGCCACCGCGACCGGCCTTGCTGTATGTCGTGACGCTTCCGGTCGACCTCGAGGTGGCCATTGTCGCTCCGCTCGTGCTGACCCGTACCGCGCGCTACCTGCGCGGTGCTGGCGACCCGCGAGACGGAGCCGGCGCCGAGCATGGCGTGCACATCGGCGGTGTCGTGCGCGACCGCCGTGGGCAGCCGCTACACGGGGCGGTCGTGAGCGCCGACGGCCGCACGCAGCAGACGACGACGAGCCGCGACGGGGAGTTCGTCCTGCCGGGCATTGGCGCGGGACCCGTGACGCTGCGGGTCACGTACGAGGGCCGCCCGGAAACCAGCGTCACGTTCGCCATCCCGTCTGACGAGTACGAGATCGTGGTCGATTAACCCACCGCGTTAGGAGGAGACAAATGCCCGAGTACCTAGCCCCCGGCGTCTACATCCAGGAAGTCAACACCGGGACGCGCCCCATCGAGGGCGTGGGCACGGCGATGGCCGCATTCATCGGGTTCGCGCCGGCGGGTCCGACCAATACGCCGGTGCTCGTCACCAACTGGTCGCAGTACGTCGACACGTTCGGCGCGGGCTCGAACGGCGGCCGTCGCAACCCGCATCTCGACAATGCGTACCTGTCCCACGCCGTCTACGGGTATTTCAACAACGGCGGCGGTCGCTGCTACGTCGTGCGCGTCGATGCCAACAACGGAAACGGGCACGGCAAGCAGCTCGCCGACGTCGCCACGAAGGCCGAGCCCGCGCGACCCGTCGCGCAGATCCCCGGGCGTTCGGCGAAGGCGCTGCCGTCGATCACCGCGACGCCCAAGGGAACACCGCCGGCGGATATTCAGATCGAGGTCGCCCCGCCCACGACCGATGACGCGACTGAAGGCACGTTCACGCTCAAGGTGAAGTCCGCCGACGTCGAGGAGACGTTCGACAACGTCACGCTCGGTCGCCGTGGTGGAAGGTATGTCATCGACACGGTGAACCAGACGAGCAAGCTGCTCACGCTCACCGAGCTGCAGTCGACCGGCTCGTTGCTCGACCGCACGCCGCAGCTCGGGACGTATACGCTCAAGGCGAAGGAAACAACGTCGGTCGCGCCGACGCAGACCGCGGCGGTCGTCAAGGCGACGCACTTCATCGGCGACGTCGACGAGCGCTCGGGCATCGAGGGGCTGCAGATCGCGGACGACGCGACGATGGTGTGCTGCCCCGATCTGATGTCGGCGTACCAGCAGGGCATGATCGACACCGACGGCGTGAAGGCGGTTCAGCAGGCATTGCTCGACCACTGCTCGAACATGAAGGACCGGATGGCGATCCTCGACTCGCCACCGGGGCTCGCGCCGCAGGACATCAAGAAGTGGCGCGAGAGCGACACGCATTACGACTCGGCCTTCGGCGCGATGTACTACCCGTGGATCAAGGTCGCCGGGCCGGACGGCACGCCGATCGAGGTGCCACCGTGCGGGCACATCGCGGGCGTCTGGGCGCGCAACGACACCGAACGCGGCGTGCACAAGGCCCCGGCCAACGAGATCGTGCGCGGCGCGCTCGAGTCCGCGACGCAGGTGACGAAGGGCGAGCAGGAGCTGCTCAACCCGATCGGCGTGAACTGCATTCGCACGTTCACCGGCCGCGGCGTCCGCGTCTGGGGCGCCCGCACGCTCTCGAGCGACCCCGCCTGGAGATACGTGAACGTGCGCCGGCTGTTCAACTACGTCGAGGAGTCCATCGAGCGCGGGACCCAGTGGGTGGTGTTCGAACCGAACGACGAGGACCTCTGGGCGCGCGTGCGCCGCGACGTCGGCGCTTTCCTCATGGGCGTGTGGCGCGACGGGATGCTGTTCGGCGGGACGCCTAACGAAGCGTTCTTCGTGAAGTGCGACGCCGAGCTCAACCCGCAGGACGTCCGCGACCGCGGGCAGCTGTTCATCGATGTCGGTCTCGCGCCGGTGAAGCCCGCCGAGTTCGTGGTCTTCCGCTTCAGCCAGTACGCCGGCGGCGGTGCCTGACGAGTGCCGCCCGCTCCGCGCTCCGCCCACACACCCACACTGCGCGTGCGCACCGGGCGCACGCGCTAACCCCTGGAGGTTCCGATGGCTGCTTCCGAGAAAGACCCCCTTGTTTCCGCGTTTTTCACCATCGACTTCGGCGGCACGGTCGCCGGCGCATTCCGCGAGTGCACGGGCCTCGGCAGCGAGAACGAGGTCGTGGAATACAAGGCGAGCGGCGACAAGGGCAAGTTCGTGATGAAGAAGATCCCCGGGCGCATGAAGTGGAACAACATCACGCTCAAGCGCGGCATCACCGGGAACATGGACATGTGGAAGTGGCGCGAGAAGGTCGAGAAGGGAAAGGTCACCGAGGCGCGACTGAACGGGTCGGTGACGATGCACGACCAGGACGGGACGGCCATCGCCCGCTGGAACTTCATCAACGCGTGGCCGAGCAAATTGACCGGCCCGACCGCGAACGCCACGAACAACGAGGTCGGCGTCGAGGAGCTGGAGATCACGCACGAGACGTACGAGCGCGTGCAATAACCCTCGGCCAGCGGGACGACGATGCTGCAGACGGAATACGAGTTCACCCTCCCGTTCGGGTTCGTCGACGACGATGGGACCCTCCATCGCGAGGGCGTGATGCGGCTGTCGACCGCGCTCGATGAGGTGGAGGCGGCGCAGGATGCCCGGGGACGCACGAACGACGCGTACCTGAGCATCCTGCTCCTCGCGCGAGTCGTGACCCGGCTCGGAACGATCGCCCCGGTGGACGTCCAGGTGATCGAGCGACTGTTCTCCGCCGATTTCGTGTACCTGCAGGACCTGTTCGTACGACTGAACGGCGTCGCCGAGTCCGAGGTCGTGGAGACGCAGTGCCCGGCGTGCGGCGTTCGGTTCCCGATCGACCTCGCGCAGGGCGCGAGCACCTAACGACAACCCATGCCAAGCCCCTCGGCCGACCGACCGCCGGACGAACGCGACGCGGGGACATCCGCGATCGACATCGAACGCCTCGCCGATCGCGTGTACCGACTGATGCTCGCCGAGGCGCGCCTGGAGCAGGCGCGCTCCGGCGGCGACCGAGCGCGGAAGGGTCCATGACGCTGGCCGACCCGTACACCAACTGCCGGTTCTACGTCCAGATCAGCGACGTGACCGAGGCGGTGTTCACCGAAGTCGGTGGGCTCCAGATCGAGACGACCGTCACGGACTACGAAGAAGGTGGACAGAACGGGTTCGTCCACCGCGTCCCTGGTCGCACGAA
>Ga0075430_100002402_pt1 | contig 15579 bp, 12 predicted proteins | sample RhiMetdeltSRZDD4_FD_75294 | JGI IMG/M metagenome (GOLD analysis project Ga0075430, IMG submission 75294) | Populus rhizosphere microbial communities from Tennessee, USA - Rhizosphere MetaG P. deltoides SRZDD4 | ecosystem: Host-associated > Plants > Roots > Rhizosphere > Soil | place: USA... | reverse complement strand
CGGCAGCCTGGCGGCATCGCGCGCGCTCGACAACCGGCTCGGCGTCTACGTGGCGCTCGAGGTGGCGCGCCGTGTGGCCGACCAGGGCGGCGGGGCGGGCCCCGTGGCGGCGGTGGCCGCCGTGCAGGAGGAGATCGGGGCGCTCGGGGCCCGCGCGATGGCGTACGGGCTCGAGCCGGACGTGGCGATCGTGGTCGACGTGACGCACTCCACGGACGCCCCGGGCGTGGAGGCCGGCCAGATCGGCGAGCACGGGCTCGGCGACGGCCCCGTGATCACGCGCGGCGCGATCGTGAGCGCGCGCGTGAACCACCTGATCGACGAGGCCGCCGAGGCCGAGGGGATCGCGACCACGACCGAGGTGGCAGGACGCGGCACCCACACCGACGCCGACTCGATTCACCTGAGCCGCAGCGGCGTGCCCACCGCCGTGGTCTCGATCCCGCTGCGCTACATGCACTCGCCCGTCGAGCTCGTGGACATGGACGACGTCGAGGCCGTGATCGGGCTGATCGCGGCGTTCGCGCTCCGCCTCGAGGCGGACACGTCGTTCGCGCGTTGGGGCTAGCCGACGAGGCCCTCATGCGGAGGCACTCCCGGCGCCGCAATTTCGTCGGCTGGGGCGTAGAGTCCGCGCGAGCATGAACGGACCTAGGAGGCGCGGGCGTATCGTGCGTGGCGTCGTTGCCGTTGCGGCGGCAGGCTGCCTCAGCCTGGCGGCAGCCGGCACCGCGGCCGCCCAGTCACCGGACTGCGGCGGCCGGGGCGTCCCGGTCAGCAAGATCTCGGTCCAGCTGTGGACGTTCGCCGAGTACATCGGCTTCGAGACCGATCCGGCGACGATCGCGCGGACGGAGGAGGTCCTCCGGCGACTGAGCGAGATGGGCTATCGCAACGTCGAGCCGTTCACGCTCAGCGGTCTGACCGCCGAGCAGTACCGGGCGCTGCTCGACAAGTACGGGCTTAGGGCGTCGGGTCGGCATGTGGACGTGGGCACGCCGGAGAGCCCCGCCGACTTCGACCAGATCCTGGCCGAGAACCGCATCCTGGGCATCAAGTACTTCGGCTCGGGCGCCACGCCGATATTCCCGCCGATCTACTCCACCGAGGCCGAGTGGATCGCGTACGCGCGGTACCTCGACGAGCTCGGCGCGCGGGCGCGGCGGGCGGGCCAGACGCTGATGGTGCACAACCACGACATCGAGTTCGAGACGGCCTTCGGCGACCAGACGGTGTTCGACATCCTCATGGCCAACACCGACCCCAAGAACGTGGTGTTCCAGCTGGACATCTACTGGGCGACCAACGGTGGCGGCCTCGCAAACCCGGTCAACGTGCTCGAGCGCTACGGCGACCGCATCCAGCTCTTCCACGTCAAGGACATGGCAGCCGGTCCGTTCCCGGGCGCGATCGAGATCGTCGGCGAGGGGATCATCGACTTCCCCGAGGTCTTCGCGGCCTCCAGTGGCCCGGTCCGCTACTACGTGGTCGAGCATGACCCGCCCTTCGGCGATCCCGAGTTCGACCCGTTCGAAGCGGCACAGAAGGGCTTCGACTACCTGACCTGCGCGACGTTCTGAAAGCGGTGGGAGCCCGGAGCGCCGCTACGCCAGCGAGGGCTCGAGCACGGCCTGCGCCACGCGCTCGGCCACGTCGCTGGCCGTGAGGCCGACCTCCTCGCGCAGCAGCGCGGGCTTGCCGTGGGTCACGTAGCGATCGGGTAGGCCGAAGCGCAGCACGCGCGTGCGGCCGAGCAGGTCGCGGTCGGCCAGGTGCTCGAGCACGGCGGAGCCGAAGCCGCCGGCGAGCACGTTCTCCTCGACCGTGACCAGCACGTCGTGCTCCGCCACGAGCCGCTCGATCAGCTCGCCGTCGAGCGGCTTGGCGAAGCGAGCGTCGGCCACCGTGGGCTCGACCCCGTGGTCGTCGGCGAGGCGCTCCGCAGCGCCGAGCGCCACGCTCACCCCGTAGCCGTAACCAAGCAGCGCAACCCGCTCACCCTCGCGCAGGAGCTCGCCGCGGCCGATCTCGAGCGCCTGCGGGCGGTCGGGCAGCGGCACGCCCTCCGCCTCGCCGCGCGGATAGCGCAGCGCCACCGGGCCGTCGTCGTGCTCGAGCGCCGTGCGCAGCATGTGCACGAGCATCGCCTCGTCCCGCGGCGCCATCAGCGTCATATGGGGCAGACAGCGCTGGTAGGAGATGTCGAACGCGCCGTGGTGGGTTGGGCCGTCGTCGCCCACGAGCCCGGCGCGGTCCATCGCGAAGACCACGTTCAGCCGCTGGAGGCAGACGTCGTGAACGATCTGGTCGAAGCCGCGCTGGAGGAAGGTCGAGTAGATCGCCGCCACGGGCTTCGCGCCCTCGAGCGCGAGGCCGGCGGCGAAGAGCACGGCGTGCTGCTCCGCGATCCCCACGTCGTAGTAGCGCTCAGGCAGCGCCTTCTGGAGCCGATCGAGGCCGGTGCCAGAGTTCATGGCGGCGGTGATGCCGATCACGCGCTCGTCGCGGCGCGCCTCCTCCACGAGGGCGTCCCCGAACACAGCCGTGTACTGCGGCGGCGGGCTTGCCGCCGGCTTCGCGCCGAAGGCCGGCTTCTTCTTCGGCGCCGCCGCGCCGTTCACGATCGAGCCCGGCTTGGCGGCGTGCCACTTCTCCATGCCCTCGAGCCCGCCCTCCTCGGCGGGCACGAAGCCCTTGCCCTTCACCGTCTTGCAGTGCACCACGACCGGGCGGTCGGCCTGGAGCGCCCCGCCGATCGCCTGGCGCAGCTCCTTCACGTCGTGGCCGTCGATCACGCCCACGTACGCGAGGTCGAGCTCCTCGAAGAACAGTCCCGGGGCCCAGTAGGCCTTGAGTGACTCCTTCAGGATCGGGCCGAGCCGCTCGATCCGCTTGCCGATGCCCGCCGGCAGCCGCGTCAGCGTCTCCTCGGCGTCCTCGCGCGCGTGGTACAGCTTCGGGTTCAGCCGCATGCGGTTGAAGTAGCGCGAGAGCGCGCCCACGTTCGGGGCGATCGACATGCCGTTGTCGTTCACCACGATCACGATCGGCTGGTCGAGCCCGCCGGCGTTGAGCAGCGCCTCGAACGAGACGCCGCCGGTCAGCGCGCCGTCGCCGATCACCGCCACCACCTTTCCGTCGGGCGCGATCCCGTGCCGCATCGCCTCCTTGATGCCGACGGCGTAGGAAACCGAGGTGGAGGCGTGGCCGGCGCCCATGATGTCGTGCTCGGACTCGGCGATCGCGCAGAAGGGCGCGAGGCCCTCGTACTTGCGGATCGTGGCGAGCCGGTCCCGCCGGCCGGTGAGCACCTTGTGGGGGTAGGCCTGGTGGCCGACGTCCCAGAGGATCTTGTCGGCGGGCGACTCGAGCAGCGAGTGGAGCGCCACCGCGATCTCGCAGGCGCCGAGGTTGGCCCCGAAGTGCCCGCCGATCTCGCCGATCGTCTCGATGATGAGCTCGCGCACCTCCTGCGCCACCTGGACGAGCTGGTCGTCGTCGAGCTGCTTCAGGTCCTGCGGCCCGTCGATCTTGTCGAGAAGCGTGGTCATGTCGTGCGCGTGAGGATGTAGTCCGCGATCTGTCCGAGGCGTCCGGTGTCGCCCGTGGCCTCCGCGAGCGCCGCCCGGGCCCTACCGTGCGTCTCTGCAGCAAGTACCCGGGCGCGGTCGAGCCCGTGCACGCTCACATAGGTGGTCTTTCCATGCCGTTCGTCGGAGCCCCGCGGCTTGCCCAGCTCGGCCTCGTCGCCCGTCACGTCGAGGATGTCGTCGACGATCTGGAAGACCACTCCGAGCTCGGTCGCGAAGCGCCGGAAGGGGATTGTGGCAGGTTCCGGTGTGCCCTCCAGCGCAAGAACGGCGCCCACCGAGGCTGCGATCAGCGCGCCGGTCTTCAGCTCGTGGAGGTGCCGGAGCTCCACCGCCTGGTTCGCGGCCACGTCGAGGTACTGGCCGCCGACCATCCCCCCCACGCCCACGGCGCCCACCACCTCGCGCGCGGCCGCGAGCACGTTCGCCGGCTCGCCCCGCTGCTCTCCGAGCAGCAGTCGCAGCGCCTCGGCGAACAGCCCGTCGCCCGCCAGGATGGCCACGTCCTCCCCGTACGCAACGTGGCAGGTCGGCTTGCCGCGGCGAAGCTCGTCGTCGTCCATGGCAGGCAGGTCGTCGTGGATCAGCGAGTAGGTGTGGATCATCTCGAGCGCGCAGGCGAGCGGGAGCACCTCGTCGGGCGGGCGCCCGAGCGCCTCCGCGGTGGCGAGCGCGAGCACGGGCCGGATGCGCTTGCCGCCCGCCAGCAGCGAGTAGCGCATCGCCTCGTCGAGCCGCGCGGTGCCGGGCTCGGTGGCGAAGCTGAGGCCATCGAGGTGGGCGTCGACCTTCTCCTGGAGCTCGACCGGATAGGCCGTCGCCTCGACCTGGCTCAAAGCAGACGCTCCTGGCCCTCCGACTCGCTCGCCGCGCGGGTGCGCGCGTCGATCTCGCCACCGAGGCGCGCCGCCAGCTCGGCGCAGCGCTCCACGAGGTCCGCCGCCTCGTCGGCGTCGACCGCGCCCGAGCGCAGCTTGTCCGCCACCGCCTCGAGCTCTTCGGCCAGCTCCTCGAGGTTGTCCGGCGCGCTCATCGCGACCCGACCTCCTCTCGCTGCACGGCCCCCAGGATGCCGTTCACGAAGCCCGGCGCCTCGGCCGAGCAAAGCTCCTTCGCGGCCTCAACCGCCTCGTCGATCGCAACCTCCGGCGGGATGTCCGGCCGGCTGCGCAGCTCGTGCAGCGCGAGGCGAAGGATGTTGCGCTCCAGCGGCGCGATGCGCTCAAGCGACCAGCCGCTCGCGTAGCGCTCGATCAGCGCGTCCAGCTCGGCGCGCTCGGCGATCGTGCCGTCCACGAGCTCGCGCGTGAACGGGGTCGAGTCGCGACCGAGGAGCTCGGACGGAGCGGCGCCGGTCACGTCGGCCTGGTAGAGGGCGACCACGGCGGCCCTGCGCTGATCTCTGCGCCGTGGCACCTCGGCCTCAGGCGCGCGAGACGTACTCGCCCGAGCGCGTGTCCACCCGGATCCGGTCGCCGACGTTCACGAACAGAGGCACCCGGACGACCACACCGGACTCGAGCGTGGCCGGTTTGTCGCCGCCGCCCGAAGCCGTGTCGCCACGCAGGCCGGGCTCGGTCTCGGACACGCCCATCTCAATCGCGCTCGGCACCTGCACGTCGCTCGGCCGCTCGTCGACGTAGAGCACGTCGACCTCCTCGTTCGGGAGCACCCACTTGAGCGGCTCCTTCACGGCGTCCTCGGGAACCGCCATCTGCTCGTAGGTCTGCACGTCCATGAAATGCGCCTCGGTGCCGTCCGCGTAGAGGAAGGTCATCTTGCGGGACTCGGTGCGCACGGGCCGGAACTTCTCGCCGGCCCGGAAGGTCCTGTCGATCACGGCGCCGTCAGCGGCCCGCTTGAGCTTCGTGCGAACGAACGCGCCGCCCTTGCCCGGCTTCACGTGCTGGAACTCGACGATCCGGAAGATCGTGCCGTCGACCTCGACGTGCATCCCGTTCTTGAATTGGTTGGTGCTGACCACGAGCCGCAAGGGTAGTCGGCTGCCAGACTCCTTCGTGTGTCGGCGCACCGCGAGCACGCGCACCTCGACGCTCCTCTCGAACTGATCTGGGAGCTCGTGGGCACCCCGACCCGCCACCCCGAGTGGTGGCCGCGCGTGGTGGAGGTGCGCGGGGAGCGCTTCGAGGAGGGCGACGAGTACGCGCAGGTCACTCGCAGCGCGATCGGGACAGGGAAAACGAACTTCCTGCTCGAGCGACGTGACGACCTGCGCGCGATCCGCATGAGCTGCCGCCAGACGGGCATGTACGCCGAATGGCTGCTGACCCCCGCCCAGGGCGGCACGTTCGTCGAGGTCGAGATCGGGATGCAGCCACGGCGACTTGGCGACCGGATCTTCGACCGGACACTGGGCAGGGCCTACTTCCGCCGCTGGACGAGCGATTCGCTCGACGGATTGCGGCAGGCGGCACTCAGGCGGCGCGACAGCGCCCCCGCCGAGACCCGGTGAGCGGCGATTGATTTCGCGCGGGCTGACGACTCGAGTCACCCGACGTCCGCGGGCACCCGCCCCTCCTCCACGAGTTTCTCGAGGTGCGCGGCCAGCGTGAGCGCCGCCGCCGGCCGGAGCGCCGGCGGCGCGTCGGACCACACGGCGTCGAGCAGCGCGTCGCGACCGCGGACGCCCGCGTCGAGCGCCTCCAGGAGCTTCCGCTCGCGGTCGAGGCGGTGGGCGATGTACTCGTCGAGCTTGGCGGCCGGATCGGTCACGTAGGGGCCGTGGCCGGGACAGATCACCTCGAGCTCGAGCTTCCGCAGGTGCCGCAGCGAGTCGAGGTAGGCCGAGAGCGAGCCCTCGCCCGGAGCGATGAACACGCTGCCGGTGCCGAGCACGGTGTCGCCGCTGAAGCAGGCGCCGCCGGCGATCAGGCAGACGCTGTCGGCTGAGTGACCCGGCGTGGCGAGCGCTCGGAACGGGCCCAGCCGCTCGCCGTCGACCGGAAGCACGACCGGCGCGTCGAGCCGCTCGGCTCCCTCCGCGTGGTCGGCATGGGCGTGGGTGAGCACGACGCCCTCGATCCCGTCCGGCGCGGCGGCGCGCACCGCAGCGAGGTGAGCGGGGTCTTCGGGCCCCGGGTCGACCACCCAGCTGCCGACCACGTAGGTGTTGGTGCCGTCGAGCGTGAGCGGTGAGGCGTTGCCCGCGCGCACGCGAACGACTCCCGGCGGATCCCGATCCAAAGAGCCCACGCAGCGGGTTGTACACGAGTATTCTCGCGGGGAGTTTGGACGTCGCAACAGCACGAGGGGGCGCACAGGGACAGCGACGCACGCTGCTGATCGCGCTTGGAGCGCTCCTCGCGGCCACGGCCCTCGACGTGGCGCTCGACGCCGGCGCTCTGCTCGTCGAGCTGCTCGTGGTCGCGCCGCTCGTGGCCGCCACGGGCCTGCCTCCCGGCCGGACGGCGCTCGTGGCGGCGCTCGCGCTCGTGGTGTCGATCCCCCTGGGCCTGACCGGGAACGACTTCGGCTCGGCCGAGCACCTCGCGGGCGTGGCCGTGGTGGCGATCGGCGGGGCTCTAGCCGTCGCGATCGCCGCACTGCGCGGGTCGAGCAGGGGCGCGGCGGCGCGGCTCGAGGCGCAGTTCGGGGTCGCTCGCGCGATCGCCGAGGCGCGCAGGCTCGACGAGGCGGCGCCCGCCGTGCTGGCGGCGATCGCCGAGCCGCTCGACTGGCAGGTCGGATACCTGTGGGAGCCGGACCGCGATGGCGATATTCAGTGCGCCGCGGGCTGGCGCGCGGACGGGGTGCGGGCCGACCGCTTCGACACCGCCACGCGCGAGCTGACCCTCACCCCGGGCGTCGGGCTGCCGGGACAGGTCTGGGAGTCCGGCCATGCCACCTGGCTGAGAGACGCGCCCAGCTACGAGGGCTTCCGCCGCGCGGAGGCCGCCAGGATTGCGGGCCTCCGGGGCGCGCTCGTCTTCCCGATCACAAGCGGCGAGCGAACCGTGGGCGTGATCGAGCTGTTCTGCCGCGCCCGTCGCGAGCCCGACCCGGAGCTGATCGCGCTCACGCGCTCGCTCGGGTACCAGATCGGCGAGTTCGTGGAGCGTCAGCGCGTGGTGGAGGCCGTGGGCGAGAGCGAGGCCCGCAAGGCCGCGGTGCTCGCATCGGCGCTCGACGGCGTGGTGATCATGGACCACCGCGGACACGTGGTCGAATGGAACCCCGCGGCCGAGCGGATCTTCGGTCGCCAGGCGTCGGACGTGGTCGGCCGCGAGATGGCGGAGCTGATCGTGCCCCCGTCGCTGCGAGCGGCGCACCGCCGGGCGCTGGCGCGCTACGTCGAGACCCGCGAGCCCTCGATCCTCGGGCGGCGCCTCGAGCTGCTGGGCATGCGGGCCGACGGCAGCGAGTTCCCGGTCGAGATCGCGATCAACCGCATCGGCACCCGCGAGCCGCCCATGTTCACCGGCACGTTGCGCGACATCACCCGGCGCAAGGCGAACGAGGAGGAGCGAGAGGAGCTGCTCCGCCTCGAGCAGCTCGCCCGCGTGGACGCGGACCAGGCGCGCGAGCAGCTCGAGGCGATCCTGCGCGGCGTGGCGGACGCCATCACCGCGCAGGGCCCCGACGGCCAGCTGCTGTTCGCGAACGACGCCGCCGTCGACATGCTCGGGTTCGGCTCGAGCGAGGAGCTGCTGGCCGCCCCCCGCGAGGCCCTGCTCGCGCGCTTCGACATGCTCAGCGAGGACGGCGGCCCGTTCCCGGTCGAGGCGCTGCCCGGCCGGCGCGCCCTCGCGGAGGGCGTGGCGGGCGAGGCGGTGGTGCGCTTCCGCCGGCGGGCGACCGGCGAGGAGCGCTGGTCGGCGGTCAAGGCCACGCCGATCCTCGACGGCGGCGGCACGGTCGCGATGGCGATCAACGTGATCGAGGACATCACCACGCACAAGCGCGCGGAGATGGCACAGCGCTTCCTGGCCGACAGCAGCGCCCTGCTGTCCGCCTCGCTCGATCCCGACGAACTGCTCCGTCAGGTGGCGACCCTCGCGGTGCCCGAGGTCGCCGACTGGTGCGCCGTCGATCTGCGCGACGAGCTCGGGGAGCCCGAGCGGGTGGCCCTCGCGCACGTCGATCCCGAGATCCAGGCGCGCGGCGAGGACCTCAGCCGGCGCTACCCGCCCGACCCGGGGTCCGAGCAGGGCGTACCGAACGTGCTCCGCACCGGCGTGCCCGAGCTCTACCCGGAGATCACGGACGAGATGGTGCGGGCGGGCGCCGTCGACGAGGAGCACTACCGGCTGATCAGCGAGCTCGGCATGCGCTCCGCGATGATCGTGCCTATGAAGGCGCGGGGGCGGACGACGGGCGCGCTCTCGTTCGTCACCGGGCGCTCGGGCCGCCGCTTCGACGGGACCGACCTGCGCCTCGCGGAGGAGCTCGCGCGACGCTGCTCCACGGCGGTCGACAACGCCCGCCTCTACACCGAGCGCGCCTACATCGCACGAACGCTCCAGCAGAGCCTGCTGCCGGTGGAGCTGCCGGACATCCCCGGGCTCGACACGGCCGCGCGCTTCCTCCCGACCGGGGAGGCCCACCTGGTCGGCGGCGACTTCTACGACATGTTCGCGACCGCCGGCCGCGGCTGGACCGTGGTGATGGGCGACGTGTGCGGCAAGGGGCCCGACGCCGCCGCCCTGACCGCGCTCGCGCGCTACACGCTGCGCGCCGCCGCCGCGCGCGAGCGGCTGCCCTCGCGCAGCCTGCGCCTCCTCAACGAGGCGCTGCTGACCCAGCGCGACGACCGGCGCTTCTGCACCGTCGCCTACGCCTATATCGAGATGCTCGAGGAGGGCGCGCGGGTGGGTTTCGCGAGCGGCGGCCATCCCCTCCCCCTCCACCTGCACGCCGACGGCTGGGTGGAGACGGTGGGCACCCCCGGGACGCTTCTCGGGGTGGTGCCCGACCCGTCGTTCGAGGACCGGGCGGTGGCGCTCGACCGCGGTGACTCGCTCGTGTTCTACACCGACGGCGTGATCGAGGGCCGGGGCGACGAGCCCTCCCTGGACGAGGAGAGCCTCGCCGAGTTGGTGGCCACCTGCGCCGGGCGAGAGGCCGACGCGATCGCCGCAGAGATCGAGCAGGCGGCCATCCGCGGGCAGCGCGGACGCCCGAGGGACGACATCGCGGTGCTCGTCCTGCGCGTCGCGCCCTGAGGCTCGCGCTCGGGCGCCGCTCGGGTCCCCGTCCGATGTTGAGAAATCCGGCCTGATGGGTACTAACCAGAATCGGCCAGTCGTAGCCCAAATCGGTAAGCCCTGAGACTCGAGCACCGAGACGCCCTCATCGCGACGCATACCGGCCTATCCACGCGCGGTCGCGCGTCCGACTCACGTGCCCCGACATCGTTGCCTGGCTTCGTGAGCAGCACGCCCGGGACCTCGCGACTGCCCGTCGACGACGTGCTGAGCATGCGGCTGCGCGGCAACACCGACGCGCCCGCCCAGGCGCGCCGAGCCCTCGGCCAGCTCCGGGCCGATCTGGACGCTCCGCTGATGGAGACGCTGCGCCTGCTCGTGACGGAGCTCGTGTCCAACAGCGTGCGTCACGCGGGCGCGAGGGCGGTGACGCTCAAGGTCGCCGTGGGCCGAACCGCCGTGATCACCGAGGTGACCGACGACGGACCGGGGTTCGACCCCGACCGCACGGGCACTCCGCGCGCCGACAGCACCGGCTGGGGGCTGTTCCTCGTCGAGCGGCTCGCGCAGCGCTGGGGTGTGGCCAAGGAGGGCGCGTCCACGCGCGTCTGGTTCGAGCTCCCGCGGGTGTAGCGGGCACTCCCTGAGACGGCGCGAGGGCTAGCCCAGCGTGAGCTGCTCTCCGTCGGAGGGCGGGGGGTCGTCGCCCACGGGCGTGGGCTCCCGGACCGGGGGTGTCTGTCCGAGCAGCGCGCGGAAGCGCTGGGCCGCGGTGGGCGCGTCGTCGTCGCGGTTGTTGTTGAAGGCCACGTGCACCTCGCCGGCCTGCTCGGCCAGCGCTTGCACACGCCCGCCGATCTCCTCAAGCTCGTCGTCGGCGTAGCGCCAGGCGAAGCGCTCAGCCACGGTCTTGCCGGTGAGGTAGCCCTCCGTGTTGCGTCCGTGGGCCCGGAGGTAGGCGACCGACTCGTTCGTGACCGCGTCGAGCGGCGGCATGATCTGGAAGTGCTCGTCGGGCGGGGCGTCCACGCACACGTAGGCCACATCGCGCTCGCCGAACCAGCCGAGCGTGGCCTCGCGGCGTTTGTCCGAGACCCAGCTGCGGTGGCGCAGCTCGATCGCAAAGCGCTGCCCCGCGAAGCACTCCACCAGCCCGTCGAGCTCCTCGAGCGCGTGGCGTCCCGGCGAGAACGCGGGCGTGAGCTGCAGCAGGTAGACGCCGAGCTTGCCGGCCTCCGCGAGCGGCGCGGTCTCCTCCACGAGGCGGCGCGCCAGCGCGACCTCGAGCTCCGGCTCGAGCACCACCCGCCCGCGCTCGTTGGTGCGGGCGCCGTCGCGCAGGTCGGGCGGCAGCGAGTCGAGCCCGGCGGCGTGGCGCGAGAGCAGGCGGTGCGCCTTGACGTCGAACACGAAGCGCTCGGGGGTGGACTTGACCCAGCCGTGCACGGTGTTGCGGTCGGGCACCGCGTAGAAGCTCGAGTTGAGCTCCACGGCCTCGAAGCGCTGCGCGTACCAGGGCAGCCGCTGCTTGGCAGGAAGCTTCGGCGGGTACCACTCCTTGACGAAGCCGGGGTCCGCCCAGCTCGACGTGCCGACGAGGATTCGACCTGCCATGCGCGGACCGTAGCGGGCCGCCACCGAAGGGCGATTCATCCTCGCTTGACCTCGCTATGCGCGGTCATTCCAGGACGAATGACAGACGCGACGACTGCGGCTAGGGTCACTCGCGTGTCGGAGCAGATCGAATCCGCCTGGCGGCTCGAAGGCATCTCTCCGCGCGCCTACCAGCACCCGGCCGACCGGGCTGCGACCGCGGCGCTCGCCAAGGTCCCTTACCTCGACGAGGTGGTGAGGCGGCTGATCGCGATCGGCTACGAGCGTGCGCTGCGCGCCGCGTCGCTCGGTGCATCGGTCAAGCTCGGGCAGGAGCAGCTGCCACACGTCTGGGTGTTGCAGCGGCAGGTCTACAACGCACTCGACATGGAGCGAGTACCGGACCTCTACCTCACCCAGTTCCCGGTCGCCAACGCCTACGCCATCGGCACGAAGCAGCCGATCGTGATCGTGAACTCGGAGATCATCCGGCTCCTGGACGACGAGGGGCGGCGGGTGGTGCTTGCCCACGAGGCGGCTCATGTGCACTCCGACCACGTGCTCTACCGGACGGCCCTGCTGATCCTGCTGATGATCGGAGCGTCGGCGCGGCTGCCGATCTTCGCCGGACTGCCGCTCCTTGCGATTCGGCTGGCCTTGCTCGAGTGGTCGCGCGCGGCAGAGCTGTCGTGCGACCGCGCCGCGGCGCTCGTGACGCGCGACCCGCAGGCGGTGTGCCGCGCGCTCATGACCATCTCGGCGGGTGAGGCAGCGGACATGCTCAACCTCGACGCCTTCATCGTGCAGGGGATGGAGTACAGCGAGACGGGCACGGGCCTCGAGCGGCTCACGCGCCTGATGCAGGACCTGAACGTGACGCACCCAATGCCGGTTCGGCGCGTGCGCATGCTGCTCGACTGGGTGCGGGAAGGCGAGTATGACCGGATGGTGCGTGGCGAATACCTGCGCCGCGGCGAGGAGCCGAGCACGCGCGAGGAGGCCGACGCCGCAAGCGCGTTCTACGGCGACCGCATAGGCGGAGCGATCCAGAGCGCGGGCGGGTCGGTATCCGAGGTGAGTCAACAGTTCGCCGAGTGGCTGCGGAGGACTACGGACCGTGGCACGGACGGCCCCGAGCCCACGGAGTAGTCGGCTCACCGTCCTCGCCGCCCGAACGAGTGCCCCGCCGGGGCTACCGCTCGCAGCTCCGCCTCCTCCTGTGTCTCGGTGCTCCAGACCCGGCGCGGCTCGATGTGCGTGACCTTGGCGACGGGGAGGTCGGGCCGCTCGAGGCGCTCGATCCGGTCGACCAACACGTTCGTGGTGCCCTCGCGGCGCTCGAGGCGACCCGCCGCGAGCACTAGCGGCTCCGCGCGGACGGCGAGGCGGAAGCGGTCGTGCACCTGCGGGGGCAGGATCAGGTTGATCGTGCCGAACTCGTCCTCCAGCAGCATGAACGTGACTCCCTTCGCGGTGGCAGGGCGCTGGCGCGCCACCACAAGCCCTGCGACCCGCACCCGGCGTCCGTGCGGATGCGCGGTGAGCTCCCTGCTCGAGCGCAGGTCGTCCGGCAGCCCCGGCCGCATCAGCTCGAGGGGATGCTCGCGCAGCGTGACGCCGGTCGAGCCGTAGTCGGCCAGCATCCGCTCCCAGGCGCTGAGCGACCGCAGCTCGGGCCCCTCGTGGGGCTCGAGCGGCAGCGCCAGCTGGGTGCCCTCCGGCAGCGAGGTGCCGGGCACGGCCACCCCCAGCATCCAGAGCGCCCGTCGCCGCTTGTCCTCCTCCGCCCCGTCGACGAGCGAGTCGCACGCCCCCGCCCACGCGAGCCTCCCGAGCGTCTCGCCCGACGCCCCCGAGCGCCCCGCGAGATCTCCCAGCGACCGCCACGGCCCGCCCGACTCGCGCTCGGTCACGAGCGCCCGCACCTCGGCCTCCTTCACTCCCCCCACGTAGCCGAGTCCCAGCCGCACGGCGAGCCCCGAGCCGCGCTCCACACGGCAGGCGGCCCCGCTCCGCACCACGCAGGGGCCTAGCACGGCCAGCCCCACCCGCTGCGCCTCGTGCACAAGCGCGTCCGGCGGGTAGAAGCCCATCGGCTGCTCGTTGAGCAGCGCGCACAGGAACTCCTCGTGGTAGTGCACCCGCAGCCACGTCGACTGGTAGGCGAGCAGCCCGAACGCCGCCGAGTGCGCCTTGGGGAACCCGAAGCCCGAGAAGCCGACGATCTGGGTCCAGACCTGCTCCGCGACCGCGCGCGTGGCGCCGCGCTCGATCCCGCCCGTGACGAACTTCTCCTCGTAGGCCCTGATCGCCGCCTCCGAGCGCCTGCGGCTCATGGCCCGCCGCAGCCCCTCGGCCTCCCCCGCCCCGAATCCGGCGAACGCCATCGCGACCTCGAGCACCTGGTCCTGGAAGACGATCGTGCCGAGCGTGTCGCGCAGCACCGGCTCGAGCGACGGGTGCAGGTAGGGCACCTCGTAGGAAGGATCCTTGCGAAGCCGCTTGCGGTGCTCGATGTAGGGGTGCACCGCGCCGCCGATGATCGGCCCGGGACGAACGAGCGCCACCTGCACGGTGAGGTCGTCGAGATTCTCCGGCCGTGTGCGCGGGAGCATCTGCATCTGCGCCCGCGACTCGATCTGGAACACGCCCGTGGTCTCCGCCCTGCGAATGCGGGCGTACACCTCCGGGTCGTCATAGGGAATGCGCGAAAGGTCGATCCGCTCGCCCCGCACGCGGGCGATCTCGTCGACGCAGCGCTCGACGGCCGACAGCATCCCGAGGCCGAGCAGGTCGATCTTGAGGAAGCCGGCGTCGCCGCACGAGTCCTTGTCCCACTGCACCATCTGGCGTCCCTCCATCGAGGCCGGCTGCACCGGGCAGAGGTCGACCAACGGCTGGGTCGAGATCACCATCCCGCCCGGGTGCTGGGACTGGTGGCGCGGCAGGCCCCAGGCGTCGCGCGCGAGCTTCACGAGCGCACGCCAGCGCGGCGAGCCGCCCCTCGGAACGTCGTCCTCGATGTCGTTCCGCTCCTTCCAGGGGTCGACCGCCCGCGCCAGGCGCTCGATCTCACCCGGCGGCAGCCCGAGCGCCTTGGCGAAGTCGCGCACCGCCGAGCGCACGGCGAAGGTCGAGAAGGCGGCCACAAGTGCGCAGCGATCGCGCCCGTAGCGGTCGTGGACGCGCGGGATCAGCACGTCGCGCAGGTCGCGCGGGAAGTCGAGGTCGATGTCCGGCAGCGCGGTGAGCTCCTCGTTCAGGAAGCGCCCGAGCAGCAGCTCGTTCTCGATCGGGTCGACGTGCGAGAGCCCGGTGAGGTAGCAGACGATCGAGGAGACGCTCGAACCCCTCCCCCGCCCCGGCGGCAGGAGCCGCCGCGCCGACTCCGGCCCGCGCACCTCGGCCGCTACCTCGCGGGCGAGCTCGAGCATGTCGCGATGGAGGATGAAGAAGCCGGACAGGCCGAGGTGTCGGATCACCGCGAGCTCCTCGTCGAGCCGGGCGAGCGCCTCGTCGCGCACCCGCCGCCCCTGGTAGCGCTCGTCGAACAGCGAGCGGCAGAGCTCGGCGAGCCGACCGTCCGCGTGGGGATCCTCGGAGCCCGGGTAGCGGTAGCCGAGATCCTCCGTAAGGTCGAAGCGCAGCAGCTCCGCGAGGCGCCCGCTCTCCTCCACCGCATCCGGGTGCTCCCGGAAGCGCTCCGCCATCCGCTCGGGCGGAGCCAGCACGTGCGAGGAGTTGCCGCGCCGGCTCGGCTCGGTCTCGTCGAGGGTCTTGCCGTGCCGCACCGCGACCATCGCGTCCTGGAGCGCGATCCGCTCGCGCGTGTGCGCGTGGATGTTGCCGGTGGCCACGCACGGGACCCCGAGCCGCTCGGCGAGGTCGGCCAGCAGTCGGTTGCGGCGACGGTCGTGGCGCCAGAAGGGCCGCTGGATCTCGATCCGGAAGCGCTCCGCCCCGAAGGCGCTCAGCAGGCGCCTCGCCACCGCCGCGGCTCCCGGGTGGTCGCCCGCCTCGATCCGGGCCGCCACGGCGCCGTCGCGGGCACAGCCGGACAGGCAGACGAGCCCCTCGGCGTGGCGCTCGACGTCCTCCATCGACACGCTCGGCTCCTCGTCGAGCGGGTCCTGCCCCGGCCGGCGCCCCTGCTCGACGAGCGCGACCGGCTCGGACCAGCCCTCACGGGCCCAGCGGCGGGTGTGCCAGTGGGCGGCGGTGAGCAGCCGGCA
>Ga0075430_100002400_pt1 | contig 15582 bp, 14 predicted proteins | sample RhiMetdeltSRZDD4_FD_75294 | JGI IMG/M metagenome (GOLD analysis project Ga0075430, IMG submission 75294) | Populus rhizosphere microbial communities from Tennessee, USA - Rhizosphere MetaG P. deltoides SRZDD4 | ecosystem: Host-associated > Plants > Roots > Rhizosphere > Soil | place: USA... | reverse complement strand
CGAGTCGACCAGCAGGATCTCCCTGGTCCGCGGCGGGTTGCCGCGCTCGTCGAGCAGGTCGCCCTCCTGCGCCACCGCGACCATGGTGCCCATCGTGTCGAAGAAGTCGGTGAGCATGAGCGTGAACACGAACATCAGCGCGACCAGCCAGCCCGCCCGCTCCCACGAGCCGAGCAGGTTGAACTTGCCGACCAGGCTGAGGTCTGGCAGGTCCACCACCCGGTCGGGCAGCTCCGGCACGTTCAGGCTCCAGCCACGCGGGTTGCTGCCGCCGGCCGAGGGGCCGACCCGCGCGACCGCCTCCACGATGATGGCCAGGATCGTGGAGGCGAAGATGCCGATCAGGATCGCGCCCTTGACCCTGCGCGCGACCAGGATCAAGGTCCCGATCAGCCCGAGTACGAAGACGAGCGTCGGCCAGCCGGCCAGCTTCCCGCCGATGCCCAGGCTGAGCGGCGGAGCGCCGGCGGCGCCGCGGACGAAGCCGGCGTCCACGAAGCCGATGACCGTCAGGAACAGCCCGATCCCGACCCCGATCGCCGTCTTCAGCTGCGTCGGCACGGCGCGGAACACCGCCCGCCGCAGCCCGGTGACCACCAGGAGCGTGATGAGCAGGCCCTCGATGACCACCAGGCCCATGGCGTCGGCCCAGGTCATCTCCGGGGCGATCTCGAACGCCACGAGCGCGTTGATGCCGAGCCCTGCGGCGAGCGCCAGCGGGAACCGCCCGACCACTCCCATGACGATCGTCATCAGGCCGGCGACCAGGGCGGTCGCGGCCGCCAGCTGGGCCTGGTCCAGGTGCACGCCGTCGGCGTCGGCCGCAACCCCGCCGAGGATCAGCGGGTTCAGCACCACGATGTAGGCCATCGTGAAGAAGGTGGCCAGCCCGCCACGGACCTCCCGGCCCAGCGTCGAGCCGCGCGCGGTGATCTCGAAGTAGCGGTCCAGCCCGCCGCGCGGCGCCGGCCGGTCGGTAGGCGCCTGCGTGACCCTGTCGCTCACCGCACGCCTCCCTGCCCGGCCGGGCTACGCCGCACCACACCGCACCCGATGACCTTCTCGCCGCACCCGGCCATACCGTCCTCACATCAGTGCTCGTCGAGGCTGTCGGGCGCATAGTGCCAGAGTCTGGCGGCGCCAGGGAAGGGCCCGATCAAGGCCTCCGCCGCCTCCTGGCCGGCGAGCCCGGCTCATGGCGATGTCTGGCCAGGCCCGGGAGCAGCCAAAAAGATCACGGGTACGCCGGCCGCGACGTACATTGTCGGCGTGTCCCACCCCGAGCCTCCCCGCCCGCCCGAGCCGCTCGACCCGCCGATGGTGCCCTTGGCCGTCGCGGGGATCGCGGCGTGGGCGGTGGCCGGCCTCGCCCTGCTGGCCCTGGGCGCGCCGCAGAGCTGGCTGTGGACCTGCCTGGCCGGCTTCCTCTGGGGGTTCCCGGGGCTGTTGGTGATGCTCCGGCACGACGCCGCCCGCCGGGAGCGCCGGCGCGGTGCGGGCGCCCGGGACTGACCGCCGGCTAGAGCGGCTCCTCGCTGTCGTCGTACACCGTGGGCAGCTCCTCGACCGACGGGCCCGGCTCGACCAGCACCTCCGAGTGCGCCCCGCAGCCGTGGTCGGTCGTGACCACCCGGCCGTCGTCGGGCGCGTAGACGTTGCCGCACACCCCGAACACCGGCCGCAGTGCGCCGGCCAGCGGCAGGTAGAACCCGCACGAGCCGCACCGGGCGCCCGCCGGGGCGGCGGCCGAGATCGGCGCCTCCGGCCCCGGGTCGCCGGTGTACCACCGCTGCGCGCACTCCGCCCGACCCTCCCGGGACAGCACCCGGGCCCGTCCCAGCCCGAGCTCCCAGCTGACCTCCTCGACGGCCGGGTCGTCGGAGAGCAGGTAGCCCGGCACCAGGCGCTCGTCCTCCTCCGGCGTGGGCAGCAGGTCGCCGACCCCGAGATCCCCGGGCCGCAGCCGCTCCTCCCACGGCACCCAGCCCGGCGCCAGCAGCGCATCGGGCCCGGGCAGCAGCGCCGTCTCGCAGATCGTCACGGTACGGCTGCGCGGCGCGCGGGCCACCGTCACCGCCCAGCGCCAGCCGCGGTAGCCGGGCAGGCCACAGTCGAAGAAGTGGGTGACCACCCGTTCTCCCTCGCTGGCCACGTGCAGGTGCTCACCGACGTACTCCGGATCGACCTCCACCACCGCGGAGCGGGCCAGCTCGACGGCTGCGGCGCAGGTCTGGTCCAGGCGGGCGGTTCTCACAGCGGCGCGGGTCACCCGGGCATTCTCCCTCATCGTCGTGGGCCCGCGGCAACCCTGCCCGCCCCGCAGCAGTCCCGCCAGGTCCGGCGGGTCCGCCGGCACCGCGGCGGCGCGTGGCATGGCGGTGCGCCGCCGCCTCGCATTGTCGGCGGCATGCGTCAGGATGGGGACATGCCGCTAATCCGCGCCCTGGCCCAGGCGGTGGGTACGAGCCTGCGCGCCGCCCGCGCGGTCGTTCGCCAGACGCTGGTGAGTGGGCGGTGGGCCACCCGCAAGGCACGTTCGGTGCGCGACCGGGGCGCCGCCGGAGAGGCCGGCATGACCCGCCTCTTCGACCTGCACGCGGCCTCCTGCGCCGGTGACACCCTGGTCGCCATCGGCCTGGCCGGCACCATCTTCTTCGCCGTCCCGGCGGGCGAGGCGCGCAGCAAGGTAGCGCTCTACCTGCTCGTGACGATGGTGCCGTTCGCCCTGCTGGCACCCGTGGTCGGCCCGCTGCTCGACCAGTTCCGGCACGGCCGGCGGTACGCGCTGGCCGCCACCATGCTGGGCCGCGCGTTCCTAGCCTGGATGATCTCCGACTACATCCACGGCTTCGGCCTCTACCCCGCGGCGTTCGGCGTGCTCGCGCTCTCCCGGGCGTACGGGGTGGCCCGGTCCGCGGCCGTCCCCCGGCTGCTGCCGGACGGGCTGGGGCTGTCCGAGGCGGGGGCCCGGGCCAGCGTCTACGGCACGATCGCCGGGGCGGCGGTGGTGCCGATCGGGGTCGCCGCGTTCACCCTCGGTCCACAGTGGCCGTTGCGGGTCGCCTCGGTGATATTCCTGGTCGGCATGGTCGTGGCCCTGCGGCTGCCGCCCCGCGCCGACTCGGACGCGCCGGAGGCCGTGCCGGCGCCGTTCCGGTGGATGTGGTGGCGGGACGGCGGGCCGCGCAAGGTGCTCTCCGGCCGCCTGGTCGTCGCCGCGGTCACCGGCAGTGCCGCGCTGCGCGCGCTCTACGGCTTCCTGCTGCTCTTCTGCGCGTTCGCGATCCGGAGCGGGACGCTGCCGACGCGGGTCGGGGACGTGACCCTCTCCGCTGAGGCCGCGATGGGACTCGTGGGTGGCGCCCTCGGCCTCGGCACCTTCCTGTCGACCGCGGTCGGCACCCGGCTGCGCATCCGCCGGCCGGTCGCTTTGCAGGCCACCGGCATGCTGCTCGTCGCCGTGCTCGCCGCACTGACCACACTGCGGTTCCACCTGCCGATGGTCGCCGCGCTGTGCCTGGCCACCGCGGTCGCCAGCGGCCTGGCAAAGCTCGCCGTCGACGCCTCCATCCAGGAACGCATCCATGAGCATGTGCGGGCGAGCGCCTTTGCCCACGCCGAGACGCTGCTGATGCTCTCGTGGGTGGCCGGCGGCGCGATCGGGCTCGTGCCGGTGGACGGGCGCATCGGCATCGGCGTCGCCGCCGGTGCGGTCCTGTTCGCCGCCGTCCGCTCCGCGAGCATCGCCGGCCGCACCTTCTCCGACCGGCTCCTGGGCCGGGCGAGCAGCACCGCGCCGGCACAGACCCGGCAGGATGAGCCGTCCGGGCCGGCGGACCGGACGGTGGCCAGATCTGCCACGCCGGCACCGGGCTCCACCGCGCACCCACCGGACCCGGCCGCGCCGTCACCCGGCTCGGCCGCGCAGCCGCGTGACCGAGGCCGGCCCGCCTCTGGCCCGGTACGCCGCAGGCCGGGTCCGCCACCTGCCTCAGCCCCCGCGCCCCCGCCGGTGGACGACTCCCTTGCACCGCCTGGGTTCCACATCTACCGGCCGTCCCCGGCGGAGCGGGTCGGCGACGAGGGCGGCCAGGGCGACCGGGGCAGCGGCTGATGCCCCGAGTGCTCATAGTCACCGCGGTTCCGGCCGAGCGCGACGCACTCCTCGCCGGCCTCGCCAGTCCCGCCGGCCTCGCCGACGAGACCCGTCCCGCCAGCGAGGCCGGTCCTGCCGGCGAGACCGGTCCTGCCGGCGAGACCGGTCCTGCCGGCGAGACCGGTCCTGCCGGCCTTGCCGGACCGGCGGGCCCGACGGAGCCGCCAGCTGGCCCGACTGCGCCGGCGGATGGAGCGGCCCGGGTGACCGTGGCGGCCGTGGGGGTCGGGCCGGCCGCTGCGGCGGCCGGAACAGCCCGGCTGCTGGCGCTGGCCGAGGCGGCCGGCTCGCCGTACCAGGTGGTGGTGTCGGCGGGCGTGGCCGGCGGCTTCCCTGGGCGGGCCGGGACCGGCGGCGTGGTCCTCGCCACGCGCAGCGTCGCGGCCGATCTCGGCGCCACCTCGGCCACGGGGTTCCTGCCCCTGGACGAGCTGGGTTTCGGCAGCACGGTCGCGTTGGCCGACCCCACGCTCACCGCCGCACTGCGGGAGGCCCTGCCGGGCGCGGTCGCCGGCGCAGTGCTCACGGTGTCAACGGTGACCGGCACCGCCGCCCGCGCGGCCGCGCTCACCGCCCGCTGTCCGGACGCCGTCGCCGAGGCGATGGAGGGGTACGGCGTGGCCTGCGCCGCGGCAGTCTCCGGCGTCGCCTTTGCCGAGCTACGCACGATCTCCAACAGCGTCGGGCCGCGTGACCGTGGCTCCTGGCGGATCGCCGAGGCCCTGGCCGCGCTGCGGTCGACGGCCCCGGCGCTGGCTGGCCTGGCTGGCCTGGCCGACCGCGCCGTTCCAGCCGGTCCGGACCACCTGGCTCGGGCTACCGTGGCCCGGTGAGCCCGATGAGCCTTTCGCTGGCGATCTCGCCATGCCCGAACGACACCTTCGTGTTCCACGCGCTGGTGCACGGCCTGGTGCCTGGGGCACCGCCCGTCGAGGTGACGTACGCGGATGTCGACGTCACCAACACCGCGGCCGAGCGGGGCGGCTTCGACCTGGTGAAGGTGAGCTACGCGGCGCTGCCCTGGCTGCTGGAACGGTATGAGCTCCTGCCCTGCGGGGGTGCGCTCGGGCGGGGCTGCGGTCCGTTGCTGCTAGCCGCGGGAGACCATCGACGCACCAGCGACCACCCGGCCACTGCCGATGGGCTTGCCGGCGCGACCGTAGCGGTGCCCGGTGACCGGACAACGGCGTACCTGCTGTTCCGGCTCTGGGCCGCGGCGCGGGGCGCGGCGCCCGGGCGGATCGAGGTGGTCCCATTCGCCGAGATCATGCCCGGCGTGGCCGCGGGGCGGTACGACGCGGGCCTGGTCATCCACGAGGCCCGGTTCACCTATCCCCGGTACGGCCTGACCGCGGTGGCGGACCTCGGCGAATGGTGGGAGCAGGACACCGGCCTGCCGATCCCGCTCGGCGCGATCGTCGCCAGACGCGGTGCGGTCGACCCCGCCCAGGCGGCTGAGTGGGTCCGGGCGTCGGTCCGCCGCGCCTGGGCGGATCCCGGCGCGAGCCGCTCCTACGTGCTCTCGCACGCCCAGGAGATGGAGCCGGACGTGGTGGACCGGCACATCGGCCTCTACGTCAACGAGCTCACCGAAGATCTGGGCGAGACCGGGCACGCCGCGGTTCAGGCGCTGCTGGGCCGGGCGGCCGCAGCCGGGCTGACCCCGCCAGCCGTCCCCAGGGCCGAAGACCCGGCACGGGCCTGAGGAGCAGATCCGCGGACCAGGACCGGCGGCGAGACACGCGCGCCGGGCCCGCCCGCGACCGGCGCTCAGACCTCCAGCTCGCGGGCTACCGCGTGGACGACCTCGGCGATCTTCTTCGCGGTCTTCTTGTCCGGGAAACGCCCCCGGCGCAGCTCCGGCTGGATCTTCGCCTCAAGCACCTTGATCATGTCTTCGATAAGGCTGTTGAGGTCCTCTGGCGGGCGCCGGCGCAGCTCCAAGAGCGAGGGCGGGGTCTCCAGCAGGGTCACCCCGAGTGCCTGGTTGCCCTTGCGGCTCTCGACAACGCCGAACTCCACCCGCTGGCCCGCCTTGAGCTCGGCCAGCCCGCTCGGCAGCGCCGCCTTGTGGACGAAGACGTCGCCACCGTCGTCACGGGTCAGGAAACCAAACCCCTTCTCCGTGTCGTACCACTTGACTCGACCCGTCGGCACCGCAGACCCCAGTTTTTCTCGTACGTCGTGACCCCACCAAGGCTAGTCACCCCGGCCCGGGCAACCCAACCCGAATCCCCCTATACACGCCCGGCTATATGCCGGCCGGTGGCGGCTGGCAGCCGCGGTCGAGCCAGGCCGGGAAGGCGGTGAGGTCGGGAAGCACCGCTCGCGCGCCGGCCGCGTAGAGCTCCTCCACTGTGCACGGTCCGGTGGCCACGCCGACCGGGTACGCCCCAGCGCCCAGGCTCGCGGCCATGTCGGCCACGTGGTCGCCGATGTAGGCCACCGCCTGGTGCGCGCGCAGCGCCGCCACCTTGCCATCGGCCCAGGCGAACCCGACCACCGCGTCCGCGGTGAGGCCGAGATGGGCGAGATGGTGCCGGGCGTTCAGCTCGTTCTTCGCGGTGACGACGAGCACCCGGCCCCCGGCGGCCCGTACCGCGGCGAACGCATCCACCGCACCGGGCAGCGGCGGCGAGCAGGCGATGGCATGGTCGCGGTAGAGCGAGCGGTACGTCGCCGCCGCGTGCGCCACCTGCTCGGGCGGGAACCAGTTCGCCAGCTCGACCTCGAGCGGCGGCCCGAGCCGGGTCACCGCGAGCTCCGCGTCGACGTAGACACCGGTGAGCTCGGTGATCGCCCGGTACGTCGCGGCGATGCCGGGCCGGCTGTCCACCAGCGTCATATCCAGGTCGAACCCGATCGTCAGGGAGCCCATACGCGCATTCTTAGCCATTTATGTTCAACGATGTATACAGATTGGGAGGGTTGGGTCACCGCCGCCATGGCGCGGGTGCTCGTCGCGGTGCCAGCCCGACCCGTCCATACCGTAGATCCGGTTACGTAGGTAGGTCCGTTGCGTCACACTGGGGCCCGGCATGCCGCCAGGCCCCAGCCGCCGTGGTCGGTCTCGACTAGCGTGGAACAACGATGACCACCACGCTCGCCGATCACCTCCGCTCGCTTCCTGACGACGGGTTGACGACCCTGCTCGAGCTACGTCCGGACCTGGTGGTACCGGTCCCGTCGGACGTCCCCGCGCTCGCTGTCCGGGTCCAGTCGCGGGTGTCCGTGGCCCGCGCGCTGGACGCGCTCGACCTGTTCACGCTGGAGATCCTGGACGCGGTACGGCTGTCCCGCGCGCCGGAGGGCACCTCCTCGGTCAACGCGGTCCTCGCGCTGACCGCGGCGGTGCCGGGTGGGCCCGACCCGGCCGCCGTTCGCCGGGCGGTTGACCGGCTCCGGGCGCTCGTCCTGGTGTACGGGCCGGACCAGGCCATGCACGTGGTAGCCACGGTGGACGAGGTCTGCCCGCCGTACCCGGCCGGGCTCGGCCGGCCCGCCGAGGAGCTCGACCCCGAGGTCGCGACGCTCTGCGCCGACCCGGCCCGGCTGCGTCGCACGCTGCTGTCCGCGCCCCCGCCGGCGCGGGCGGTGCTCGACCGGCTGGCGTCCGGGCCGCCGGTCGGCACGGTGGCCGCCGGGGCACTCGCGGCCGTCCCTCGCAGCGGCGGGAGCCTGACCGGCAGCGGGAACCCAAAGGACAGCAGGGACGGCAGGGACCCAAGGGACAGCAGCGGGACGGATGCCAACAGCACGCCCGACAGCAGCGACAAGACCGACGGTGGCAACATCCCCGACTCACCCGTCGGCTGGCTGGTCGCGCACCGGCTGCTCGCCCGGACCTCCGACTGCACGGTTGAGCTGCCCCGCGAGGTGGGGCTGCTGCTGCGGCGCGACTGCGGGCCGCTCGGCCCGCTGCACCCCCGGCCCCCGCTGCTCGACCCGCCGGCGCGGCGGCCGGCGGCGGTCGACTCGGCCGGGGCGGGGCAGGCGATGGAGGCCGTCCGCAACGCCGAGGCGCTGCTCGAGGCGGTCGCCGCGGAGCCGGTCCCGCTGCTGCGCTCTGGCGGCCTCGGCGTACGTGAGCTGCGCCGCCTGGCCCGTGCCGCCGGCGCGGAGGAGCCGGTCGCGGTGCTGCTGCTGGAGCTGGCGTACGCAGCCGGGCTGTTCGCCGAGGCCGAGCGCCTGGACAAGGTCGGTGCCCGCCCCAACGGCGGCCCGCTCTACCTGCCGACCAGCGCCTACGACTCCTGGCGCGCCCTCCCGCTCGCCCAGCGGTGGGGCGTGCTGGCCCAGACCTGGCTGGCGCTGGCCCGCGAGCCACGGCTGGTAGGCGAGCGCGACGACCGGGACCGGCCGGTCAACGTACTCGCCCCGGAGGCGGAGCGGGCCGGCGCGCCGGCCACCCGGCTGGCGGCTCTCGCAGTGCTCGCCACCCTGCCCGCAGGCGCCGCGCCGAGCGCGGAGGAGGTGCTGGCCCAGCTGGCCTGGCAGTCCCCACGGCGGGCCGGCGGACGGGCAGCTAGCTCCCGGGCGGCCTTGGACGAGGCTGCCGTGCTGGGGGTCACCGGGCTCGGCGCGCTGACCGGGTACTCGCGCCAGCTGGTACGCCAGGCGGCAGACCCAGCCGCCGACGGGGAGGACCCGCTCGGCGTACGAGCACCGGAAGGCGACACCGACGGGCCGGTCGCGGCCCTGGGCGCCCTGCTGCCCCCGCCGGTCAACGCCGTGGTCGTGCAGGCCGACCTGACCGTGGTGGTGCCCGGCCCGCCAGAGCCGGCCCTCGCCAGCGAGCTGGCCATGGTCGCGGTCCGGGAGTCGGCCGGCGGAGCGACCGTCTACCGGGTGACCGCGGACAGCGTGCGGCGCGCGCTGGATGCCGGGTATGCGGCGAGCGACCTGCACGCCCTGTTCGCCCGGCGCTCCCGTACGCCGGTGCCGCAGGCGTTGACGTACCTCATCGACGATGTGGCCCGCCGCCACGGCGGCCTGCGCACCGGCGCCGCAGGTGCGTACCTGCGCAGCGACGACGAGCCGCTCCTCGCCGAGCTGCTGGTCGACCGCCGGGTCAGTGCCCTGGCCCTACGCCGGCTGGCCCCGACGGTGCTGGTCACGCCGTACTCGGCTGGGCGCCTGCTCGCCACGCTCCGGGAGGCGGGCTATGCGCCGGTGCCGGAGGACGCGACCGGGGCCGCCATGCTCACCCGGCCGAAGACCCGCCGCGCCGCCGCCCGGGGAGGCCGGCTGCGGCCGGCCGCCGACCCTCTCGCCGCACCGCGCCTGACGCCGCCCCGGCTGCTCGGCATCGTCGAGCAGATCCGGCGCGGGGACGCGGCGGCGCGAGCGGCCCGCCGCGCTCCGGCCCAGGTGCGCGCCGCGAACGGCCAGGCGGCCGAGGGCCTCACCGCGGTGCAGGCGCACACCCAGGCACTCGCCGTGCTGCAGCAGGCGGTACGGGAGAGGTCCCTGGTCTGGGTGGGGTACGTGGACGCGCACGGCGGCACCGCACAGCGCCTGGTGCGCCCGGTCTCGATCGGCGCCGGCTACCTGCGGGCCGAGGACGAGCGTACGGACACCCTGCACACGTTCGCGCTGCACCGGATCACAGCCGCGGTGCTGGACGGGTAACGCATCGTCACCGGCCGCCCCGCGCCGCCCCGACCACCGAGACCAGCAGCAGCAGGGCGAACCCTGAGCCCACCGACTCCCCGGCCGCGTCGACGACGTGCCGGTCGAGCGCCAGCCATGCCACAAAGAACCAGCCGATCAGCAGTACGGCGGCTGTCGTACCGCACACCGTCCACGCCCGTCCGGCCCGTCCGGCCCGGCGCCGGCCCGAGGCCGTCCCGGACGCCTGGGCGCCGCTCTCCGCGGCCAACTCCTGGTCGGTCGCCATCCCGCCTCCGTCGCCTCCCCAAGGTCCCTCCAGCCTGGCATCCGCCGCCCGGGACGGACAGCCCTTTCCCACCCGTCGCGGAGAATCAGGGTCGCCGGCGCACCGCGCCGACCACGGACACCAGGATCAGCAGCCCGAACGCCACGCCGAGCGCCTCGCCGACGGCCTCGACGGGCGGCGTGTGCATCACGGTCCACGACATGAGGAACCACCCGGTGGCCAGGACCACAAGCGCCAGCGCGACCAGCACGGCCCGCCAGTTGTCGCGCCGGTTGTCGTCGCCGTCGGCCATCGCCTCTCCCCGGGGCAGGAGCTTTCCACCTTAGGGGCAGGGGCCAGGTCAACCGGCCCACCGGCCAGCGTGCGTGGCTGGGCTCAGGCCACGTCCGTCGTCGACGGCGGCCCGGGGAACCGCAGCTTGACCTCGCCCAGTATCCGCTCGGTCAGTGCGGCAAAGTCCGCAGTGGCGGCCGTTACGGCTGCCTGGTGCCCGCCGAACGCACCGTCCGCCGGCTTCAACGCGAAGACCGGCTTTCTGGCCTCGTACGCCATCGGTACCAGGCTGCGGTAGTGCTTGATCTGGCCGAGGCAGTACGGGTCGGTGCCCACCGACGGCGCGGGCTCGACCACATCGAGGACCGCCTCTCGGTACACGCGCGGGATCCGCGCCATCCACCGCTCGTACGCCTGGACCGGCTTACCCAGGCGGACACCGTGCCCAAGCAGGACATAGCCCAGCGGCGCCATCCGTCCAGCGGGAAGCTCCAGCTGCGGGTCGGGGTTCTTCGGCAGCCGAGCGCTCCACTGCGCCCGCCACTGCCGCAGGGTGGGGCCCAGGTTCTGTAGCCCTTGGACGCTGAAGAGATCCGGAGCGAGCGGGATCACAAGACTGTCGGCGGCGACGATCGCGGACCTGTTGATCGCACCAAGGTTTGGACCTACGTCCACTAGTACCACGTCACACCCGGTCTGCTGGGCCGCGCGGCTGAGCAGGCGCCAGAAGGCCGAGATTACGCGGAATGCCCGCTCCTTGCCGTCCAGGCAGTCCGGCCACTGGTTAGACAGATCGTCCTCAAACCGTGACAGGCCGAGGTCACCGGGAATGAGGTAGAGGCGGTCATCGACCTCCACGACTGGTGGGTCCGCGATGTCCCCGGTACCCCGGATCAGCGGGGTGAGGCTGCCGTAGACCGTCCTGCCCGGGGTGGGCGAGGCTATGCCGCCGGGCCACAGCTTCTCCAGCTCGTCCTCGTCGAGGAAGTTGGCGGTGAGGTTGGCCTGTGGGTCCAGGTCGGCAGCGACCACGCGGACCCGTTTTCGCGCCATCATCCAGGCCACGTGGTAGACGAGTGAGGTCTTTCCCACACCGCCCTTGTTGTTGAAGAAGGCGATGACCGGGGCGCTCACTTGGCCTCCCGCACGACTACCCCGACATAGGACGGGTCGGGCGTGAAATCAGCGGGTGGGTTGCCGTTCTCCTGCAAGCTGCGGCGGGTGATCTGCAGCCCCGCGCCGAACTTCTGGACGTAGCCGAGCGCACCCATCGCCTCGGCCAGGATCGGGTTCCGGTAGTCGGTCACGCCCGGCTGGCCGAAGTTCTCCACGGTCACCACGCCGTACGGCCCACCGGGCGAGTAGATCTCAACTCGGTCGCGGTACCAGGTCAGGCGGACCGGAGCTGCGGTTCCCTCATAGCTACGGTGGAGGACCGCGTTACGGGTGAGCTGTTGCAACGCCGCAAGCGGGTAGTCGGAGTGACGGCTGTCACGCAGTGCCTCGCCGATCCGGACTGCGGTACGGATGTTCAGCCGGAGCAGCTCGTCAAGCTCACGCAGCAGCGACGGGAGCGCTGGGGTAAGGCGCCGCTCGTCAATGATCGCCGCACTCAGGTCGCCCCCGTCAACCCTCAGGAACTGTACGTAGGCACCTGGCAGAAAGCGCACCGGCTCGATGCCGAGGATGAGGATCCCGGCGTTGGTGGGAGTGCCGTCCAATGTGGCGAGACGCAGCGAGGCCAGCCGCTGTACGACAGTTCGCCCGTTTGCCGCTACCGCTTCCGGCGGAAGCACACTGGGGAGGTACTCCCGCTCAAAGAACCCAACATCGATGTCTGACAGCTGGCTTCCCCAAGCAGGGCGGCTGTCGAAAGGCAGGTCGGCTGCTCGGCGACGCTCGGCCAGGCGTCGCTCCTCGTCGAGGGTGGCTATCGCCCGGCGCGGCCCGACCCGGATCCAGACCTGACCGTTGAAGCGCACCGGCGGACTGGGGCTTGGTTCGACCTCTACCACGGCTACCGCTGCGCCACCCATATCGAGCTTGCTGACCGTCATGATCGGAGGTGGCAGGATCTTGCCCTGACCACGCAGGTCGGACAGCTCAAGGAGCAGCCGGTCGTCGACTGTTAAGCCCGTTGGCCGCCCATTGTCAGTAACGCCGATGAAGATCACCCCGGAGGTCCGGCGGTCCGGAAGGTCGTTCGCGTAGGCGCAGATCGCCTGGCAGACCCGCTCCTTGGCATCGCCGACGCGCAGCGACTCCTTCCGCTCGACCTGGTCGGTCTCCACATCGGCGAGGAGCAGGAGCAGCTCGTCTGCGGTCTTGGCCACGTAACGATCCTAGGCGGATCGATACCGCTCGCCGGCTCACGCCACGGTGGGGTGCTCCGGTCGTCCCGGCTCATCCGGTGTCGAACGTCCCGGTCGGTCCGGCGTTGCGGTCAGGTCCCTGGCCGGCGGCCGAAGAGGTAGACGCGCGTGCCGACCCCGGCCAGGTCCCACAGCTGGCGCGCGTCCTGGGGCAGCAGGTTCACGCAGCCGTGCGAGCCGAGCGACGGGTCGTGCAGGTATGTGGTGGTCTCGTGGAACCCCATCCCGCCGTAGAAGTGCTGCCAGTACGGCATCCACACCTGGTACGGCACAGACCACTCGCGCGGGTTCGTCGCGTCGATGGCGAACGTGCCAGCCGGCGTGGCGAACCCGCTCATCCCGGTACGGGTCACGGTCGGCCGCAGCAGCACGCTGTCACCGCGCATCACCCACACCGTCTGCAGGGCGAGGTTGACACAGACCGTGGTGACGCCCCCGGTACGGCACGCGCCAGTACGCGTGAACGCCAGCCGTCGGGCCACGTCCACGGTGGTCGGGCCGGCCCGCCCGGCCGCCGGGCTGATGCCGTACCGCCGCTGGAACTTGATGATCGCGGCGCAGTCGCCGGCCGACTGCCTGCCGTCGACGGTGACCGGCCCGAACCCGCCGAGCCGGGCGAGGTACGTCTCCACCTCGCGCTGGTGCTCGCCCTGGGGGCAGCCGGCCGGCGACGGCGGCCGGGTCGGGCGGGCGGGACCCTGGGTCGGGGCCGGAGAAGACGCCGCCGGCGGCGTGATGCCGCCGGCGGGCGTCGACCGGCCGGGTCCGGGCGGCGCGCTCGCCCCCGTTGTACCGTCCGCCACAGGCGCTGGCGGAAGCCCGCCGGCTCCCCGCTCCCGCTGCGGCCCGAACGCGCACGCTCCGGCTCCGACCAGCACGGCAACCGCGACGGCAAGGAGCCGGGAGACCTGCGTAGCCATCGTCCCTCCCCGAGCCGGTTGCGGTTGTCGCCAGATAGACGCCTGGGCGGGTCCGCCGGTTGCCCGGACGGATCTGGGTTCGCCACTTTGTTACCGGATCACCAGGAACGGTCGGCCGCGGACGTTCCGCCGTCCGCCGCGGACGTGCGATATCCCGTCGCAGCCGGCCCGCCCGTGTCACACTGGGAGGTCCCGTTCCTGCACAGAACTGACCAAGTGAGGACCTCCTGGTGACCGGCGGACCACTCATCGTGCAGTCGGACAAGACACTGCTGCTCGAGGTCGACCACCCGGACGCCCACGCGTGCCGGATGGCGATCGCGCCCTTCGCCGAGCTGGAACGGTCGCCGGAGCACGTGCACACCTACCGGCTGACCCCGCTCGGGCTGTGGAACGCGCGGGCCGCCGGGCACGACGCCGAGGGCGTGGTCGACGCGCTGCTGCGCTTCTCCCGCTACCCCGTGCCGCACGCGCTGCTGGTCGACGTCACCGAGACCATGGACCGGTACGGCCGCCTCCAGCTGCTCAACGACCCGGCGCACGGGCTGGTGCTGCACGGGCTGGACCGCGCGGTGCTGACCGAGGTGGCCCGCTCCAAGAAGCTGGCCGGGATGCTCGGCGCCCGGGTCGACCAGGACACCGTCCTGGTGCACCCGTCCGAGCGCGGCCGGCTCAAGCAGGCCCTGCTCAAGCTGGGCTGGCCCGCCGAGGACCTGGCCGGCTACGTGGACGGCGAGGCGCACCCGATCTCGCTGGTGGAGCGCGGGTGGCAGCTGCGCTCGTACCAGCGGGAGGCGGTCGAGCACTTCTGGGCCGGCGGGTCGGGTGTGGTGGTGCTGCCGTGCGGCGCCGGCAAGACGCTGGTCGGCGCGGCGGCGATGGCCGAGGTCTCAGCGACCACGCTGATCCTGGTGACCAACACCGTCGCCGGCCGGCAGTGGAAGCGGGAGCTGGTCGCGCGCACGTCGCTGACTGACGCGGAGATCGGCGAGTACTCGGGTGAGCGCAAGGAGATCCGGCCGGTCACCATCGCCACGTACCAGGTGCTCACCACCCGGCGCCACGGCGCCTACCCGCACCTGGACGTCTTCGGCGCCCGCGACTGGGGCCTGGTGATCTACGACGAGGTGCACCTGCTGCCCGCGCCGATCTTCCGCTTCACCGCGGACCTGCAGGCCCGCCGCCGGCTGGGACTGACCGCCACGCTGGTACGGGAGGACGGCCGCGAGGGCGACGTCTTCTCGCTGATCGGCCCCAAGCGGTACGACGCGCCGTGGAAGGACATCGAGGCGCAGGGGTGGATCGCCCCGGCCGACTGCACCGAGGTCCGGGTGACGCTGACCGACACGGAGCGGATGGCCTACGCCACCGCCGAGCCCGAGGAGCGCTACCGGGTGGCGGCCACCGCGCGCACCAAGCTTCCAGTGGTACGGGCCCTGGTCGAGCGGCACCGGGGCGACCAGATGCTGGTCATCGGCGGCTACCTGGACCAGCTGCACGAGCTGTCCACCTTCCTGGACGCGCCCCTGGTGCAGGGCGCCACCACCAACCGGGAACGGGAACGCCTCTTCGACGAGTTCCGCGCCGGCACCGTGCCGACGCTGGTCATCTCCCGGGTCGGCAACTTCTCCATCGACCTGCCCGAGGCCGCGGTGGCGATCCAGGTCTCCGGCACCTTCGGCTCGCGCCAGGAGGAGGCCCAGCGCCTCGGCCGGGTGCTGCGCCCCAAGGCCGACGGCCGGCAGGCCCACTTCTACACGGTGGTCGCAAGGGACACGATCGACACCGAGTACGCAGCCCACCGCCAGCGGTTCCTAGCTGAGCAGGGGTACGCGTACACGATCGTCGACGCCGACGACGTACTCGGCCCACCCCTGCCCCGGACGGAGTAGGCGCACCGCTTGCGGCCTGCGCCAAGGTGACCGTTGCGGGACATGCCGGCGGCGGCAGACCAGAACGCCC
>Ga0075430_100002398_pt1 | contig 15585 bp, 11 predicted proteins | sample RhiMetdeltSRZDD4_FD_75294 | JGI IMG/M metagenome (GOLD analysis project Ga0075430, IMG submission 75294) | Populus rhizosphere microbial communities from Tennessee, USA - Rhizosphere MetaG P. deltoides SRZDD4 | ecosystem: Host-associated > Plants > Roots > Rhizosphere > Soil | place: USA... | reverse complement strand
CGGCGGACGACGATGCGGTCAGATGATCGACGAGCAACACCAGCGTCGTGAGCGGCGTACGTAGCTCGTGCGCCGCGACAGCAAGAAACTGGTCGCGGGCCGCCACTGCCTGCCGCCGGTCCTCGAGCAGTCGCTCGCGTTCCTCGAGCGCTCGCCGCAATCCTGTCTCCGCTTCCGTCCGCAGCCGGCTGGCATAGGTGAGGTCTTCGTACAACACGAGCAGGCCCATAAGTACCTGGCTCATGTCGGGATCGGGCTCGGCGACAATGGTCTCGTCGGTAATTGAGCATCTACCAGCGCCGATTTCCGCCAGGTGCATCAATATGCGGTCGGCGGGGTGGCTACTGCCCCATGACACGCCGGGCCTCCTCGATCGCCTCGGCGCGCGTCGAGTGAATGCTCACGCTCGGTAGTCCCATGCCGTATGCGAACAGCCGCGCCATCGCCCGCATGAGCAGATTATCTCCAACCGCGATAGCGACGCGCGTGAGGCGCGGAAGGAGACGGAGCACCCGGGCCTTCAGAACAGTACGGGTTTCTGGATCGGGGCGCTTCGCTTCGGTCAGGTCGACCACGTAGGAGAATCGATCCCAGGCTCGCGCGAGCCGCTCAATGCGATCGAACATGAGATCCACCGAGAAAGGAGTCTGCACGGGCAGCTCATGAATCAGGAGGACCCGTTCGCCGACGATGGACACGCGGTCGGCGATGGCCTCACTTTCTTCACGGGTCGCACCCGGCCCGTATGCATGCGGCGGCAGTTTCACGGTCTTGACCACTCGGACACCGCATCATACCCAAACTGCGAATACACCAGCTGACGGGCTGTCGTGCATGACTGCGTGCGTGGGCCCTAGAAACGGAACGTGTGGCCCAGGCGGATCGTGGCCTGCGTTGTCTGCGCGATGAAGCCACGTTCGGAGATCAACGCGCTCTGTCCCAATCCGACGAATAGCTCGTTGCCCGGACGGTATTCCCAGAGATAGCGGGTCGAGAGCGCGAAGTTCTTGCTGATGTTGTCGTACTGGGCCTGGAGCGCGACCTGCATGTCCGGGGTGAAATTGACCACAGCATCCGTGGTGGCGAGATGGATATCGACTGCACCCGTCGGCAGATCGATCGCGTTTGCCTCATGGCCGACGTTGATTTCGAACAGCGTGCTGGGCCGGAAGATCAGCGTCACGCGAGTCGTCACCGCGTCGCCGTCGTAGAAACTGCAGCACGTCACATCCGCCTGCAGCGTCAGCAGCCGGCCGTTGAATGTGCGGACACCGACGTTGATGTTTGTCCACCGATACGTTCCCGAGAGCACGGGGATGTTTCGCGGCAGGAAGAAGGGTACGGGCACGTTCTCGAACGAATTGATCACTCGGAGCGTCGCCTGATCGCCGATCCGGGACCTCGCGTTCACGAAGACGTCGTTGGCGCGCGACTCCAGCACGCTTCGCAGATCGGTGACGAACTCGAAGTTGGTGCCGAATTCGAGCGTGTTGATATAGGTGTTCCGATAGCGAGTCAGGTGCGCGACTGTTCCTACGTACTGCCGGATCGCGGTGCGATTGACGAACCCCAGCGCTGGTGTGAAATCCGCGCCGATCTGCTTGAAGAGAAAGTCGCCGGACCACGGCTCATTCGGGAAGTTCAGTGAGAGCGCCGACGAGGCGTCGTTGCCGGTCGCGCTCGAGAAGCTCTTCATGTACAACAGGTCCGCCTGCAAGACTTTGTCGCCAAAGAGGTTCGAGTTGCGGTACTGAAAGTCCGCGCCCGCCACGGTGTTGTCAGTCAAGCCGGTCGGATCGCCATTCGTGAAGACAAGGCCGAATTTCGATTCGGCGAGGATCGGATGGGTCGCGCGCGCCACCGACAGGATCTGGCCGTTCTCTCCCGCCGGCGTCTCGTCCGTCAACACGCTGAACGCCCCGACGTCGAAGCCGCCAAACTGACCGGACAGCTTGTTTCCGACGGGCAGGCTCACCTGCCGCCCCTGCACGAGGCCAATGTTGCGCGAGAAGAACGGCCGCCCGTTGTTGGAGACCCTGTCCTGCGAGCTGCGCCCGAAACTGCGGCCACCGAATTCAAATGCCGCCACGTCCTGCAGGAAGAAATCGCGCGTTTCCGGTGTGAACAGCGAGAACCGCGTCGTGTTGACCTGGCGAATGTCGAGCGGCGCGTCGGAAAAGTCCGGATTGACGGTCAGCGTGTTGGTCAGCGCGGGCGTCACCTTGTAGAAAGCATTGCCCCCCACGGTCATGCTCAACCCGTCACCGCTCGCTTCGAGCTGCGAGTCGCGCTTCAAGCGCGGCGCGCCGTGGATCTGAACATCGAGCCCTATGCCCTGGCTTACGTTCTCGATGCCGACCAGGTCGCCGCTCTGGCTCACGTCGGTAAAGTCGAGCGCTGGGTTGAATCCAGACCAGTGGACACGCTCGTTCTTGTGGTAGATGCGCCGCGCGACGTCGAAGCCCCACGTCGTCTGCGTTGCTTCGTACGAGAGACTCTTGAAGGGAATGGCGAACTCCGCCACCCAGCCGTCCTCCACGATTCGCGCGCGCGCCTCGAAGATCGTGTCCCACTCCCTCAACTCCTCGGTGTTATTGAGCTCCAGCTGATCGGTCCGACCTCCTGATGCACCTATCTCGAAGTTGTAGGCGTTACGGCGAGTCTGCCCCGGATCGAGATAGATCATCACCGAATCGGACGTGTAGACGAAGCCGTCGCGTTGCTTGTTGCGCACCACGATCTGATCGGGCGCGCTGTCGTAGTTATAGAAGGCGAAATAGAGGTTGTTCGCGTCGTAGAGAATGCGGACCACCGTGCGTTCGGTCGCGGGTTCGTACGGATTGGGCGACCGTTGCGTGAAATCGTCGATGACCGCTGCCTTTTCCCACGCGGCATCTGATAGATCGGCATCGATCGCAGGCGCCTCGGTCGCATCGATACGTACTGCGGTTACGCTGCGACGCACAAATGGCGGTCGCGAGTTCGCGGGAACGTCTGCCTGCGTCGGCGGGTCTGCAGCTTGCGCTGCCGCTATCAACGTGAGTCCGTTCGGCGCGGATTGGGTGGTCGATTCCGCGAACGCAATGCCGCAGGTGCACGCAAGCCCGATCGCAACGACTGTCGCGCTTGTGCCCCACACGAACCTCCTCACTCGCACGTACCCTCCGTTTCAGCATCGGTTTCACCACCGTAGGCCGGGCCTTTACGCCCGCCTGGCGCGGCGTAAAGTCGCGTCCTACGTGATCTATGAATGTCGGATTCCCTCGAACAAGTCCGTTTCGCGCGTTCTCCCGCCGTTCACGATACTCAGCGCGCGATAAAAGTATTGACAGCCCCAGAGCGCTTCATGGTGCTGCGGTTGCAGGTCCTTCAATCGCTCGTAGCCGTCAATCTGTGATTCATGGCAGGAAACCGCCCGCCAGACGGTCGGCCAGACGTCTCGTGTATCGATGGCAGTCGTGACAGCCCAGTCGGGCCACGCCATGGCGCGCCGCTGAACGCCGTCAACTGTAAAAACGACGCTGTTGAACGCCTCCTCGTACGCATCCCATGTCGATTGGGGCCACGCAAGGTAGTACAGCTTCTTCACCAGGTGGGGCGAGGCGTTGGGCTCGGCGCCATCGGGGAACGATGGGCTGGCCGCTGCCGCCACCGCCGCGGTCGCGTATTGGCAGATGGCGATGTGATCGGGATGACCATACGCCCCGTCTGGTGGGAATGTCAGGACCACATCAGGACGCGTGCGTCTCAAATGGTGTGCAATCTGCGCGATCGCCTCGTGTGCGTTTGCACGATCCAGCCCAAGGTCGGGATAGTCGAGCACCGTTACCTCGCGAATGCCGAGCACCGATGCGGCGGCTCGAAGTTCCGACTCGCGGATTTCTGCAAGCTTCTGAGGTCCGGGGTGGTACTCATCGCCACGATGGCCGCGGTAACGGCCGTTCTCGCCGCGCGTAGCGGTCACAACGTAGGTTTCGACACCCTCCGACGCGTACTTCGCAAGAGTGCCTCCGAGGCCCAGCGCCTCATCATCTGGATGAGCCACCACCGCCATCAGTCTGTAAGGTTTCTCAGCGAGTGCCGCCGCCATGCCGCGTCGAGTCTACCGCAACGCCGCGCGTTGGCAGCGATGCGGACGCGGGAGCCCGAAAGTCTATCGAGCGAAACGCAAGACTCCGCGGCTCGACGACAACACGAGCGTGCTGCCTGACAGCGTGATGGTGCTGTCACCACTCAGCAGGCTGGTGTACGCGTTTTCGAACGCCATTGTCGGGCACGCCGCTCGAGTGCACGCCAATGCCGGTCCCGCGGTGAGCGTTTGGCCTGACAACGCAAACCCGCCGCTGCACATGTTGCAGTCCACGCGCGTCGAAAGCCGGCCGTCGGCGAATGACAATGTATAGCGGGCGCCAGGAGGCGTCGGTTGGTCGGGCTGGCCTGTGGGCTGCATCGACAAGAGGTTCCAGATGCCGGCGAGTTCCTGGTCGGTCACAATCAATGAACCGCCGAGCGACGAAGGCGATGTTGGTGTTGAAGGCGACTCGGCGCATCCGAACGCGAGCGAGATGACAGCGAGAAAAATCAAATGATGAAAGCACTTCATAGCGAGCCGCCGTCAATGCAATTCGTCAGCCACATCAATTGCGCAGCAGAAACGCACTTTGCCGCGCGCGTTCGTCCCAGGCAGGAGACATTCCAGTAGAATTTCAACTTCCAGTGTCCCTTTCTCAGCGGTTGGAACAGTATCTTCTGGCGATGCGCGGCGTGTCGAAGCGGTTTGGTGGCACGCGTGCCCTCAATGACGCATGCATCGAAGTCGGCGCCGGCGAAATCGTCGCTCTCCTGGGTGAGAACGGCGCCGGCAAATCCACGCTGATCAAAATCCTCGCCGGGGTCCATTCGCTCGATTCCGGCATCGTGAGTTACCGCGGGCGAGATGTTACCCACGGGCTCCGTAATCTCCCGATCGCATTCCTGCACCAGGATCTTGGGCTCATCGAGTGGATGACCGTTGCTGAAAACATCTCCCTCATGCTCGGCTTTCCGCGGCGCTTCGGCATGATTGACTGGGACGCTGCGCGCACGCGCGCCGAGCGCGCGCTGGAGGTCGTCGGGGCGGATATCGACCCTGAGATGCGAGTCCATGACCTGACGCGCACCGAGAAGTCGCTTGTGGCCATTGCTCGCGCACTGGCGGCCGAGGCCGAGATCCTTGTGCTCGACGAGCCCACAGCGAGCCTGCCCGCAAACGAAGTCGCGCGGTTGTTCGTCGCCCTTCGTCGGCTTCGCGCGCGCGGCGTCGGCATGATTTACGTCTCGCACCGGCTCGACGAGGTGTTCGAGATTGCCGACCGTATGGTCATCCTGCGCGATGGGCGCGTCGTCGGCGAACGCGTCGTCTCTGAGACGAGCCCGGAGGAGGCGATTCTGCTCATTGTTGGCCGCGAGCCTTCGCTGGTATTCAAACGTCCGTCGCAGCACGAAGGAGCGGCCAGGCTCGTGTTCGACGGGATCACGACAGAAGGTGCCGGTCCGCTCAACTGCCGCATCCGATCCGGCGAAGTGGTCGGGTTCGTCGGTCTGCGCGGCGCTGGACAGGAATGCGTTGGCCGCGTCCTGTTCGGCCTTGCGCCGACCACTGACGGACGGCTGCTCCTCGACGGGCGCACGATTGCTCCCGCGTCTCCGCGCCAGGCGATGGATCTCGGGATCAATCTCGTGTGTGCCGATCGCGTTGCGGAATCCGTCGTTCCCTCCCTTTCGATCCGGGAAAACCTGTTCCTCAATCCGGTGGCGGCCGGCCACACGCTGGTCTCGTACGTCACGCCTGATCGCGAGTCACGTGCCGCGTTTGAACTGGGTGAGCGCATCGGCCTGAAGCCGAACGACTGCTCGCTGCCGATCGAGTGGCTGTCGGGAGGCAATCAGCAGAAGGTGGTGGTCGGCCGCTGGCTGCATCTGGAGGCCAGCGTGTACGTCTTTGAAGATCCAACCGCGGGTGTCGACGTTGGCGCGAAGGCGGAAATCTATCGGCTGTTCGATATCGTGATTCAACGAGGCGGTGCCATTCTCATCGTCTCAACGGATTTCGAAGAGGTCGCCAAGATCTGCCATCGTGCGCTGGTGTTCGATCGCGGGCGCGTCGTCGCGGAGCTGGCAGGCAACGACTTGTGCGCCGAAAATCTTTTGGCGGCGGCCTCGGCCAGCGTCGGACAGGTTCAGCGAGCACTTCATGCAGTCCCTGAAGTCTAACGCCCTCGAACCCACACGTTCGGAACTGGCCACGCTCAGCCGCGGCCAGGCGATCGTCCGAATTCTGCCGGTTTACGGCCTGCCGATCCTGACCGTCCTGCTGATCGTGTTCTTCTCGCTGCTGCTCCCCGATTCGTTTCCGACTGCGATCAACGCACGATCGATTCTTAGCGACAAGGGGATCATCGCGCTGCTGTCTCTGGCGGCGATGGTGCCGATGATGGCGGGACGCATCGACCTCACGATTGGGTTTGGCATCGTGATGTGGCACATCCTCGCCATCACCCTTCAGGTTCAGTACGACTTTCCGTGGCCGCTCGCGTGCTTTATCGTCATTCTGTGCGGCGGCGCCGCGGGATTGATCAACGGCGTCCTCGTCGAGGTCGCGCAGATCGATTCCTTTATCGCGACTCTTGGAACCGGCACCATCCTGTATGCGCTTGCGCTCTGGCACACCGATGGGCGGCAGGTAATCGGTGTGCTGCCTCAGGGCTTCGTGGACATCAACGGCTTGTCTATCCTCGGCGTTCCGATGCCGGCTGTGTATGCACTGCTGCTGGCGGCCGTGCTCTGGGTCGTCACGGAGAGAATGCCGCTCGGTCGCCATATCTACGCAATCGGCGCCAACGAGAAGGCAGCCGCGCTCAACGGCATTCCGGTTCGGCTCCATGTGATCGGCGTGTTCGTCGTGTCGGGATTGCTTGTTGGCTTCACGGGCTGCGTACTTGCGTCGAAGCTGCAGATCGGCCAGGCGAATGTCGGTCTCGACTATCTGCTGCCTGCGCTCGTCGGAACGTTTCTCGGGTCGACGACGATTCGGCCCGGGCGCGTCAACGTGTGGGGCACGATCATTGGCGTCCTGATCCTGGCCGTCGGCATTTCGGGTATTCAGCAACTGGGCGGAGCCTTTTTCGTCGAGCCGTTGTTCAATGGCGTCACGCTTCTCGTGTCCATCGCGCTCGCAGGGCTCGCGCAGCGGCGGCGGTCCAGGACGTCGCGTAAGCCGTCGATCGCCGGCCTCCAGACTTCGGACGATGCACGCAAGAAATCAGAACGGGACGATAGTGATGGGGAGGTGTCACATGCCACGTAGACGAGCGACCGCTGTCGCCGCGCTCCTGGCGTTCTCCGTCGGGTGTTCCAGCGGCGGTGGTAATGCAGACGGCGGCGCGAACATCGGTCCGAACGCGGGTGCGAACGCCGGCACAGACGATGGCTATCTGGCGATGGCGAAAGACTACATTGCCACGGTCACCGCGCCAGGCGCACCGTGGACGGGTCCGACAACCGGTCCCACTGCACAAAGTAAGAAGCTGATCGTCTATGTCTCCTCCGATCAGCGCAACGGCGGCCCGCAAGGCGCCGGCGACGGGGCACAAGAGGCCGCGAAGGCGATCGGATGGGATTTCCGCATCCTCGACGGGCAGGGAGCGGTGCAGGGCCGCACGACCGCACTGAATCAGGCGATCGCACTCAAACCGGATGGCATCATTCTCGGAAATGTCGATGCGCTCGAGCAGGCGCCCGTCATTCAGAAAGCTTCGGCGCTCGGCATCAAGATGGTCGGCTGGCACGTGGCTCCCGCCGCCGGTCCCGTCAAGGATTCGCCCATCATCACCAACGTCACCACCGACCCTCGTGAAGTCGCCAAAGCGGCGGCTCTTTATGCCGTTGTCGACTCCAACGGCACGGCGAAAGTCATTCTGTTCAAGGACAGCATCACGACGATCTCCACGGTCAAGACGGACACCACCGCCGAGGTGCTCAAGGGATGCGCAGGGTGCAAGGTGATTGCGATCGAAGACACGCCGATGGGCGATCTGGCCAACCGCATGCCGAGTCTGACCTCGTCACTTCTGGCCAAATACAACAAGGAGTGGACCTACAGCATTGCGGTGAATGATCTGTATTTCGATTTCTCGTCACCGTCACTGCAATCGGCCGGTGTCGATCCCGCCAAGGGCTACCCACGCCAGATTTCGTCGGGTGATGGATCGGTGACGGCGTTTCAGCGCATCCGCCAGGGGAGGTACCAGATCGGCACGGTGGCCGAGCCGCTGCACCTTCAGGGTTGGATGTGCATCGACGAGCTGAATCGGGCGTTTGCGGGACAGCCGCCCAGCGGGTTCGTCCCGCCGCCGCATTTGTTCATCGCATCGAACCTCGACCGCGATGGCGGACCGAACAACTTCTACGAGCCGGAGAACGGTTACAAGGACATCTACCGGAAGATCTGGGGGAAGTAGTTAGGTAGTAGGCAGTAGGCAGTAGGCAGTAGGCAGTTTCCGCTTTACTTTCCGGCTGCCTACCGCCTACTGCCTACCGCCTACTAAGTCTTGAAGTACTCCGGCGCGTTGCCCGGGCTCCATTTGATGTTGCAGCCGATGCTCGGCTTTTGAACCGCCGGCGCCGGTTTTCCCGCAAGCACCGCATCGGCCGCGGCACGCAGATCGGCCCCGTTGACCGGCACGTCGTTCTTGGGTCGGCTTCCGTCGAACTGACCACGGTACGCGAGGCGCCGGCTGCCGTCGAAGAGGAAAAGGTCTGGCGTGCAGGCGGCACGAAATGCTTGCGCGACCCGCTGCTTTTCGTCGAACAAGTACGGGAAGGTGTAACCGGCTTCGGCCGCCTCTTCCTTCATCCCTCCGGGCCCGTCCTCCGGAAACTCCGTCGTATCGTTCGACGCAATCGCGACGATGCCCAGGCCCTTCGCCTGGTACTCCGTCGCGAACCGTGAAAATTCCTGGCGAATATGTCTCACGAACGGACAATGCTTGCAGATGAACGCGACGAGTAACGCCTTGCTCCCCTTGAAATCCGCATCCGAGACGATTCGGCCGTCGAAGTCGGGAAGCGAGAACGACGGCAGTGTGGTGCCAAGGTCGAGCATCGTTGATGGCGTTTCGGGCATTGAAGGCTCCTCGTGAAGACTCGATTATATGCGGTGCGCGGGATCAAGCGTCTGCGCAGCACGTCGTTTCGAACGTTCGTGCTCTACCCGCTCATCGTGACAGCGTCGGAATGGCTGCTGAATAGCGGCCGCTTGCGTATCCAGCCGTTCTGCGCGCCTCTGCTGTTGTGGGGATACCTTCAGTACCGGCTCGTTGCCAATTACCGGATCCGGTACGGAGGCGGAGGACCGGGAATGGAAACGCCTCCCGAACGACTCGTCACCTCGGGACCGTTCGCCTGGTGCCGCAATCCGATGTACCTGGGACACATGGTATTTCTGCTCGGCCTCACGCTTACTCTGCAGTCGGCGTTCGCTGCGGTGATCACGGTCGCCACCGCGGTGTGGTTTCAGTTCCGCGTGAGACGGGATGAAACGCGTCTGCAAGAGCGTTTCGGCCAGCCGTACGACGAGTATTCGGCGCGCGTGAGACGTTGGATCCCTGGTCTGTTCTGAGCGTACGCGCACGCCAAAGCGTGCGCTCTACGTGTCCTCCGTAGCGCGCAGGCTTCAGCCTGCGCGAACAGTCACATAGACCTCACTCAGGCCGTACGAGCCAGCGCACCACGCTGAAGTGAGCGGCCGCGAGTTGCCGCGGAAGCTCGAGGTGCCCATAGTGCGTCATGGGCGGATCGAAGTTGAGTACGCGGATGTCGGCCGTTGGATTCTTCGCACGGTATTCGTTGGCGACGAAGACCTCGATACTGCTCATCGGATCTTCGGGATTCCAGTGATTGCGATCGAAGTGGGCAGTCGTCCAAACCATGCGTTTGTAGCCGTCCAGACGCGTGAAGTTCGTGACAAATAGATCCTTCTCGACGTCCTCAACCACAATTCGCCACGGGTTGCCGCTCTTCTTGAGCACCGTTTCGATCTCATCTTCGACCTCCGCCTTCCGGCCAAGGTCCTCGTTGTGTTCCAGGTTCTGCAGCTGCTGCTTGAAGTTCGCACGCCGCCGCGCTTCAGCCGACAGCCATCGCTCCGCAATCTGCAGGTGCGACATGCCCGCTTCGTAGAGCGGATTGAGGAAGCCGCTGTAGCCGCGCGAATAGCTTGGTGGATCCCGGCGTTCAAGTATGTGAAGCGGCGTTCGCGTGTCTCGAGGGGAAGCGCCGCCGCGCGCGCTGATGTTCTTGCCCCTGACCGTCCGCATCAGCTCGAGCCGCGCTGGTCCTCCGCTTCCCCAGCCCAGGAACCGGCCCTTCAACCGCGGACCAAGCTCCTTGTCCTCGTACGAAAGCACGGCGATCTCGCCCGACGTGGAATGGCCGATGAGCAGGATATCGCCGGTGGTGTGCTTCATCACGACCTGCTTCACGCCTTGCAGAATCAGGCTGTTCGTGTAGATCGCGTTGCGCACCTCTGATTCCTGCAACGGGATCTCGCGATCGAGCAGATATGCAGGCTGGCGCCCTTCGTCCATCACCGGCATATCCCAGCCGCCGTACTTGAAGTTGCCGGGAATGGTGACGATGAGCACGTTCATTTTCTGGGCGAGGTATTGCGCCCAGCCAGGCCGGTTCTTCAGATCGACATAGAACTCATAGAAGTTCGCGGCACCTCCGTTCATGATGATGAACCACGGATAGTTCCGGGCTTCGGGGTTGAGGCTCGTCAGCTTCAGTGCGCCGATGTCCCAATCCAGGTTGTAGCGCCGGTAGCGTTCGACCACCCATTCGGCTTTGTAACCCAATTGCTGCGGCGGAATCGCTGACAGGTCGCGCGGGTCGAACGCACCTCCTGGCGCCTTCTGCGCAAGTGCCGTGACCGACTGGCCGCCGTCGGGAAGCGTCAAGTCACTGCCGAGCGCACGGAAGTCGGCCTCCGACAATGCGACGAACGGCGCCTTCGCATCGTCGAGGAGGCGCCAGATCTTCTGATCCAGATCGTGCGTCTGGCTCTGACCTGCTGCCATCACCAGGGGAGCGACGGTCGAGACGACACCGAGCGCCGTTGCCCCCAGGAGTTTCCTCACTCTTGTCCCTCCTAGAACACCCAACGCATACCAAGTTGCATCTGGCGCGCCGGGGTTCGCGTAGTGGTGATGCGACCGGCCGTCGGGTTTGGCCGCTCATCGATGAATGCCACCATATCCGGCGTGCCGAAATTCGCCCGGTTGAACAGATTGAAGGTCTCGAATCGGAATTGCAGCCGTCCGAGCCCGACCTCAATGTTCTTGAAGAGCGACAGATCGACTGTTGCGAGCCCCGGTGACCGCACCGTGCCGCGGCTCACGTTGCCGAAATAGCCGATGCGCGCCGGCTGGAATTGCGAGACGTCGTACCACCGGTCAGGATCGCCGGTCACCGGGTTGTCGTTGCCGCCGGGGACCAGATCCGGCCGCAGGCTTTCGGTGTCGCTGAAGCGCAGAATCTGGGCCTGACTTTGCTCCTCGACCGACAGCGCATAGCCATCCATCAGCGAGACGATGGTGTTCACCTGCCATCCGGCGGTCAGTGCCCGCGCAACGCCCGTGAGGTTGTTGCCGAACGGCAGCTGGTAGGACGCATTGGCCGAGAAGACCTTCGGGATGTCGTACGCCGCGCGGCCCTTTCGCAGGTCCATGTCGTATGCGTACATCCCGCGCTGGCCCTGCGGCAACTCGTCGCCGTTCTGCGTCACGCCCGATCCCTCGTCTATGGTCCTCGAGTACGTGAACGAGGCGCCCATTTGAAGTCCGGCGCTCAAGCGGCGCTGGATGGCGAGTGAGCCGCCCTGATACCACAGGTCGGCATTCGAGAACTGGACGCGCATCTCGCCGAAACTCGGATTGATCAGCGTGCTGTTCGGCGGGAAGTACTTCTCACCCTGTGGCTGCTCCGGCCATCCTTCCCAGCGATTGATGTTGGCGAGCGACTGTTGCCACAGGTGGAATCCGCGCGTACCGGTGTAGTCGGCCGACACTACCCAGTTCGTCCCGAGCTGCCGTTGGGCTCCCGCGCTCCACCGATAGTACGTCGTCTGATCGAGGTCGAACTGCATGGTCCGAATGTTCGGGCGCGCGCCGGCACGAGCGAGCTGCGTCGAAAACGCGTTGGGGAAGTCGATGCCCGCACCGTCGATTCGGCCGACGAGGGTGAACGGGGGCAGTTCCTGCAGCGCGGTGCGGATGTTGTACAGCATCGGGTGCTCGTAGAAGATCCCGAAGCCGCCGCGGATTGACGTTCTCCCTTCCTGCGGCGCCCACACGATGCCCACGCGCGGACTGAACGACTTCGCAGTGGGATTCTTGTACAGTGGCCCGACCGTGACTTCGGGGTCGGTGAAGTTACGAAGGTTCGCCGTCTTGCCGTCGACTTCGGTCGGAACCGACGCGTACTCGTAGCGCAGGCCGAGGTTGATCGTCACATCCGACCGGGCCTGCCAGTTGTCCTGCAGGTACACGCCGAACAGATGCTGCCGTAGATCGCGCAGCGGATCGTCGCCACCCGGGAGCATCACCTCGAACCGTCGTGCGTTGCCGAGGAGAAGGTTCTCGACGTCTCGGAACTCGTAGATGCCGTTGCATCCGCGCGTGCAGGAGTAAACGTTATAGCGGTAGTACGTCCACTCCCCGCCCATGCGGTATGAGTGATTGCCACGGATGAGCGAGTAGCCCTCTTTGAGTGCGTACCCGCGTTGCCGCCACACGGACGGGTCGACGCGGAAGCCGAGGGAGGTCAATACATTCGGAACATCAATCTGTCCCATGCGCTGGCGGTCAGGGCGGAAGAGTAGCCCTTGACCCGCCCAGTCGATCGAAGAGAGCGGCAGATCGCCTTGCGGCTCGGTGTCGCTGTAGCCGAAGTTCAGCTCGCTGAGCGACGTGGCGCTCAGTACGGCCGTCCATTTAGAGCCGAGCACATGTTTCACGCTCTTCGTCCCGGCCGACGCCAGGTTGCTGGCCGATCCCTGGGACGTCAGCTCGTGCATGATCCCGAACGGCGAACGCTCGCCGCGGTCGAAGTTGTAGGTTCCCGACAACGTGTGCCCACCTGCAGCCTGGTAATCGATCTTCCCCAGGGCGAAGTTGTTGTCGCTAACCTGGTTCAGAGGGCCTGCTATGAGCACGGTATCGCCGAAGTCCTGGACGATCGAGTTGGACTCGCCGGGGACGGGATAGAGAGCCAGGTATCGGACGATCGCCGGGTTTACGGTGACGGTGCGGCCGTTCGCGAGGCGTCCCTGCCGCGCGTTCATGCTGGGAACGAGCGCCGTGTCGGTCTTGCCCTGTTCCTCGCGGAGCCCTTCATAACTTCCGAAAAAGAACAGACGGTCACGCATGATGGGGCCGCCGAGCGAGAAGCCGAACTGGTTGCGTTTCAGGTCGGGCTTCTGGCGGTTGAACTTCTTGTCGAAGTAATTTGCGGCGTCGAGCGCGTCGTTGCGATAGAACTCGAACAGCGATCCACTGAAGGTGTTGGTGCCAGACTTGGTGACGGCGCTCAGGATTCCGCCCGCCGCGCTCCGGTATTCGGCGGAATAGTTGTTCGTGACGATCTGAATCTCCTGCACCGTTTCCGAGCCCATCAACGCGCCGGACGATCCCTGCGCGTTGCCCGACAGGTCGGCATTCGACACGCCGTCAAGCAGATAGAGATTCTGCGTGCCGCGCGCGCCAGCGACGCTGAACTTGTCGCCCATGCCGCCGAACACGCCCTGGGTGCCGGAGCTAGGAATCTTGATGACGCCCGGTTGCAGGTAGGTAAGCTGCGTCAGATCGCGATTGACGATCGGCAGATCCTCAACCCGCCTCCCGTCGATCAGGTTCGAGACGGTCGCCGAAGTCACCTCGACGAGCGGGGCGGCGCCGGTCACCACCACTTCCTGCTGAACGCTGGCGAGCGGCAGGGTCAGATCGAGCACGATCGTCCGCCCGATGGTCAGCTGGATGTCGCGCCGAACCGCCGTGCCGAACCCGGACAGCGCCGCGGTCACCTCGTATACGCCTATCGGCAGGTTCGGCGCCTCGAATCGTCCGTTCTCATTGGCGAAGACCGTGCGGACAAGCCCCGTCCCGACGTTTCTGACGTTTACCTCGGCGCCTGGCAGCGTCGCCTTGGTCTGGTCCATCACCGTTCCGCTGATGGTACCGGTCGTCAATTGCGCGAATGCGCGGGGCTGCCAAAACAACATGGCCAGCAAAACCAGTCCGACGACGCGCCGCGCGGTTCTTCCACTCACAACGACGAAGTTCGTATGCATTGGGTTCATGGCTGCCTCGATGGGGCGGATTATGTCCTCCCACTCGGGAAATGCGCCAGTCGTTTTCCGACCAGCAGGATTTGGCCTCGATGTAGCGATCGCGCCGAACTGAAGCCCGCTTTCGCGGCAGTTATTGGATCGATATGCAGGTCGTTGCGTGAATTAGGGCAGAGCCGTTGGCCGGTTCACGGTTTGGCCGGTTCCACGTAGGTCTTGCGGAGCAGAGGCGCCGCCTGCGGCGAAATCATGAACTTGATCATCTCGCGCGCGGCATCGGGTTCCTTCGACACCGTCAGTAACGCGACACTCGACGGGCATGGCTTGTTGAGAGACCCAGGCAACGGCCCGACGTACTGCGTTCCCGGCACGCCGACCATGATGTTGGTCTGCTGAATGCCGACTTCGAAGTCACCGCGCGCCAGAGCGTCGGCGACGGGTCCACCGCTGGTGAAAGTCGTCTTGGCCTTCAGTTGTTCCGTGAGACCGAGCTGCGCAATTCCCTCCGCGACATTCGTGCCGCTGCAACCGCGCGAATAGCCAATCGACTTCGCCGCGAGCAACGTCGCCTTGTAGGCTTCGATGGTGCTGATGTCGGGCTTGGGCGCGCCCGCCCGCACAGAAAGGCCGAGACCGGCGAGCACGAACGGCGTAACAGTGCTCGCTACCACTTTGCCGTTCTTTACGAGCTGCTCGATTGCGGGCGGATTTCCCGTCACGAGGTCGGCCGGGCCGGCCTCGATTCTTCGTTCGAGCGTGGCGCCCTCTTCCTGGATGACTGTCACCTTGTGTCCGCTGACACGTTCGAATGCGGCCGCAAGCTCTCTCACGCCGGGCGTCGCTCCCTGGTTCGTCAGGATGACGAGTTCGGCCGCAGTCGTCGCCGTTTGCGGCATCCAAATGAGGGCTCCCAGAATGCATGCCGCCGCGAATTTCGTGCACGCTCTCATGGTTTCCTCCTGCTGAACCAGCCAAGGGCTCGCTCTTGGCCCGTTGGCATTGAGCAGCACGAGGATCGTATCCCAATAGCGGGCTCAGTAGATTCGGATCCTCCGTGTCTCTGCGTCTCTGTGGCCCGTGGGGGCCTGGGGTTTGGGCGTTGGCTGTTGGGAGTTGAGTTTGATGCATCATCTCGGTAGCATTCGCCGCCTGGCGAGTCGCTGCCGTGCGGTCGTCGAAAGGAGTCGGATGATGCGCCGTTT
>Ga0075430_100002396_pt1 | contig 15593 bp, 16 predicted proteins | sample RhiMetdeltSRZDD4_FD_75294 | JGI IMG/M metagenome (GOLD analysis project Ga0075430, IMG submission 75294) | Populus rhizosphere microbial communities from Tennessee, USA - Rhizosphere MetaG P. deltoides SRZDD4 | ecosystem: Host-associated > Plants > Roots > Rhizosphere > Soil | place: USA... | reverse complement strand
GAGGAACATGTCGGCGCCCATGCCGCTCATCTGCTCGAGTGCGAACAACCGCAACTCGTACATCCAGTCGTGCACAAGAGTACGACCCGCCGCTTGCGTGGCGAGCACGGTGACCAGACTGACCAGGTCGCTCGGAAACGATGGCCACAGTCCGGTGGTGATGCGACGGACCGCAACCGGCTTCGATGGCTTCACCTCGAAGATGCCCGAGCGCATTCCACATTGCACGTTCATGCGCTGCATCACCGCGGCGACGACTTCGATGTCTTCTTCCCGACAGCCTTCGATCGCGATCTCTCCGCCGGTGATCGCGCCAACGACAGCCCAGCTGCCGGCTTCGATGTAATCGCCACCGAGGCGATGCTGCGCACCGCGCAGCTTCGGCACACCTTCGACTCGAATCTTCGACGTGCCAATGCCGGTAACACCGGCGCCCATCTTGGCGAGGAACTCGCACAGCTCGACGACGTGCGGCTCGGTGGCGGCATGCCGGATCTCGGTGACGCCCTTGGCGGATGCCGCCGCGAGCAACGCCGTCTCCGTACCGGTCACCGACGCTTCGTAGAGGTACATCGATGCGCCGGTCAGGCCGGTCGCAGGGGCTTCGAGCACATGGTCGGGCCCCTTGCCTTCGTGGGCGCCCAGCGCCTTGAGCGCTTCCATGTGTGTGGAGATAGTTCGACGCGCCGGAAAATCTCCGCCCGGCGGCGCGATGTGTGCTCGACCGGTGCGCGCCAGCAGCGGTCCGAGCAGCAGCACGGAGCCGCGCAGCCGGCCAACCAGACCGCGATCGGGTGAATCGGTGGTGAGCTTCGGCGTGCGGATCCGCAGCGTGGTGGTGCCGATGCCGTCCACCTCCGCGCCGATGTCCAGCAGCAGTCGCGCCATCACCTCGACGTCTCCGATGCGCGGGACGTTTGTAAGCACGCATTCGTCGTCGGTGAGGAGACATGCGGCCAGCAGCGGCAGCGCCGCGTTCTTGTTGCCCTCGACCGCGACGCGGCCTTCGAGCCTGTGCCCGCCTTCGATCAGTAGTGTCGACATCAGCCTTAAACTGGGCCGCCTGAGGGCGGCTCTACGCGCCCTTGGTTAAAAACTCCACGTCCGGGTTGGCGTGAAATCCGACGAAGATCGGCTCCGGCCGCAGCCACACGCCGAAGCGTTCGCCGACGCCGCGCTTGACCGCAGCGGCCAGTCGCAGCACGTCAGCGGCCGTCGCCTCGCCTCGATTGATCAACGCCAGCGGATGCTTCGCCGAGATGCCCACCGCGCCGTCGCTGTGTCCCTTGCGAAATCCCGACTGCTCGATCAACCACGCCGCCGGTATTTTCACCCGCCCATCGTCCATGATGAAGCACGGCGGGCGATCGCCGGCGAGCATGGCGACGCGCTCGCGATCCGCCTCGCTGACCACAGGATTCATGAAGAACGAGCCGACACTGCGCGAGTCTGGATCGTGTGCGTCGACAACCATGCCCTTCGAGCGCCTGATGTTCAGCACCGCATCGCGAACGATGGAGACCGTCGGGCTCGACACACCCGCGCGATGGAGGTAGCCAGCGACATCGGCGTAGGTGGCCGTCGGCGGTCCGGGCCGCAATCGGAAGGTGACGTCACACACGACGAAACGATCGGCGTCCTCGGCTTTGAAGCGGCTCATACGATAGGCGAAGCGGCACTCGGACACGCTGAGTGAGCGAACCACGTGATCCGCGCAGTCATAGACGGTCAGCTTCTCGATGGTGTTCGAGACCTCCTGTCCGTATGCGCCGACGTTCTGGACAGGCGTGCCGCCCACCGTACCGGGGATGCCGGACAAACACTCCACACCTGCCAGGCCATCCTGAACCAGTGACTCGACGAGCGCATCCCAACTCTCGCCGGCGCCCGCGGTCACCAGCGAGTCGTCACCCTCAGTCGTCGTCGATTGCCCGGTGATCGCGATGTGCAGCACGAGTCCGTCGAAGCCGCTGTCGGCGACCACGACATTGCTGCCGCCGCCGAGCACGAACCAGGGGATGTTCTGCTCTTCACACCACTGCCGCGCGGCGGCAACGTCCTCGGCGCGTTCGGCGCGGAAGAACCATCGAGCCGAGCCGCCGACCCCGAGTGTGCCAAGCGGCGCGAGCGGGACGTTGGCGCGGATGGCGAGCGCTTTACTGGAGCGCAAGAATCGCCCCTTCTTGCGCGATCAACGCCGACAGCGCTTGGTGTCGCGTGGAGACTTCGAACTCGATCCAATCCCCCGGCGCCAGTTGTCCCGCAATCGGAAGGTCTGCCGTGATCACGGTCGCCAGCTGCGGGTAGCCACCGGTCGTCTGCCGGTCGGACATCAGGAGGATCGGATCGCCCGACGGCGGGACCTGCAGTGCGCCGGCAAACGTCACGTCCGAGATCATCTCGCGGCCTTCGACGCGCGGAATGGTCCCACCCGCCAGACGGTAGCCCATTCGATCGGACTGGGACGTGACGGTGAACCGCGTACGCTGAAGGATCTCGAGCGCCTCGGTCCGAAAGTCGTCGTGCTGCGGACCTGGAAGCACACGCAGCTTTGCGCCGCCATTGACACGCGGATTCGGAACGCTGATCACCCGCCACGGTCCGACGCCACGTTCATCGCCGAGCGGAAGACTGTCGCCGGCGACGAGTGACCGGCCATTGACGCCGCCAAGCCCGCAGTGCGTGTGAGTGGCCCGGCTGCCGAGCACGGCAGGGACGGTGATTCCACCGCCGAATGCGATGTACGCCCGCGCACCCGCGCGGCGCTCGCGGAATCGCAGCACGGCACCTGCCCGGCACCGGATGGGACGATGCAGTGGAACGTCTTCGGCGTCGAGTCGTGCGCCGAGGTCCGCACCGGTCACAGCGATGACTGCTGCGTTGTCGATTCTGATTTCAGGACCGGACAGTGTGGCCTCGAGCAGGGCGGCCGTCGGCTCGTTGCCGACGAGTGCGTTGGCCACACGATGCGACAGGCGATCCATGGGCCCGCTGACGGGCACACCGCTCGCCTGATGGCCCCATCGACCCTCGTCCTGGATGGTGGTGAAAAGGCCGGGACGAAGAATCGTGATCGATCGTGCGTAGTGTCCGCCTTTAAGCGGACCTTCACCGGGCCGCCTGAAGGCGGCCCCTGCGTTCGAGATGGTTTCCGACCGTATCCTGTCGCGCACGAAGCGCACCGTGTCTCCGGGTGCGACGAGCGCAGACGGCACGCGGTGCGGGTTGAAGAGAGCCACGGGCGTGCGGCCGATCAGACGCCATCCACCAGGAGAGTCCCGAGGATAGATGCCGGTCTGACGGCCCGCGATCCCCACCGAGCCCGCCGGCACCTTCAGCCGCGGCGAGGCGTGACGCGGCATCGCAATGCTCTCGTCCACTGTGCCCATATAGGCGAAGCCAGGCAGGAAGCCGAGCATGAACACGCGATAACGCCCCGCGGTATGTCGAGCGACGACTTCGTCCGGGCTGAACCCGGCGAACGTCGCAACGTCGCGCAGGTCAGGCCCCATTTCACCGCCGTATTGCACCGGGATGACGACCGTCTTCCCCTCGGAGAGCGCTGGCGGCGCATCGGCTGATCGCCTCAGCGTGGCGCGAACCTTTTCGACATCGATGCTGAGTGGATCGAAGTGCACGGCGACGCTGCGATACGTCGGGACGACATCACGAATGCCGGGCAGCCCGGCGCGGCGCATCGTGGCAGCGATCGCGATCGCCTGCGCGTTGACCGAGACGTTGATCACCTCGTCCAACTCCAGCAGCAGCGCCGAATCCCCCGCCTCGAGAATCTTCACGTGCCTTACTCGCGGAGCGCGTGCAGGAGCTTGCCGTGGATGCCGCCGAAGCCGCCGTTCGACATCAGGACCACGACATCGCCGTCGCGGCGCTCGCGGACAATCGTGGAGACGATGTCGTCGATCTCGGGGATGTGCCGGGCATGGCGGCCCTCGCGTGAGAGATCCTCCACGAGCTGTTCCGCGGAGAGCCGCTCCGCTTCAGGAAGACTCGAGCGGAAGACGGCGGCGACGACCACTTCGTCTGCCGCGCTGAACGCCCGGGCGAAGTCCGACTGGAACACGCGCCGGCAGGATGAGGCCGACCGCGGCTCGAACACCGCCCAGACACGGCGACCGGGATAGCCGGTTCGCAGCGCGCTCAACGTCTCGTGGACGGCCGTGGGGTGGTGCGCGAAGTCGTCCAGCACTGTCACGCCGCTGGCGACGCCCACGGTCTCGAGCCGTCGTTTGATGCCTTTGAACTGCCGCAGTCCCTCGGCGAGCGTCGCCGGCGACAAGCCGACCCGTGTGCCCGCGGCAATTGCCGCCAGCGCATTCCGCACGTTGTGAACCCCGAGCAGCGGTGACTCGAATCGGCCGAACAGTTGTCCGCCACGATGGACGTCGAACCGCGTGAGCCCGTCGCGATGCTCGATCGCCGATCCGCGCCACGTGGCGTCCTCGTCGAGACCAAAGGTCTCTACCGGACTCACCGCCGTTGCGACCAGCGCCTTCGCCTGCGGACTGTCCGCGCCGACGAGCAGGAGACCATTTCGTGGAACGAGCCGCACCAGGCGACGGAACGCCACGAGCACCGCCTCGAGATCGGCATAGATGTCCGCGTGGTCGAACTCGATGTTGTTGATGACCGCGATCTCCGGCAGGTATTTGAGGAACTTCGCGGTCTTGTCGAAAAACGCGCTGTCGTACTCGTCGCCTTCGATGACGAAGTCTCGGCCTTTCCCCACCCGATAGCTCGAGCCTTCAGATCCGAAGTTCAGCGCGATGCCGCCGACCAGCATCGACGGGTCGAGCCCGCCATGCGTCAGCAGCCAGCCGGTCAGCGATGTGGTCGTCGTCTTGCCGTGGGTGCCCGCCAACACGATCGAACGTGCGCCCCAGAGGAAGTGATCGCGAATCGCTTCAGGCAGCGAGCAGTACCGCAGCTTGCGCTCGAGCACCGTTTCGAGCTCGACATTGCCACGTGAGATGGCGTTCCCCACCACGATGAGATCGAGGTCGCTGGTGATGTTCTCCGCGGCGTACCCCGAGAACGTCTTGATACCTTCCGCGACGAGGAAGTCGCTCATCGGCGGGTAGACCTGCTGGTCCGAACCCTGCACGTGATAGCCCCGGCTCTTGAGCAGCGCCGCCAGCGTCGCCATGGCGGTTCCGCAGACGCCAATCAGGTGGATGCGTCGTGGTCGATCAGGCAACAGCGGGTTCCTCGATGACGACACATGGACGAGGCGCGGACTCGACACGCACGTCCACACCGAACGGCAGCGTCCAGCACGGGCCGCTCGTGTGCCCGGATGGAAAGCCGAACAATACCGGCCCCGGAAAACCAACGGTCAGACGCGCGATCACCTCTCTCGCGGTCGGTGTGCCGCCGGGCTCGTCGCACCCGCGCATCTCGCCGAAGACGAGGGCCCTGGCGCGGCCCAGGATGCCGCTCAGTCGAAGCTGGGTCAACATGCGGTCGAGGCGATACGGCCTCTCGTTGACATCTTCGAGAAACAGCACGCAGCCGTCTGGCGGCGAAAACGCGAACGGCGTGCCGAGCGACGCAACGAGCGGCGCGAGCGTGCCGCCGAACAGAGGCCCCTGCGCCTCACCGGGACGAAGCACTTCCAGACTGTCGGGCGCGAGTTCCACTCCAGTGCCGTTGATCATCAGCGCCAGAAACGAACGTTCGTCGTACCCCGCTGCGCCGCTGGCCAGCCGCCGTTCAAGCATCGGCCCGTGCAAGCCGGTGATCCCGCAGCCGCACGTCAACCACGACAGCATCGAGGTGTTGTCGCTGTAGCCGATGAACAACTTTGGCGCGGACACGAGCATGGGTGGATGAAGGAACGGCAGCAGTTGCACACTGCCGTAGCCGCCGCGGACAGCAATCAGCGCGGCCACCGAAGGGTCGTTCCAGTACTTCATGAACGCGCGGGCACGCAGCTCTCCCGACCCGGCGAGGTAATCGCCTTCAGTGGCGAAGACCGAGTCGTCCCACGTCGGCTCGAAGCCTAGTCGCGTCAGCTCGGCCACGCCGCGATCGAACTCATCGCGCGCGAACGGACTGGCTGGTGCGACGACCGCGATCCGATCGCCTGACTTCAGGGGCCGGGGCTTATACATCAAGCAAACCGGGACATCTCATCGACGATGCGCTGGTGTTCGTCGCAGCCGAGGAGGTGGCGGAGCGTAGCGTGCTGATGGATGGCCACCGGAGCGGCCAAGAACCGCTCCTTCGCCACGCGGCCGCGTTTCAGCGCGTCCTCGAGACGTTTGTAGGGGATCACGTCCTGCTCGACCGCGCGAACCAGCGCTTCGAGCGTCGCGGCCTGCACGTCCACATCGCCGCTGCACACGAGCAGGGCATCGCAGCCGGCGGCAATCGCCTGCACCGCCGCGTCGGGCACCGTGTAGGACTTGGCGATGGCCTTCATCTCGAGATCGTCGCTGAGAATGACGCCGGGGAATCGCAGCTCTTCGCGCAGCATGCCCTGGACAATGCGGCCCGACAGCGTGGCCGGTTTTTCCTCGTCGAGCGATGGCACCAGTACGTGCGCCGTCATGATGAAGGCGACATCGACCCCGACCGCCGCACGAAACGGCACCAGTTCGACTCGTCTGATGCGATCCGGCGGATGCTCGACGAGCGGCAGATCGAGATGTGAGTCCACCGACGTGTCGCCATGCCCGGGGAAATGCTTCCCGCAGGCCGCGACACCGTTGGTCTGCAGAGTCTGGATGATCGCCGCGCCCAACCGCGCCACGCCTTCGGCGTCTTCGGCCAGCGCGCGGTCGCCGATGATCGGGTTCTTCGGGTTGGTGTGGATATCGAGAACCGGCGCGTAATCGAGCGTAATGCCCACGGCGCGCAGCTCGGTGGCCAACGCCTTGGCGAACCGTCTGGCCAGCGCCTCATCACCGCTGCGCCCCAGTGTGGCCATCGGCGGCCACACGGTGAACGGCGCCTTGAGGCGTGCCACCCGCCCGCCTTCCTGATCGACGCTGACCCACAACGGAAGCCCGGATGCCAGGGCCTGTGCGTCGTGCGACAGCTCGGCGACCTGCTCGGGCGCCTCGATGTTGCGCGCGAAGAAGATGACGCCGCCCAGTGAGAACTCGCGGGCGAGCGATCGCATCTCGGGAGTGACGGTTTTGCCCGGCAGGCTGCCAATCAGTAACTGTCCAATGTCGCGGCGGATCGTGCTCGGCACGCTGACCATTATAGACAGCGTTCTATAATCCTCCGGTGCGGATCGTGACCTCGGCTCCCACTCGCATCGATCTCGCGGGTGGGACAATCGACATCTGGCCTCTCTATCTCTTCCACCCCGGCGCGCAGACGCTCAATGCAGCGATCAGCATTCGCGCCACGGCACGGCTGGAATCTCGCAACGACACGCGGATCGTGATCCGGTCGGAGGACACCGGCGCCTCGCTCGAAGCCGACGACTGGCGCGAGCTGTGGGATCGCAAAGAGCTGCGTCTATTGTCGTTCCTCGTGCATTTCTTCGAGGCGCGCGGCATCACGCTGACCACGACGTCGGAATCACCGGCCGGCGCCGGCATTGCCGGATCGTCGGCGCTCAACGTGGCCGTGTGCGCGGCACTCGCCGAGTGGAAACGCACGCATTACGATCCCGAGGGTCTGCTGCAGGTGGCGATGAACGTCGAGGCGCGCGCGATCAACGTGCCGACGGGACTGCAAGACTACCGCCCGGCCCTGTACGGCGGCATTGCCGCAGTGGAGCTCGAGGCCGACGGCGTGAAGCGGGTGCCGCTCAACGTCGATCTCGCCGAGCTGCACAAGCGCATCGTGCTCTGCTACACCGGCGAACCGCGGAACTCCGGGACCAACAACTGGGAAATTACCAAGCGTCACATCGACGGTGACCGTTTCATCTTCGACTGCTTCGAGCGCATCCGCGACACGGCCGCCGACATGCGCGAGGCACTCGAACGCGGCGACTGGGACGCCGTCGGGCGGGCGATCGGGCGCGAATGGGAGAACCGCAAGCAGCTTGCCCCCGGCGTGACCACGCCGGCCATCGACACCCTGATCGCGAGGGCCACCGCGGCAGGCGCGACGGCCGCGAAGGTCTGCGGCGCGGGAGGCGGCGGCTGCATGTTCTGTTACGGCCCGCCAGCGGCACGCGGTCAGATCGCCGCGGCACTGGCCAGCGGAGGCGCGCGGCTGCTCGACTACACGTTCGAGCGCCACGGGCTGTCGCGTGGATAACAAGGGCATCGCGCAGGTGCTGGCGCAAATCGCCGACCTGCTCGAGATCAAGGACGACAACGCCTTCAAGATTCGGGCGTATCGTTCCGCCGCCGACGTCATCGCCACCTGGCCCGACGCGGTCGCCCGCATGGACGCGCAGCAGCTGCGCACGATTCCCGGCGTCGGCAAGGATCTCGCCGCGAAGATCCGCGAGCTGGCCGAAACCGGCGCGTCTCCGTATCACCAGGAGCTGCTCGCGGAGTTCCCGCCTACGATTCTCGACCTGCTCCGTCTCCAAGGGGTCGGGCCCAAGACGGTGGCGATGCTCTACTCGACGCTCAATATCTCGACGCTGGACGACCTGACCGCTGCCGCCAAGGCTGGCCGCTTGCGATCGCTGAAAGGCATGGGCGCGAAGAAGGAGGCGCAGATCCTCAAGGCGATCGAAGAGCGGGCCAAGGACGAAGGCCGGCACTTACTGACCGAGACGGCGGCCACGGCGGCCGACCTGGTGACCTATCTGCAAAGCCACGCGCCCGATGTCGAGTTCATTCCGGTCGGCAGCTTGCGACGCGGATGCGAAACCTGCGGCGACATCGATATCGTGGCCGTCGGTGGCGACCAGACATTGATGAACGTGTTCGTCGCGCATCCGAAGGTCGAACAGGTGCTCGGCCAGGGCACCACGAAGTCGAGCGTCAAGCTCGCCGGCAGCTACCAGGCTGACTTGCGTCTGGTCCCGCGCGAGAGCCGCGGCGCGGCGATGCAGTACTTCACCGGCTCCAAGGCCCACAACATCGTCGTCCGCGATCGCGCCATTCAGCGCGGGCTCAAGTTGAACGAGTACGGCCTGTTCAAGACCGACACCGACGAGAAGGTCGCGGGTGAAACCGAGGAAGGCATCTATCAGGCGTTGGGCATGGCCTGGGTCGAGCCCGAACTGCGCGAACATCGCGGCGAAATCGAAGCGGCGGTTGCCGGCTCGTTGCCCACGCTTGTGACGGTCGGCGATCTGCGTGGCGATCTGCACATGCACACCACCGCGACCGACGGCAAGGACGACCTCGAGTCCATGGCCGCGGCGGCGCACCGGCTGGGCCATCAGTACATCGCCATCACCGACCACAGCCAGGCGCTGGCCATGGCGAACGGACTCGACGAAAAGCGCGCACTCGGACACGCGGCCCGCGTGCGCGCCCTCAACGGCCGCTTCGAAGGCCTGACGCTGCTCGCCGGGATCGAGTGCGACATCCTCTCTGACGGCCGACTCGACCTCGCCGACGACTGCCTCGCGCAACTCGATCTCGTCGTCGCCTCAGTGCATTCCAACTTCTCGCAGGACCAGCAGCAAATGACCGACCGCATCCTGCGTGCGCTCGAATGCCCGTGGGTGGACGTGCTCGGCCACCCAACGGGACGCCGCCTGCTCAAACGCGAGCCCGCACAGATGGACATGGCGGCCATCGTCGCGGCCGCGAAGGAACGCGGCGTTGCCATGGAGATCAACTGCCAGCCCGAGCGCCTCGATCTCAGTGACATCCACGCCAGGCTCGCACGTGATCGCGGCGTGTCGTTGATCATCTCCACCGATGCGCACTCGGTCGCAGCGCTCGATCGTCTGCGTTGGGGCGTACAGATGGCCCGGCGCGCGTGGGTCCGTCCTCAGGACGTCCTGAATACCCGCGGGATCGACGACTTCCGAAAGGGCCTGCGTCGTCATCGTAAGAAGACCTGACGTGGCCAAATCCCCCGACGGGTTCGTCTCGCTGAAATCACTGAAGCAAGGACCTCCCGACGCCGCGGCCGCGCTCGCCGAGATCCGCCGCATCTACTTCGAGACGACGCGCCAGACGATCGACCACGATCTGGCGCACGCCATCGAGCTGCTCAAGAGCCTGCCGAGCGAAGACGAACGCGAGAAGGCGACGGTCTATATGCAGGGCCTGGCGGAGATGCAGCGGAACTGGGCAAGGAAAAGGAAGTCGAGAAGAACCGGTCGATCGTGAAGAACCAGTACTTCGGAGACATCAACGATTACCGCAAATATGGGCTTTTACGATGCTTTTTGGATACCGGCATGCGTATCGGCGTTTGTTGGATGTTGACGCCGCCGGATGGACGCCCGGACGGAAACAAGATCATGTATCTGTCGCGGCCTGACGAATGGCGCCGCCGTGATCCGCAACTCTTCGACGTATTGCAAACGGCAGCCGCACGGAAGCAACGCCACGTGAGTGGTCTGGAACGTTCTGGGTTGCTTCCTGCCGCTAAGTTCTACTCCGAGCCACTGTGTGACGATACACATCGTCGAGTCGCGTACTTCAACACAGCGCTGAAAGCACTCGAAGACACCGACCTGTTGTTCTTCGATCCGGACACGGGCCTGGAGGTCTCGTCAGTGCCGTACGGGCAGTCAGGGTCGAGTCGCTATCTGTATTGGCGAGAGGTTGAGGAGGCAGGTCGACGCGGTGGCTCTCTGGTGGTGTTTCAGCATTGGAAGCGTGAGAACCGTGTGTCCATGGCAGCACGCCTTTCTGCTGACTTTGCTCGTCATATGCCGCCGGGAACGGTAGTCATCCCCATCTTCACCGACTTCGTACTCTTCTTGTGCGCTTGCGCACCGAAGCATGCGGAGCGGTTTGAGGAGACACTGGGCCTTGTTGCACTCCGCTGGGATGGGGAACTCCTCGCCTATCAGATCGAAGCGACCTGAATAACCGATTGGAGCCGACGGTCTTCGCAGTCATCACTCCTTTCCAAGCACCAGCTTCTTTCGCGCCGTGACGCGCAGTACGTCGGGGACGTTGCGATCCGTTGAGAGGGTGCGCAGGTCTTTCTCGGTCAAGCGCGACAACAAATTCATTGAGATCGCGACGGGAGTCTTCGGGTTGCGGGTCAGCGCCGCGACGACGTTGTAGTTCTTCATCCACGCGCGACAGTAAGCGATGGTGCGCAGGCATTCCTCGGCAACGTTGCCGGCGCGGGCAAAGGCCTCGACTTCCGTGATCGTCAGCTTCGGACTGCTCAGCACGGCCAGCGAGATCATCTTGTTGGGATCGCGAATCAGGATAGCCCGCTCTTCGCGTGAACCCTTGGTGGCGCGCTGGACCTTCTGCGGAACATTCATCTTCTGCAAGCGTTGAAGCGCTGTTCCCTCGTCCTCCTTGTCATCGTCGACCTCGTCCGCCTTCGGGGAGGTGTCGATCAATGCGGCGTCGCTGTCGGATCCCGCCGCCGCGGGCTCAATGCCGCGGTCGGCGAAAAACGCTCGCAACTCGGAGGGCACATCAGGACGCGCCAGGAAGGCGGAAATCGCCTCGCTCGGGATCGACTGCAGTGTCTTCTCGGCGGTGCTGGCAATCTCAGGATCAGAATCCCTCAGGAGCAGGACCAGCAGGCCCAGCTGCTCGTGCGCGCGCGGCGCCAAGCCGCCTTGCGCCGCAAGCAGCTTGACGTCCGGCGTGACTTCACCGCGCTTGAAGAACTCGAGCAGCGGCGAGGCGAACCCGCTTTCCATTCATCATCCCTTCTTGGCGAGGTAGCCGTCGGCGTCGGCAAACCAGCCGATCGCGGCAAAGCCCGCGCACCCGGTTCCCTCGAGCTCCGGGGCCGTGTCACGCGAAATGCCGCCCACGCCCAGCACCGGTAGACGCACGGCCGCCGAGACCTCGGCGAGTGCCTTCACACCGGCCGGCGCCTGACCGGGTTTCGATACGGTCGCGAAGACGGTGCCAAACAGCAGGTAGTCGAGCCCCCCGCCCTCGGATGCCGTGATGGCTTCGGCCAGCGAATGCACCGAGCGGCCGATCAGAAATCCTATCGGCGTCAGCACTCGTGCGCGCGAGGCCGGCATTGAGTCGCTTCGCAGGTGGACGCCATGAGCGCCGGCCGTAAGGGCGACGTCGAGGCGATCGTTGACGAGAATCCGCGCGCGCGTGCCCCTGACCGCGGCCACGCAGCGGATCACCAGTTGCGTCAGGTCTCGCGACTCCATGTCGCGTTCGCGAACCTGCACCAGGTCCACGCCCGCCGCCGCGGCTGCTGCCACGCGCTGGACGAGCGCATCATCGCTACCGGCGAGGCGCCGGCGGTCGGTGATCATGCAGGCAATCGGCCGCACAGCGCGTCTTTAGATCGACACGGCGCGAGTCCTCGGTCCCTGGTTCTTCGTCCTTGGTCTGTCCTGTAGTCCGGAGACCCCCGTCGATGAAGGGACCGAGGACCAAGGACAAGGGACGGACAAAGCACAAAGGACCACGGACAAAGGACGCGTCCAAACAAGAGCGAACACAGCTCTATTCTTCTGGCGCGGCGCGGCTGATCGAGACCATCGGATCGACGTGACGCGCGCTCAGAAAGGACCAGATCTCGACCAGGCCGGCGATCAGGTTGACCACGCCGAGGCCAGACACGGCTCCGCGCACGAAGTCATTGGTAATGAACGTCGCGACCATCGGCATGGCCTGCAGGAAGTAGTTCCGCTCCCAGTAGACGGACCACGGAACGAGCAGCAGGACGAGGCCGGCTTCGAAGAAGAACGCCGTCAGTAACAGGCGAATCACGCAGGATCAACCGGGTTGGGCGGGTCGATGTCCATCGTATCAAACAGGTGTCCCTGCGGCCGGAATGAGCGGCGATGCAGCGGCGAGTAGCCGTAGCGCTCGACCGCGGCTCGATGCTCGGCGGTGGCGTAGCCCTTGTGGCGGTCGTAGCCATAGCGCGGGTCACGCTCGTGGTGGCTCATCATCTGGTGATCGCGCGTGACTTTCGCGACGATCGACGCCGCGGCAATCGCGGCGCAGCGCCGGTCGCCGTGCAGAACGCCACGCTGCGCGATGTCGAGCTCGGGAATACGAAACGCATCGACCAGCACGAGGTCGGGCAACGGCGCGATCGCCAGCACGGCGCGACGCATAGCCTGCAACGACGCTTGATGGATGTTGATGGTGTCGATCTCGTCGGGATCGGCCCAGGCCACGGACCAGGCCAGTGCCTTGCGTGTGATCAGCGCGTGGAGCCGTTCGCGCTCGGCGGCGGTGATCGTCTTCGAATCAGCAAGCCCGGGAATGTGGCACTCGGGATCGAGAATCACGGCGCCGGCCACCACTGGTCCGGCGAGACAGCCGCGACCCACCTCATCACAGCCCGCGACGCGATAGAACCCCCATCGCCTCGCGGCGTTCTCCAAGGTTCTCATGGCGCGGACTCTGACCATACTTCCGCAAATCCCAATGCCCAAAATCCAACTTCCAATCACTCCCAACTTGCGATTCCCAATTCCCGATAACTCTCAATTTGGGAGTTGGGAATTGGGAGTGGTTGGGAGTTGGTAGTAGGGAATTGGGAGTTAACTCAGGTGCGCTTTGTTTCCTTCATGCGAGCCGCCTTGCCCTTGAGGTCGCGCAGGAAGTAGAGCTTCGCGCGGCGGACCCGGGCGGATCGGACGACGTCGACTTTTGCGATCGTCGGCGAGTGCAGCGGGAAGATGCGCTCGACTCCCTGACCGAACGAGACCTTTCGCACCGTGAACGACGCGCGCAGGCCGCCGCGGTGCAGGCCGATGACGATGCCCTCGAAGATCTGGATGCGCTCCTTGTCGCCCTCGCGCACTTTCACGTGGACGCGGACGGTGTCTCCAGACTTCATGTCAGGCCGTTCGGTCAACTGCGACTTCTCGACCAGCTCTATCGCGCTCATGACTGCGTCTCCTTCTTGATCTCGTCCAGCAGCGTCCGCTCTTCCTCGTCGAGCGGGACGCGCTCCAGCAGTTCTGGACGCCGTTTCAGCGTCCGGGCCAGTGCCGCCTTGCGCCGCCACCGGCGTACTTCCGCGTGGTGTCCCGACAACAGCACGTCCGGCACCCGGCGCCCCGCGACTTCGGCCGGGCGCGTGTAGTGCGGGTGGTCGAGCAGACCGCGCGAGAACGAATCTTCCGCGACCGACTGCTCGTCGCCAACCACGCCAGGCACCAGCCGGCTCACCGCATCAACGACCACCAGCGCGGCCAACTCACCGCCGCTCAACACGTAGTCACCGATCGACAACTCCTCGGTGGCCACGAGCTCGTGCACGCGCTCGTCCATGCCTTCGTATCGGCCGCACAGCAGCACCACATGCCCGAGCCGTCCAAGCCGTTCCGCTTCCGCCTGCGTGAACGGCGTGCCCTGGGGTGTCAACAGCACCACGGCATCAGCCGCACCACGCGTCGCGCGGACGTGCTCGACCGCGCGCAGCAGCGGCTCGGGCTTCATCACCATCCCCGGTCCGCCGCCATACGGCACATCGTCCACGCTGCGGTGCCGGTCCGTGGTGAAGTCGCGCAGGTCGTGGATCTTCACGTCCAGCAACCCGCGGTCGACGCCGCGCCCGATCACGCCCTCCGCGATGCCGGCTTCGATCATCCGCGGAAAAATCGTGACGATGTCGAATTTCATCGCTTTGGGGTCAGATCTTGATTCTTGCACGCGCCTTTCGCCAGCCCCGAGTCCCGGCATGCGCGCGCAAGAATCAAGATCTGACCCCAGCATTCACGTCGAGGAGTCCCTCAGGCGGATCGATCCGAATCCTCTTCGCTCCGACGTCGATCTCCACGCAAATTTCGACGGCCAGCGGGATCAGCACCTCGCCCCGCGGGCCTTTCACTTCGAGCACGCTGCCTGCGGCACCGCCGGCCACCCTGACGACTTCCCCGACACGCTCGCCCGCCACCGTCTCCACCGCGCAGCCAATCAGCTGGTGGTGGTAATACATCCCCGTTTCGAGCGGCTGCAGCTCCTCTTCCGGCACTCGCAGGTCGAGTCCGGAGAGCCGTTCGACGTCCTCGATCGACGAGAACCCTTCGAAGGCGATCACCGGCCGGCCGTTCTGCAGACGCGCCGACGTGACGCGGAGTTGCTCATCGCCCCGGGCCGATCGCGTCCAGAAAGTCGCGCCGGCCCTGAAGCGGCCTTCCACGAAATCCGTTTCCGGATTGACGATCACCTGGCCGCGGATGCCGTGCGGTCTGGCGACCCGGCCGACCAGCACCAAATCGTCCCAGTCGGGTCTCAACTGCCAACTCCCAACGACCAACGCCCAACCACTCCCAATCTCCAACTGCCAACTCCCAACGAACGCTCAATTGGGAATTGGGCGTTGGGAGTGGTTGGCAGTTAGGCGTTGGCCGTTGGGAGTTGAATCAGTCGCGTATATCCAACTGCACGCGCACGCCGTGCTTCTCAGCCGTCACCGCCACCAGCGTCCGCAAGGCCGCCGCCGTCCGACCCTGACGACCGATGATCTTGCCCATATCGTTCGGCGCGGTTTTCAGCTCGAGGATCATCATTCCGCGTCGCGTCGACTCGTGCACCTGCACCGAGTCGGGCTTA
>Ga0075430_100002393_pt1 | contig 15599 bp, 2 predicted proteins | sample RhiMetdeltSRZDD4_FD_75294 | JGI IMG/M metagenome (GOLD analysis project Ga0075430, IMG submission 75294) | Populus rhizosphere microbial communities from Tennessee, USA - Rhizosphere MetaG P. deltoides SRZDD4 | ecosystem: Host-associated > Plants > Roots > Rhizosphere > Soil | place: USA... | reverse complement strand
CCTCGGGCACAAGTTCGTTCCGCAGCCGATCCACGCGGGCGGGCTCCGCTACCACGGTGTCTCGCCGCTGCTGTCCTACGTCCGGCACCTGGGCATGGTCGACGCCGTTGCCAGGCCGCAGACGGAGTGCTTCGCCGCGGGCCTGAGGTTCGCCCGTACGGAGGGGATCCTCAGCGCGCCCGAGTCCGCACACGCGATCGCCGCAGCCATCGACGAGGCCGAACGTTGTACGCAGACCGGCGCGGAGAAGGCGATCCTGATGCTGGTCACCGGGCACGGGCAGCTCGACCTCGCCGCCTACGACTCCTACCTTGCTGGGAACCTGGTCGATGCGGAGCTCACCGACGAGCAGCTCGCCTCCTTCCTGGCTCGGCTGCCTGCCGTGCGCGACTGAGCAGATGAGGGCCTTTGTGTTCCCCGGCCAGGGCTCCCAGGCCCGCGGCATGGGCGGTGCGCTCTTCGAGGAGCTCCCGGAGCTCACCGCAATGGCTGACGACGTCCTGGGATACTCCATCGCCGACCTGTGCCGGCGGGACGTGGACAATGTGCTCGGCCGGACCGAGTACACCCAACCGGCGCTGTTCGTCGTCAGCGTCCTGTCGTACCTGGACAGGCAGCGGCGGGAGCCGGTGCAGGCCGACCTCTTCGCCGGCCACAGCCTGGGTGAGTACACCGCGCTGTACGCCGCCGGCGCACTCGACTTCGTCGCCGCGCTACGGCTGGTCGCGCTGCGCGGGCGGCTGATGGCCACGATGACCGGCGGCGGAATGGCGGCCGTCGTGGGCATGGCAGCCGATGACGTGCGCAGCGCGCTGGACGGCGCCCGGCTCGACACGCTCGACCTGGCCAACCTCAACACCCATGACCAGGTCGTCATCTCCGGCCCGGTCGACGCGATCAGGGCGGCCGGTCCGGTCCTCACCGCGGCCGGCGCCAGCGCCTACACCCCGCTGCGCGTCAGCGGTGCCTTCCACTCCCGCTACATGCAGCCGGTGAGCGCGGCGTTCGCCGAGGAGCTCTCGCGCGTCGACTTCGCGCCACTCCAGAGACCGGTCATCGCCAACTGCACCGGACTGCCCTATGTGGACGGTGAGGTCCGCCAGATGCTCGCGGCCCAGCTGGTCGAGCCCGTGCGTTGGGAACGCAGCGTACGCTACCTCGTCGAGCTGGGCGTGGACACCATCGAGGAGGTGGGCCCAGGGCGGGTGCTCACCAGGCTGGTCGAGAAGATCCGGAGCCGGCCCGCCCCGAGCGCCACTCCGTCACGGCCCACCCCCGACCGCGGACGTAAGGTCGTGGCCAGCGCCGGCACCACGCTGGGCAGTGCCGAGTTCCGCCAGGCCTACGGGCTCCGCCACGCATACGTGTGCGGCTCGATGTATCGAGGGATAGCGTCGACAGATCTCGTGATCCGGGCCTGCCGGGCCGGCGTGCTCGCCTTCTTCGGCGCCGGCGGCCTGCCTGCGCAGCACGTCGCCGACGCGGTGGCGCGGATCCGGGCGGAAGTGGGCGAGCAGGCCGTCTTCGGAGTGAGCATGGTGCACGACCCGATCCTGCCCGACAACGAGCAGCGGCTCGTGGAGACGCTGCTCGCCACCGGAGTACCGGTCATCGAGGCCTCCGCCTTCGTAAAGGTGACGCCGGCGCTTGTCCGCTACCGGCTGGCGGGCCTGGCCAGGGCGGCTGACGGCTCGACCGTGGTCGGCAACCGGATCATCGCGAAGCTGTCCCGCCCCGAGGTGGCAGAAGGCTTCCTCACGCCCGCCCCGCAGCGGATCGTCGACGCGCTGCTGGCCAGCGGCGCGATAACCCGGGAGCAGGCGGGTCTCGCGGCGGACGTGCCGATGGCCGATGACATCTGCGTGGAAGGGGACTGCGGTGGCCGTACCGACCGCCGGGGCTTCCTGGTGCTGCTGCCCGCGATCCGGGCGCTCGGCGCGCGGCTCAGCGCGGCCCACGGATACCCCCGTCCGGTCCGGGTCGGTGCGGCTGGAGGTATCGGTACGCCCCAGGCGGCCGCGGCGGCGTTCCTGCTCGGAGCCGACTTCATCGTCACGGGGTCGATCAACCTGTGTACGGCCGAGTCTGGAACGAGCGCCGTCGTCAAGGACATGCTGCAGCGGATCGACGTCCAGGACACCGACTACGCACCGGCCGGCGACATGTTCGAGCTCGGCGCCTCGGTGCAGGTCCTCAGACGGGGCGTCTTCTTCCCGGCCCGGGCACGCAAGCTGCACGAGCTCTACCGCCGCTTTGACAGCCTCGACGACATCGACGCGGCCACCCGGCAGCAGATCGAGGAACGGTACTTCCGCCGTACGTTCGACGAGGTATGGCAGGAGACGCGCGCCTACCTCGCGGCCCATGACACCCGGGCAGTCGCCCAGGCCGAGACCAGCCCGAAGCACAAGATGGCGCTGGTGTTCCGCTGGTACCTCGGGCACAGCGAGCGGGCGGCGATGGAGGGGCGCGAGGCCGACCGCCTGGACTTCCAGGTCCACTGTGGTCCCGCCCTGGGCGCGTTCAACCAGTGGGTCACCGGCACTGAGCTGGAGCGGTGGCAGGACCGCCATGTCGACGACATAGCCGAGAAGATCATGGTTGGCGCGGCCGGGTACCTGCGGCGGCGCTACGACGAGCTCGGTCTGGCGGGTGACCAGCCATGACGGACGCGCAGCCCGACCGTGTCGCGGTGGTAGGCATCGGCTGCCGGCTGCCGGCCGCCGCGGACCATCGCCGGTACTACGCCAACCTCCTGGCGGGGCGCGATGCGATCCGTGAGATCGGCGCGGACAGGTGGGACCCGGCCCGCTACTACTCACCCGACCCGCTGGCTCCCGGCCGCAGCACCAGCAAGTGGTGCGGTGTCGTTGAGGACCCGTACGCGTTCGACCACGAGTTCTTCCAGATGTCCCCGCGGGAGGCCGCCCTGACCGACCCGCAGCAGCGGCTGCTGCTGCAGGAGGCCTGGCGGTGCGTCGAGGACTCCGGGACGGCACTGGCCGACCTGCGGCGGCTACGTACCGGCGTCTTCGTCGGCGTCATGGGACGTGACCACCTTCAGCAGGTGTCAGCTCCGTCCGCGCAGGTGCACGGCCACTCGGCGGCCGGCGCCTACGACAGCATGCTCGCCAACCGGGTCTCCCACGCGCTCGGGCTGTCCGGGCCGAGCATGTCGGTCGACGCGGCCTGCGCGTCCTCGCTGGTCGCCGTCCAGCTGGGAGTGCAGGCGCTCGTGGCGGGCGAGGCCGATGCCGTGCTCGCCGGGGGAGTGAGCCTCAACCTGCACCCGTGGAAGTACATCTCGTTCTCCAAGGCACGGATGCTCAGCCCGCGCGGGCAATGCCGGACGTTCGACAGCCGGGCCGACGGGTACGTGCCCGGCGACGGGGTCGCGGTCGTCATGCTGCGCCGCCTCACCGACGCCGTCCGCGACGGGGACCACATCTACGGGGTCATCGCGGGCGTGGCGGTCAACCATGCCGGCCGGCGCCATACCATCACCGCCCCTACGGTCGAGTCCCAGCGCGCGGTGGTGTGCGCCGCGATGGCACACGCCACGTTCGACCCGAGATCAGTGACCTATGTGGAGGCCCACGGGACCGGCACGTCGCTCGGCGACCCCATAGAGATAGCCGCGCTGCGTGAGGCGTTCGCGGCAGGACCGGTCGACCAGCCGTGGTGCACGGTCGGCTCCGTCAAGCCCAACATCGGCCATCTGGAGGCCGCGGCCGGTGTCGCCGGGCTGATAAAGGTCCTGATGATGCTGGGCGGCAGGCAGGTCCCGCCAAGCATCCACCTGGACGTGCTCAACCCGCTGGTCGAGCTTTGGGGCACCCCGTTCACCGTGACCCGGCAGGTGCAGCGGTGGCGGGCAGCCGAGCGCGGCGCGCCGCTTCGGGCCGGCGTCAGCTCCTTCGGGATGGGCGGGGTGAACGCGCACGCCTGTGTCGAGGAGTACCGGCCAGCGCGGCGGGCAGGTCCCGCGTCCATCCCCCCACCCGCTGCCGCCCCACCCGCTGCGTCCCTGGGCGCCCTGTCCCTGGCCGCTCCGGCCCCGCCCGACCAGCTGCCGTTCGTCCTGTCGGCGAGGACGCCGGCCGCGCTCGGTCGGCTGGTGCGGCAGTGGCGTGCGGCCAGCCCGCTGGACCCGCGCCTCGACCTGGCATCCGTGTGCCGGACCCTGACGATGGGGCGGGAGGCGTTCGGCGTACGGTTCGCGGTCCTGGCGGGTTCGGCGCAGGACATCACCGCCGCTCTGGCCGATGTGGAGCCCGAGGCACTGGTCCCGGTACCGGTCAAGCCGTGGTGGGTCCGGGTGGGCACGGCGTACGCACCGACGGCGGTCGACCTGTCCACCGTCCTGTCCGGGGCACTGTTCGCCTCGGTGCTCGACGAGGTCGCCGACGCCGCGACCGGAAGCCTGCTGCGTGCCCTTCCCCGCACACCGCCCGGCGGGAATACCAACCTACTCCTCACCTACATCACGCTAGAGGTGGTCAGCCGGGCCGGGGTCCAACCGCGCGGCATCACCGCAGCCGGTGACGGCATGCTCGCCGCACTCGCCTTCGCCGGCGCGATCACGTTGCCGGCCGCGCTGGAGCTGGCCGGCAGCACCGGGGCGCATACGCCGGACCTGCGCGCCCCACGCGTGGCGCTGGCCGGCCCTGACGGTCATGTCCTGCGACCGTACGCATTGGACGGTGCCTACCTGCGGCGCCTGACCCAAGGTGCCCGCCCGGACGATGCGGACCTGGCGGCAGCGTTGACGACCGGCGCTGGACTCGTCCCCGCCCAGCACACGTTCCGGAACAACCTGCAGGAGTGGAACACCGCCCTGGGCGAGTGCGGGCTCGATGGCCTGCGGATACCGATGGCCGCGCAGGAGCTGCAGGCCGCCCGCCTGTCCCGGCCCGCAGACCGGCTCGTCTGGCTGCTCGCGGTTACCCACGCGCATGAGCGGCTCAACCGCAAGTGGGGGCTGCCTCGGGCCGGACGGATCCGCGACCCGTACACAGCAGAGCTGCTGGACCTTCTGGTGGAGGGCGTCTGCCAGCCGGCAGAGCTGGTTGCCGCCCTCACCGGCGTACCGGCGGCGATGGAAACGGCGGCCAGCGCCATGGCCGAGCGCGCCCCCTCCGCGATCGGGGATGCGCACCGCTTCCCGCTGCTCGCCGCACACAGCGACGCGGCGGCCCAGCAGGCCTGGGACTGGGTCGACGCGCAGCGCCGGCCGGGGGCCACGCCCGGCCCGGCGCCAGCCCTCCACCACGCCCTCGAGCTCTTCGTGCCCAACGAGACCCCGGGTACGCCGCCAGCGGGTACCGGAGGACGGGTCGCGATACGGGGCGCGGGAGACTTCGGCACCGGCCTGTTGGTCGACCTGTGGCGGCTGGGCGTCGACGTCGACTGGACCCGCTTCTGGGCGGGCAGACCGGGCGGCAAGCTGTCGCTGCCGACATACTCCTTTGAGCCAACGGTGCACCTGCCCGAGCCGCCGCAGACCCGAACGCCTGAGCCACGGCCCGGAACGCCTGAGCCACGGCCCGGAACGCCTGAGCCGCGGGCTGGAACGCCTGAGACCGGACCGGATGCGGGCGATCCGTCGGGGAACGGGCCCCACGCGCCCTGCGAGGCAGAGCTCGTAGAGGCCAGCCACGAGTGGCACGACGGACAGCGACAGGCGGCCGGCACGGATACTCCGGCCACCGTGGTCTTCCTCGTCGAGCCCGCCGCCGGCGTGGCGACGGCCCTGCCCGCCGCACTGGCCGCCGAGGCGGTGGCGGTGGTCGGACCCGCGGTGGAACCCGCCATCGGGCTGCCGGTACGCCCCGGCGTTGCGGACGACGTCCAGCACGTTCTGGACAGCGTCCAGGACCGGGGGACCAGCGTCGACGCGGCGGTCATCGTGGCGCCGGAGGTGACCATCACGCCGGCAGAGACCACCGAGCCCGGCGCGGACCTGGTGGTAGACACCGCCTTCCTGGTCGCCCAGGCTCTGCTGCGGGCCCGGCGCCCAGCCCGGCTGGTCATCGCCCAGCCTGGCGAACGCGTACCGGCCGCGGTCGGCGCACTCTCCGGGCTGGCCGCCTGCCTGCCGTACGAAGGCAGTGTGACGGCGACTGTGCTGCGCACCGGTAGCCCTGTGACCGCCGAGGCGACCTGGCACCGGATCGCCGCGGAGCTACGCACACCGGTCGCGGAGCGCGAGGTGCGGTATCTCGCTGACCGCCGGCAGGTACGGCGTGCCCGGCCCGCTATGCCGCCGGGCCTGGCTATGCCGCTAGGCCCTGGTAAGCCGTCCGGACCCGCCATGCCGCCGGGCTCGGCCATGCCGCCGGGCTCGGCCATGCCGCCGGGCCGCGAGTCGACTACGGCAACGGCGGTCGCCGTCCGGCCGGGCGGCACCTATCTCGTCACCGGTGGTGCGGGCGGACTGGGCCGCATCATCGCGACCCACCTGCTGCGGGTGCCCGACACCAGCGTGGTCCTCGCCGGTCGCTCCGCACGGCCGGACCACCTGATCGCCGAGGTCTGCGCCGCGGCGGGCGCGGACCCCGACCGCGCCGACTACATGACAGCCGACCTCACCTGCCCGGCGGCGGTCCAGGCGCTGGTCGCTCACGTGACGCAGAGGTTCGGCCGGCTCCACGGCGTCGTCCACGCCGCCGGCCTGGTCCACGACCGGTACCTGGCCGGCAAGTCCCTCGCTGAGATCCACGCGGTCCTGGCTCCGAAGGTCACCGGCACGCGGCTGCTCGACGCCGCGACCGCCGATACCCTCCTGGACTGGGTCGTGTTGTTCTCCTCCACCGTCGCCGTCACCGGAAACGCCGGCCAGGCCGACTACGCGGTGGCAAACGCCTACCTGGCCGAGTTCGCCGAAGCCCGGCAGGCCAAGGTCGCCGCAGGCGTACGCCATGGCGTCACCGTCACCATCGACTGGCCACTGTGGGCAGAGGGCGGTATGGCCGCCGGCGAGCAGGTGGCGTCGGTGTTCCGGGCCGGCGGTGGCCTGGTCGCGATGCCGACCGCCCGTGGGCTGGCGGTGTTCGACGAGGCGCTGACCCGCTCTGGCCGGCGCACCGTGCTCTACGGCCGCCGGTCGCGGATCGGCAGCCTGCTCGCCCCACCATCGCGGGAGCTGTCCGAACAGGACGGCGTGGACCGGCGACCGGTACCGACCGAGGTCGCCACCGCCTACCTCAAGTCAGTCTTTGGCGCGCTGCTCGACATCGCCGGGCCGGATCTCGACGAGCACGCCGGGCTGGACTCCTACGGTATCGACTCCATCTTCATCGGCCAGTTCACGGCACGCCTGGAGCAGGATCTCGGCGCGGTCTCCCACACACTGCTGTTCGAGTGCCGCACTCTTGCGCAGGCGGCGGCGCGTATCGCGACCCAGCACCCGGACGCGCTGCGGTCACTGGCCGCGCCGCCGCCACCGGCCAGCCCACTGGCGTCCGCCGTCCCAGCAGGCGGCCAGGGGCCGAGCGTGAGCCGGTCGACCGGTCCGGGGGCCACGGCTGGGCCTGTCCCGGTCGCCGTCATAGGACTCGCCGGCCGCTACCCCGGCGCAGACGACGTCGCCACCTTCTGGCGCAACCTGAGCGGCGGGCGGGACTGCGTCACCTCCATCCCGACCGGACGGTGGGAGCAGTACCGGCGTGCGCCCGCCAGCGCCGGTGGCGCGAACGAGATGTACTGCCCGTGGGGTGGGTTCCTCGCCGGTGTAGATCAGTTCGACCCCTTGTTCTTCCAGATCTCCCCGCGTGATGCGGAGCTGATGGACCCGCAGGAACGGCTGTTCCTGCAGACCGCCTGGCACGCGCTGGAGGACGCGGGATACCCGCCTTGGCGCCTCGGCGACCCGAGCCACCACGGCGACCGCAGCGTCGGGGTCTTCGTCGGCGTAACGACCCAGACCTACCTGCTGTGGGGCCCGGACCTGTACAGCTCAGGGCAGGACGCCATCCCGACGTCCACGCCGTGGTCGATCGCCAACCGGGTGTCGTACGCGTTGGACCTGCACGGTCCCAGCATGCCGGTCGATACGGCGTGCGCCTCGTCGCTGACCGCTATCCACCTGGCCTGCGCCAGCCTGGCGGCCGGCGAATGCCGGCTGGCCCTCGCCGGTGGGGTCAACCTCTACCTGCACCCCAGCAAGTACGAGTGGCTGTGCCAGATGCGGATGCTCTCGCCCACCGGCCGGTGCCACCCGTTCGGCGACGGCGCGGACGGCTTCGTACCCGGCGAAGGCGTGGGCGCAGTGGTGCTCAAGCCGTTGGCGGACGCGCTGGCCCACGGCGACAAGGTTCTCGGCGTGGTCCGGGGCACCGCAACCAACCACGGCGGGCGTACCAGCGGCTTCACGGTCCCCAACCCCAACGCCCAGGCGCGGCTGGTGGAGGCGGCCCTGCACTCGGCCGGTCTGGCCGCGTCCTCAGTGACCTATGTGGAGGCTCACGGCACCGGAACGGCGCTGGGGGACCCGGTCGAGGTGGCCGGGCTGAGCAGTACCTACGGTGCGGCCGCCGCTGGCACGCCGCCGTGCGCGATCGGCTCGGTCAAGTCGAACATCGGGCACCTCGAGTCGGCGGCGGGTATCGCAGGCGTGACAAAGGTTCTGCTGCAGATGCGGCACCGCACCCTCGCCGCCTCCCTGCATGCGCAGCGGCTCAACCCGCGTATCGACCTGGCCGGCACGCGGCTGCAGGTCCAGCGCGAAGCCGCGGCCTGGGCGCCGGTCGACCACGACGGGCAGCCGATGCCCCTGCGGGCGGCGGTAAGCTCCTTCGGTGCGGGCGGCACCAACGCCCACATCGTCATCGAGGAGCCACCGCCGGCCGCCGACACGAGCGACGGGCAGGACACGGACCAGCCATCCGCCGAACATCTGGTCCCGCTGTCGGCCCGCGACGGGCAGCGCCTTCGGGAGCACTGCGCGAACATCGCCAGCCACCTACGTGCCGACCGGTCCGTTGGCCTGGCCGACATCGCGTACCAGCTGCAGGTGCGCCGCGAGCCGATGCAGGAACGGGTCGCCTTCCTGGTCGGCACCGTGGCTGACCTGGTGCGCGCCCTCGGCGAGGCGGCCGACCCCGACGGCGCGACAGGCCACGTCCGGACCTGGCGCACCTTCCGCACGGGCAAGGGGAACGCGGACGAAGGCCGGGCACTACGCGACAACGTCGACCGGGCGCTGCGCGAACAGGATCTCGCCGCGCTCGCCGAAGCGTGGGTGGCGGGCGCCGACGTGCCCTGGCAGAACCTGCACGAGCATCCCCGCAGGCACATCGAGCTGCCCGGCTACCCGTTCGCGCGGGAGCGCTACTGGCTGGCCGACCCGCCACCGGCGACCGAGCCAGCCAGCCATCCGTTCGTCGGCGCTGTGGTGGAGCCCGGCGCGCACGTCACGACCACGTTGCGGGCAGAGGAGCCCCTCCTCGCCGACCACCATGTCGACGGTGTGCCGGTCTTCCCGGCGGTCGGGTACCTGGAGCTCGTGCGGGCCGCGATGCGGGTACGCCCGCAGCAGCCGGACCGGGTGCTCGTCTTCCGCAGCAACGTGTGGTCGTATCCGATCACCGTGCCCGCGGCCACCCAGGTGCACGTGCACCTCGAGACCGCGAACGAGTCCACCGCGTACCGGGTGTATGGGCTCGACGCCGGCCAGCCGGTCACTCATGCCGAGGGGCGCGTTGACATCGTTGCAGCGCCGCCGCCCGCCGCCGTCGATCTCGACGCGGCACGGCGGCGGTGCCCGCGCCCGGTGGACCCGGCCGGCTTCTACCGCCGCATCCACCAGCTGGGTCTCCAGCTCGGCCCCGGCTACCAGGGCATCCGGCAGCTCCGGGTCGGCGACGGCGAGGCGGTCAGCGAGATCCGCCTGCCCGAGCAGCTCCGGCCGGAAAGCCACCATTTCGTCCTGCACCCCGCGATGTTCGACGCGATGCTGCAGGCCTCGTTGTGGCTCGTCGACCAGCGCAGCGACCAGCTGCACCTGCCGTACATGATCGGTTCTGTCGAGATCGCCCGGCCGACACCGGAACACGCCATCGCGCATGTCCGGATCGTGTCGTCAACCGGCAGCGCCCACAAGGTCGCGGTCGATGTGGTCACCCCGCTGGGCGCACCGGTCCTCGCCGTGCGGGACTTCTGGCTACGCCCGTGGCGACCGCCTGCGGCCCCTGCGCACCCGGCCGGCGAGCCGGCTCCCGTTGCGCCTGCACGCCTGGCCGGTGAGCCGGCAGGTGTCACGCTGTTCCGGCCGCAGTGGCAAGCCGTCCCAGCTGTTCCTGCACAGGTAGCAGGCGGACGGCTGATGGTCCGGGCACCGGACGACACCACGGCGCGCGCGATCGCGGCGGCGGTGGCCGACCTCGACCCAGCTGGGCCGGTGACCGCGCCGACGGGCTCGGCGCGTGACCCCGCGGCACTCCTCGCGTCCATGCCGGCGCAGCCTCTCACGGTCGTGTACGCGCTGCCCAGGCGCGGCTTCGACGGTGGCGTGGACGCGGTCGAACAGCAGCTGGCGGACGGTCCTGAGGCGCTGCTTCCGTTGCTCCAGGCCATTCTGGCGGACCCGGACAAGCGACGGGTACGGATGCTGTGCGCCTTCCCGGGTGCCACCACAGGACAGCCTGCCTACAGCGCGCTCGGCGGACTACTGCGAACGGCGGTCAGGGAGAACCGGCGACTGTCCTACCGGCTCGTCGAGGTTCCTGCCGACGCCGATGCCGCGGCACTAGCGGAGGTGGTCAGCGTCGAGCTGAGGTCGCGCTGGGAGACCGACCGGGAGATCCGCTACGGCGACCGGGCACGGGCTGGCGGGGCACGGCAGGTGCGACGCTGGCGACGCGCTCCGTTCGTCCCGGGCGTCCCGTTCGTTCCCGCACGGCGGCATACCCAACCGTCCCCCGTCTATCTCATCACCGGTGGCCTGGGCGGCCTGGCCCGCTTGGTGAGTGAGCACCTCGCCCGCACCGAGCAGGCACGGATGGTGCTCGTCGGTCGTAGGCCGGGGGAGACCGCAGGAAGCGTCGCCGCCATCGACGCGGTAATGCGCGCCGGTGGCGCGGCCAGGTACGTGCGCACCGACATAGCAACCGAAGCGGGTGCGGCCGAAGCAGTGGCTACGGCACTCGCTGGGTACGGTCGGCTCGATGGTGTGGTGCACTGCGCCGCCGTACTCGCCGACGACTACCTCATCAGGCTGGACCCGGTCCGGCTGCGGCAGGTGGTCGAGCCCAAGGCGCTGGGCGCCCTGCACCTGGACCAGGCGACCCGACACCTCGATCTGCGGCTCTTCGTGGTCTTCTCCTCGATCGCCGGCGCCATCGGCACGGTCGGCCAGGCCAACTACGCGTACGCTAACGCGTTCCTCGATGGCTTCGCCTCCTGGCGCGAAGGGCTGGTCGCCGCAGGGGAACGGTCCGGCACCACAATCGCGATCGGCTGGCCACTGTGGCGCGACGGCGGCATGGGCGCCGACAGCGAGGTCCGTTCCGCCCTGGGGTCCACATTCGGCATCCAGCCAATGACAACGGAGCTGGGGCTGGCGACCTTCGAAGCGATCCTGGCCGGACCGGGCGGTCCGGTGGTCGTGGTCCCGGGAGACGGGCACCTGATGCAACAGCAGCTCGGACCGCCGGCCACCGGCGACGAGGTGGCTACTGACGGCGCGGTCGAGCAGGCCAGCGTGGCAGTCCCTGACCTGCGGCAGGCGGTTGCGGCCGCGGTCGCCGCACAGGTCGGCGCAGTGGCCAAGCTCGACCCGTCCCGGATCGAGGAGTCCGCAGACATCGGGTCGTACGGGTATGACTCCCTGTCGTTCGCCCGGCTGGCCAACGAGCTGAACGCGAGCCTGAACATCGACCTCACGCCGGCCACGTTCTTCGAGTACACCACCGTGGCCGCCGTGACCGACCACCTCATGGCCGAGTTCCCCGACGCAGTTGCCTCGCTCGCAACGCCCGACCCGGCCGGCTCGGCCACGAGCGCTCCGTCTGCTGTCATACCGGGCCCCTTCGTGGTGGCGGAGCCGGTGAGCGGCGAGGGCGCGGGAGCCGCGCGGGCGACGAGCCACCGGGAGCCGGTCGCCATCGTCGGTATGGCCGGCATGCTGCCCGGGGCCCGGGACCTGGACGAGTTCTGGAGCAACCTGGTCAGCGGCGCCGACGCGGTTCGGGAGATCCCGGCGGACCGGTGGGACTGGCGGCGTTACTGGGGCGACCCGCACAGCGGACCGAACCTGACCAACAGCAGGTGGGGCGGGTTCCTGCCGGAGGTGGACAAGTTCGACGCGCACTTCTTCGGCATCTCGCCCAGGGAGGCCGCGCTGATGGATCCCCAGCAGCGGCTGTTCCTCCAGACGGTGTACGCGGCTATCGAGGAGAGCGGGTACCAGCCGGCAGACCTGGCGGCGGTGCGCACCGGCCTCTACGTGGGAGTCGCCACCCACGACTACCACGAGCTTCTGCGCGGAGCGGGGCTCCCCGTCGAGGCCTACACCACGACCGGCCTGTTCCACGCCATCCTGGCCAACCGGGTCTCGTACCTGCTCGACCTGAGCGGGCCGAGCTTCCCCATCGACACCGCGTGCTCCAGCTCCCTGGTGGCGGTCCGCACGGCGGTCGAGGCGCTCTGGGCCGGCAGCTGCGACATGGCCATCGCCGGCGGCGTCAACCTGCTGCTGGCACCGATGATCTACATCTCGTTCGCCAGGGCCGGCATGCTCAGCCCGACCGGCCGGTGCAGGACGTTCGACGCAAGCGCCGACGGGTACGTACGGGGCGAAGGAGTCGGCGCCATCGTTCTCAAGCCCCTGTCGCGCGCGGTCGCCGACGGCGACCACATCCACGCGGTCATCCGCGGCAGCGCGACCAACCATGGTGGCCGGGTGAGCACGCTGACCACCCCCAACCCCAACGCGCAGGCCGAGCTGGTCGTCCGCGCCTTCCAGGAGGGCGGCGTCGACCCCGCCAGCGTCGGCTACGTCGAGATGCACGGCACGGGTACGACGCTCGGCGACCCCATCGAGGTCAACGGCCTGCAGAAGGCCTTCCGGGACCTACGGGACGCGGCCGGCCAGCCCCGCCTTGCCGGTCAGGAGACCGTGGTGGGGTCGGTGAAGTCGAACATTGGCCACCTGGAGGCCGCGGCCGGCATGGCCAGCATCTTCAAGGTCATTCTCGCCATGAAGCACGGCCTCATCCCGGCCAACCTGCACCTCGACGAGGTGAACCCGCACATCAAGCTCGACGGCGGTGCGCTCCGGCTGGCCCGTGTCCACGAGCCGTGGCCCCGGCAACGCGACGGCTCCGGCTGCGAGCGGCCGCGACGCGGCGGCGTGAGCTCGTTCGGGTTCGGCGGGGTGAACGGCCACCTGGTGCTGGAGGAGTACGTCGAGGCGCCACCCGTGCCAGCATCGCGTACCAGCCCTCAGGTTGTCGTTCTTTCCGCCCGCTCCGAGGACCGCTTACGGGCCCGGGCACAGGCGCTCGCCGACCACCTGCGCGGCGGACGGCCAGGGGCAGAGCCGGAGCAGCCGGCAGACCCGCAGGTCCTGACCGTGGTCGCCGAGCTGCTAGGCGTCGAGGAGACGCAGGTACCGACGGACGAGTCCTTAGACGACCTCGGCTTGGCGGCCGGCGACCTCGTGCGGCTGCGCGCCGCAGTACCCCAGTCGGCCAGAGAGCTGCACGGCGGACATTCGGTGGACTCGCTGACGGCAGCGCTCGGCGTAGGCGGGCACCGGGACGGTCCCGGCGCGCTCACCGCCCCCCTTGCCGACATCGCCTTCACATTGCAGGTCGGCCGGGAGGCGATGGCGCACCGGCTCGCCGTAGTGACCGACTCTGCCGACCGGCTCATCGCGCTGCTGGACGACTTCGCCACCACGGGCGCGACAGGAGCGGGTGCCTACGCGGGGGTCTGCGATGAGCAGCCTGACGCCGGTCTGGCCGAGCCTGGCGACCTGAACGGGCTTGCCCACCGGTGGGTCAGCGGTGGCGCAGTGGACTGGCTGGCACTGCACGGCGGCCGACACTGCCGGCGGGTCTCGCTGCCGACCTACCCGTTCGCCCGTACGCGGCATTGGCTCCCGGTCGACGAGCATTCCGAGGTACGGGTGGCGGCGACCGTTGCGGCGGCAGCCGGCAGTACGCACCCCCTGGTGGCGGCCATCCCGGCAGGCATGAACGGTGCAGATGCTGGCGACACGCCGCGAATGTGGATCGAGCACACCGATCCCCTTCCGCAGGTTGGAGAGGTTGGAGAGGCGACCAGTGGCGACTCACATGCCGTTGGGCCGGCAGTGGTCAGGGTGCAACAGAGGCTCTCCCACCTGGCTGAAGGTCAGCGCATACGATTCCTGCTCGACCTGGTATGTGCCACGGTCGCCACCGTACTCGGGCATGCTTCCCCAGACGCAGTGGAGGAGCGACGGTCGTTTCACGAGATCGGCCTGGACTCAGTCATGGCGCTCGAACTACGAAATCGCCTGAACACCGATACCGGGTTGCAGCTACCAAGCACCTTGATCTTCGACTACCCGACGCCGGCGGAGCTCGCGGACTACCTGTGGGCCGAGCTCTCGTCAGAACGCACCATCTCGGTAGAGCGGGCGGTCACGGACATAGACAGCTTGAGAACCCTCTTGTCTTCCATCGAACCGCACTCCGTAACAACCGGCATGCGTATGAAGATCGCGCTCCAGCTACGGGATCTCTTGATGAGCTGGGACAGCCTGGAAACCGTTGACGGCGAGGATGTCGAGGCCCGCCTGGGGGCCGCGACTGCCGATGAAGTTTTCGACTTCATCGACCAAGAGCTAGGAAAGCAGTAGAGGTGGGGTGGCCGTGCGCGGTGGCGAAGCTTTCGTGCTGTGTCACCGCTCAGCCTTCGAGACGTTCTCGAAGGCCCGAAAGACCCGATCGGAGAGGCATGACTGACGAAGGGAAGCTCCTCGAGTACCTCAAGCGGGTAACCGCCGACCTGCACCGGGCACAGCGACGTCTGCGTGAGATGGCGCCGGCTGGGGTGGACGACCCGGTTGTGGTGGTGGGGATGGGTTGTCGTCTCCCGGGTGGGGTGGGTTCGCCGGAGGAGCTGTGGGGTCTGGTGGTCTCGGGTGGGGATGGGATCTCCGAGTTTCCGACGAACCGGGGTTGGGATGTGGAGGTTGACCCGTCGGGGGAGCGGGTGGGTTCGTCGGTTGTTGGTCGGGGTGGGTTTTTGTATGGGGCGGATGAGTTTGATGCGGAGCTGTTCGGGGTCTCACCGCGGGAGGCGCTGGCGATGGACCCGCAGCAGCGGCTGCTGCTGGAGGTCTCGTGGGAGGTGTTCGAACGGGCCGGGGTTGACCCGTTGTCGTTGCGGGGGCAGCGGGTGGGGGTGTTTGCGGGCATGAGTGGGCAGGACTACGCCGGGTTGCTGCGGTGGACGGATGTGGCGGGCGGTTATCTGCTGACGGGTAATGCGGGCAGTGTGTTGTCGGGTCGGGTGGCGTACACGTTTGGGCTGGAGGGCCCGGCGGTGACGGTGGACACGGCGTGTTCGTCGTCGTTGGTGGCGCTGCACCTGGCCGCGCAGGCGCT
>Ga0075430_100002392_pt1 | contig 15601 bp, 15 predicted proteins | sample RhiMetdeltSRZDD4_FD_75294 | JGI IMG/M metagenome (GOLD analysis project Ga0075430, IMG submission 75294) | Populus rhizosphere microbial communities from Tennessee, USA - Rhizosphere MetaG P. deltoides SRZDD4 | ecosystem: Host-associated > Plants > Roots > Rhizosphere > Soil | place: USA... | reverse complement strand
CTTGTGCGCACCCGTCGGCCATGACGTGGAGGAAGAATGATTGGGAAAGAATTGCGGGGGAGGAAATCAGGTGCTCACGGTGTTTTTGCAGGGGAGGCACGTTTCACTGGTGGCAAGTTCGACGAAGGCTTGAATATTCTTTGAGCAACGGCCGCAGCAGCCGGCATCTTTCAGGCCGAACCTTGCTTTGATCTGGCAGGGCATCACGATTCCGGCCCGGCCTGCGTCTCGCACATCCGAATCCTTGATCCCCTTGCACAAGCACAGATACATGGGCGCCTCCCTGGCCAAGAACGATTATGAGAAGCATTCTCAGTATGCCACGTATGATGGATCTTGTCAACAGGGTCGACCGATTGGGGAAAATGCAGAAATTTCCGGTTCTTAGGAGGAAGAGGTGAGCCTGACTCGGAGACGCTATAGGGTCGCTTCGAGTTGGTCAATCATCTCTCGGATCGTCCTGAACCCCGATTGCCAAAACATCTTTGATGTCATGTCGACGTTCACCGCCGCGAGAATACGCTCCGGGGAGCGGGAGCCGCCGGTCGCCAGGAGATCGAGATACTTCGGGACGAAGGCTGCGCCTTCCTGCTGATACATGCGATACAGGGCCAGGACCAAGAGATTGCCGAAACTATACGAGTAGCAGTAGAACGGACTCGCAAAAATATGGGGGATGGTCAGCCACTCCCATTGGAACTCATCCGGAACTTTCACGGCTTTTCCAAATTGCTGCCGCAATTCGCCCAAATAGGCCTGTGCGAGTTGGTCTCCGGTCGCACCTCCGGCGATCATTTCATGGGCCGTCTTTTCGAATCGAACGAAGTAGGCCTGGCGAAGCACCGTCGCATAGATATCGTCGAGCTGGCTCAACAGCAGGCCCTGGCGGACCTTTTTATTGGTTTCCTGTTGCATCAGCGCATCGGACAAAATGCGCTCACCGAAGACGGACGCCGTTTCAGCGAGCGGCAATGTCGAATGGAAAGTGAAGACCGAATGGTGCGCTGCCAGCATCCCGTGTAGGGCATGGCCAAGCTCATGCGCCATCGTGGCGATGTCGCGGGCGTCGCCGGTATAGTTCAGCATTACATAGGGAGTCAAGCCTGGCACCACACTATAGCAATACGCCCCCCCTAGCTTTCCTGGTCTGGTTGGAGCGTCGATGTGGCGATCGGTAAAAACCTGTTGAGCGAGATCGGCCAGCTTGGGTGAAAATGTACGATAGGCCTCCAGCACCATCCGCACGGCGTCCGCATAGCGATAGCGCTTAGTCTCGCTCCGATGAGGTGCATAGAGGTGATACCGGCTCATGGACCGGATGCCGCAAATGCTGGCCTTCAGTTTGAAGTACCGTTGAAAGAGATCGGCATTTTCAGCACAGACGGACAGCAATGCCTCCACGGCGCCGTCCGGTACGTCGTTGCCCAGGTTCCGTGTCGCAATGGGTGACGCGAAACGGCGCAGGCTCAGATTCTCGGATTTCCAGTCGTTGACCAGCGTCTTGTACATCTCTGCAAGCAGGTCTCGTTGCGCGGAGAAGACGCGGTACAGTTCCTGATACGCCGCCTGGCGTAGCGAAGCCTTGTGACTGCGTACGAAGCTCATCAACTCTTCGCGGTTGAGGCGCTTTTTCTTTCCGTTGACGTGCAGAGTGAAGGTCAACCCATTCGTGACGAGGTCGTAGAGGGTGTTGACCGCACTGCGACCCGTCACGTTCTTCACGTTGATGACTTTTTCTTCCGGTTCCGACAACGTATGCGGTTTATAGCGGCGGATGGTCTCCAGATGGTACCGCACATCGCCCGCGTCGGCCATTAATCGTGCGGCGTTCTGTTCATCGACTCCCTGCCACCAGAGATCAAAAAATAGGAGGCGGTTTTGCAATACCGTCAAGCGCTCTTCGACCTGCGCCTTGAACGAGCGCGCCTTGGCGTCCTTCGTGTTTTCCGAGAACCACAGATAGGCATAGGCGCCGAGCCGAGAAACGTTTGCGGTCACACGTTCGCTGACTTTGATGATCGATTGAAAGTCGCTGCCCGTCATATCGGGAAGAAGCGTCTCCCGGGCTGCTTCGATCTGCGCCACGTCTGCCTCGAGACTGGCAAGATGTTGCTCAAGCTTCCGAACCGGCTCGCTCACCAAATCGCTCAAGTTCCATCGATCCGGCGGATTGCTCAACGGTGTCTGTCTGCCGTTCTTCATTGCGGCCATGCGGCTCCTTCTCAGAGGGTCATGCCCTGACGATTTTACCATCCGCACGGCATTTCGAGCAGGAAAATTCCCAGTCGACCCGCCTTGCGCGTTTGACACGTCTCGAGCAGGATGTGAAAATCTTTACAGGTCATACCCATGAACGATCACGAAATCAACCGCGCCGTTCAATATGTCACGGCGAGCACCTCCTACGGACGGGAGACCGTCGCCGCGATCCTCAAAACGGGTTTCGGGGAATTGACGGATTTGGCTGTTCAATCCACGCGGCAGTTCGAGCGCGACGCCTTGCTGGAATATGTCTCACAATGGACGATCAGACGCACAGGACAGCCCGAACCGTTGGTCCGGGAGGTCTTGAGCTGTGCCGGCCGATGGCTCGATGAAGTCTATGACGAATTGTCGACGACACCGCCTGGACCGCCTGAACCACCGAGCCCCGCGCCACAAGACGACGAGGACGGTGAGCCGGTATAGATATGGCACGGTTTCGCCCACGGAAGACCTTCCGGCTTGTCTCGCATCTGCGTGAGGGGCATCGTGAGCCAATTCCCGGCTGGAAGCGTGAAGAACAGGGCCTGGCGCGCGATCTGGAAGAGCGTTGGACCACGCTGCATCGGCATTGTGCCGACCAATCGAGTCATCTCCGCTTAGCACGTCTCGTCCGGCGAATCACCCATGGAGATTACGGTGTGCGTGAGTCGGCACTTGCCGAACTGGAGTTGGCGACCCAGCTGATTCGTGTAGGTGCAAAGGTGACTTTCCTCCCGGAATCGCAGGCGCGAACGGCCGATTTGGAATGTCGCTTTGGCCGCGAGCGGTTTTTTGTTGAAGTGACCGCCATGGTTGGGTCGTCTGGGCGGCAGCGGATTCCCCGGCGTCTGCTTCCTGATGACGAGGAGTCAGAAGGGATGGAGCCGGGCGCGATTCTGATCCATCGCATTCTTGCACGCATCCAGCAAAAGACTAAACAGCTCGCAGACTACGCCGATGCGGTGGTCTTGAGTATTTCCATTCCGCGCGCCGATTTGCGTGGCGAAGGAACCGTGCGGTCGGAGGCACTGTGGCTGGATCTAAAGGCCCTGGCGGGGTCAGTGACCCTCCTGCTCACGAAACTTCGCATGCTCAGCGCTGTGATGATCTCTCTTTGGGATGTCGAGCCGATGCGTGCACAGGCTGGTACGAGACTGGCCAACGTGGAGCTGGTCGAGCGGTCAAAACAACAACGCGGGTTTCCCCGTGTAAGGATCCTCATCCAGAATCCGGCTGCCGCCACTCCCCTGAGCGAACGCCAGCAGCAAGGGTTTTGTCAGCTGCTTTGAAGCGAGTTCCTCAACTGCTCCAAATTCTTGGTCACCATGGCGTCGCCGTTCTTAGTTGAGACCTCGATCCCTGTGCTGCAGACGGTCCGGCATTCGTCAAGGAGGCTGAGCTTGTGCAGCGATTGGGCAAGGGCATAGTAAGCCGCCGAGTAGGTCGGCTTCACGGTAATGCATTGCCGTAGCGCCTTGGCAGCTTCTTCGAAGTTTCCGTCGTCCATGTAGGCTTTGCCCAATCCGAACCAGGCTACTTCGTCATTCGGATCGATTCCCAAGACTTTTTTGAGTGGTTCAATTCTCGGATTAGGCATGTGTTCCTTTCAGCATAAACGATAGCAGTGCCGTACGCGCGTTGTCTATGCCGATTCCTGCATGCTACATTCCAAGAGCTGCGAGGATGTGAAAGTATGCGAACGGGCCTTGTGTACCATCCGGCCTACCTTGAACACGATATGGGCGCCGGCCATCCGGAATCCCCGAATCGTCTGCGTGCGATCATGCAACAGTTGGAGCAGAGTGGCACGGCGGCGCGCCTGACGAGGATCGAGCCGCGAAAAGCAGAGGACGAATGGATCACACAAATCCATAGTCCCGTTTATGTTGCCGCGCTGAATCGACATTCCCCGACGAGTGGGCGGGTTTCACTCGATCCGGATACGTCCATGTCGCCCGGTTCCTTGTCCGCTGCCTATTTGGCCGCCGGCGGTGCGCTTGCGGGGGTCGATGCAATCATGCAGAGGCACGTGGAGCATGTGTTTTGCGCCGTTCGGCCCCCCGGGCATCATGCGGAAGCCGACCGGGCGATGGGATTCTGCCTGTTCAATAATGTGGCCATCGCCGCGCGTTATCTGCAGAAAAACTATGGGCTCAGGCGGGTCCTCGTCGTCGACTGGGATGTTCATCATGGAAACGGCACGCAGCACAGTTTTGAGCAGGATCCTTCCATTCTCTTTTTCAGCACCCACCAGTATCCCCATTATCCGGGTACCGGTCGGGCGTCCGAGCATGGGACCGGCGAGGGCGAAGGCTTTACGATCAATGTCCCGATGGAGGCGGGAGGAGGCGACGACGAATATCGTGCCACTTTCTTACAGACCCTGCTCCCCGCCGCTGAGGAGTTCAAGCCTGACTTCGTCATCATCTCGGCCGGTTTCGATGCCCATCGGGACGATCCGTTGGCCGGGATGGGATTGACCGAAGCCGGTTACGCAGATTTGACCGGTCTGGTGGCCGGCGTGGCGAAGCGCCATGCTCAAGGCCGCATCCTTTCCTGCCTTGAAGGCGGCTACAACCTTACGGCTCTCGCCGCGTCCGTGGATGCGCATCTGAAGGCCTTGCTTGCCGCATGAAGCGTTGGAAGTTCATGGTGATCGGGTTACTGGTCGTGTTGGGCGCGACGTACCTGTATTACACCGAAATCAAGCCGGTCGTGATTTTTGGGCTGCGCTCGGATTATGCCCATGCCATTCCCTTCCAAAAAGTTCCGGACGGACTGACCAGCCTCAAGGCGGAGTCCTGCGGCCAATGCCACCGCGAAATTTACGACGAATGGAAATCCAGCATTCACGCTCGCGCCTACGAGGATCCCTATTTCCAAGCCTATTGGAAAAAGGATAAGAACGTTTGGGTGTGCTTGAATTGTCATTCACCCTTGGAAAACCAGCAACCGACTCTCATCACAGACATTCCCCGCGGCCGAGTCGAGAAAGCGGTTCAGGAACCTAATCCGCATTACGACGCGGAGTATCAGAAGGAATCGGTCACCTGCGCTGCATGCCACGTGCGTGACGGCATCATTTACGGCCCGTTCGAGGATTCCGCCGCGCCGCACCCGACCCAATTTGATCCGAATTTTCGGACCGCCCAGCTCTGCTATCGCTGCCATAATGTCGTCTCAGGCCCTGCACAGTTCTACCGGGTGGGTCCCTGCGGAACCTATGCGGAGTATGAGGGGAAATTTTTCATGCAGGAGCGAGGGTTTATCTGCCAAAGCTGTCACATGCCTGAGATCGACAGGCCTGTCGCAACGAACAGTCCCATCCGACGTGGGAGGCAGCACCTGTGGCGCGGCGGTCACGACCCGGACATGATCAAGCGGGCGGTAGCGGTTGAGGTGAAGGCGGACCCTCCATCCCCGAAGCCGGGCGATCGTGTTGCCTTCACTTTGACGCTGATCAATGCCGGTGCGGGACACAAAATTCCGACCGGTGATCCGGATCGGTTTTTCACGGTGGAGTTCTCGGTGGAGGATACGCTGGGTCATGTGCTCAAGGAAGAAACCTCAACGATGGGACGCTGGATCATGTGGCAGCCGGCCATCGTGGAGTTGTATGATAATCGCCTTCTGCCATTGGCGAGCCGGGAATATCTGTTTGCCTATCAGTTGCCGGACAAAGCGGAGGGCTTGAAAGTGAAGACGCGCGTGCAGTACCACATTGTGACGGATACGCAGCATGAGATGCTGCAGCGAAGGTATGGTCTGACGGGGAATGATCCCTACCGCTTCGTCATCTACGAACGGGAGTTTCCATTGACCGGGAACTTGAAGGCGGCCCTGGATGCGAACGTGCAGATATCCGTCGCCGGTAGCTCGCGGCATGGGTCAAGCTGCGCGGTTGATACTGCCGGTCGGGGCTGAAGGAGTCTCATGAACCATCCGTTACTCATTGATACCGAGACATTGCAGAAGCAGTTGGGAAAACCGGAGCTCGTCGTCATCGACGTGCGCGGCAACGCCGCTTATGAATATGGCGGCCACATTCCCGGAGCCGTGCACACCACCTGGCACCATTATAGTGACCCCAATGCGGTGGCCAAAGGGTTGCTCGATCCCGACATGAACCGGATGCAACAAAAAATGCGCGCGCTGGGCTTGAACGACGACAGCGAAGTCGTTATCTACTCAAACCCATTCGACAACTGGGGCGACGAAGGCAGAATGTTCTGGATGCTTGAGTATTTCGGTCATAGGAACATGCGCATTCTGGATGGCGGATGGGTCAAGTGGGTAGCGGAGCAGCGGCCGTTCGAACATGGTCGGGTGAGCCCGAAGCCCGGAAACTTCACGGTCAGGCCGGCCACTCACACAATCATTGGCAAAGACGAGTTGCGGGCGATGGTCAAGCAACCTCCGTCCGATATGAAGATCCTGGACGCGAGGAGTCTCGAAGAATACCTGGGGAAAGAGGTGTCCGGCATCCCTCGTCCGGGCCATATTCCTTCTGCGATTCACCTCTCCTGGAACGGGTTCTTGAATACCAATGCCACTGTCAAAGACCTCGCAGCCATCAACGCCGCTCTCGAAGAAAAAGGGTTGGAGCCGGAACACAACATTGTCTGTTATTGCACTGGCGGCGTACGGTCTTCGTGGCTGTATTTTGTACTGAAGCTGGCCGGATTTCAGAAGGTCAGGAATTACCCCGGCTCCTGGTGGGAATGGAGCCGCGATTTTGCCTGTCCAGTTGAGAAGGACTTTCAAGGCCTGCAGAAAGTATTGGGGATCGAGGCGCCGGCCCGGCCTTCTTGACAGTGAAAAAGTGGCTGTGTAAGGTGACTTCGCTACGTACGATTTCTTTGAGCGCATCAAGACTTGGCATTCAAACCATGAGGAGGAACCCATGACGATGAGCATTCGACGTGGAGCGGCGGCAATGGCCGCGGTTGCACTGCTGAGCCTGCCGCTAGTGGCCCAGGCCGACAACAAACACGTAAGTGAAGCCGTTGAACATGCGAAGGGCGCTGTCAATCACGGCAAGCAGGGCCATGCCGATGCTGTGGCGCAGCATGCGGAAGAAGCGTTGAAGCACGCGCAGGCCGCGGGCGTCAAGAATCCTCATTTGGATGAGGGCATCAAGCACTTAAAGGAAGCCATCACCCACGGCAAGGCGGGTCACGCCGACCAGGCGACCGAGCATGCGGAAGGCGCGGTGACGCATCTGTCCGAAGTGAAATAGCGGTTTCAGCCATTCGTGCTGGACTGATGACGGGCGGGGATGTTGATTTCCCGCCCGTTGTCGTCTGGGCACGTATAGAATGAGGAACAGCTAATCGGATCATCCTCGCATCTCTAAGAAGAATCCTCTTCTTCCACCTCTTGGCACCCTCGTGTGAATCGGAGCAAACAATGCGGGTCGGGTACTACCAAAACAATCCGGAGTTCGGGAAGGTTGCCGAGAATTTGGACCGCATTGCGACGAAACTCGAAGAGGCCGAAGCCGACCTGCTCGTCCTGCCTGAGCTGTGCGCCTCCGGGTATCAATTTGTTTCGATGGACGAGGTGCGTACCCTAGCCGAGCCGATTCCTGCCGGACAGACGACGAAGCGCCTGCTGGAGCTCGCCAAGCGTAAACAGATGGTGATTGTCGCCGGCTTGCCGGAGCAGGCGGGCACAACCTATTACAACTCGGCTGTCGTTGTCGCTCCGCAAGGCTTTATCGGAATCTACCGGAAGACGCATCTCTTTTTTGAGGAGACGCTGTATTTCACGCCGGGAGACACAGGGTTTCATGTCTGGGATGTCGGACCCGCCAAGATTGGCGTCATGATTTGTTTCGACTGGTATTATCCCGAGGCTGCAAGGGCGTTGGCGCTTAAAGGCGCGGATATCATCTGTCATCCTTCCAATCTCGTGCTGCCAAACTGCCCGGATTCTATGCCGGTCCGTTGTCTCGAGAACCGCGTTTTCGCCGTGACATGTAATCGAACCGGCAGCGAGGCGCGCGGAGGCAAGGACCGGCTGACCTACATCGGCAATAGCGAAGTCGTTTCTCCACGGGGAGCCATTCTCCAGCGTGCTCCACGCGATCAGGAAGCCCTGTGTGTGGTCGATATTGATCCAGCTGAAGCCCGCAATAAATCGCTCACTCCGTACAATGATCTGCTCCGGGACCGCCGGGAAACGTTTTACCGGTAAGTTTACGGGCCCCGTCTTTTGCTGGGTTGCGCGTGGCGAATCGGCAGGATAGGATAATCCTCATCATGCAGATTCCGTTGAAGGCGCAACTCGGCAAAGGCATCTTTCTTGTAGCTGCGCCGAATCTCCGCGATCCCAACTTCAGACAAACTGTGGTCCTGCTCTGTGAGCATGGAGCGGAAGGCGCTCTCGGCGTGGTCGTGAACCGGCCGACGGCGATGTCTGTTTCCGAAGCGTTGCCCCAGATGCCGGTGTTGGAAGGACAGCGGCATGTCTTGTTTTCCGGTGGGCCAGTGCAGCCCAATCAGGTCATGCTGCTGTACCGATTAGATCAATTGCCTGACAACTCCCACCATGTTTTTGACGGTGTCTGTTTGGGTGGGGATATGGAATTGGTGGATAAGATTCTCACAACCAATCACGGCAAAGAAGCATTCCGCGCTTACGTCGGTTATTCCGGCTGGGGTCCTGGGCAGCTTGAATCGGAGATGAAAATTGGGTCTTGGATCACCGTTCCGGCTGATCCCGCCACAGTCTTTGAGAAAGATCCCGCTCGCGTATGGTCCGAGATCCTCAGTACATTGGGTGAGGAGCTTCGAGTTTACGCCGATATGCCCTTCGATCCCTCCCTCAATTGAACGGGTACTCCTGTAAGGGGCCTTGCGTCTTCTAAGTAGCTGCCCGGCATCCTCTCCGTCCCATCGACACCAGCGCTTGAACGTCAGCGTGATTGCCAAAGCAGGCTAAAGTCGCCGGATGCATCCATTGCGGCGTTGTGTACAGAGTGCTACTCTCCACGCGATGTTGCAGCCACCGGAAGAAGCGTGGTTTCGGTTCGCGGGCTCCTGCACCTTCATTCTTGCGCTGATCGTGCCCAGTCTCTTCCTCGGCTGCGGCGTCGCTTACACCATCGTCAAATCTGAATCGAAGCTCGACAACCTGTCCGTCCCAATGACGAAGGGCCAGGTGATCGACGAAATCGGCCGGCCGGATCGGGTACTGCGTGATGACGGCCGCATGCTGGTATGGGAATATTCGTTAACGGCACGCCGGCAATGGCTTTATGAACTCGGTCTCTGTCCGATTTCGGTCTGGGTCGGCGGATGCATCATCTATCCTTTTACCAATGTCGCTATGGAACATGAGAGGGAGTATCCGCATCATGTTGTCCTCGTAAATGAAGAGCTATGCGCCTGGGGCACGCCTTCAGCGATCCTTCAGCGCCGGAGGACCTGCGAATCGACCGGGGTGCAACCCGGCTGGCAGCTGGGTGCGGCGGGGAGACCTGAGCCGGTCGTGACAGGGCTCGGCCCAATCAATCGAGACACCGTCGACCGCTATCAGACCATGGCAGTAATGTTGTTGGAAGATGCGCCGGGCGTAGCAGGATCCGGCTCCCGAGTGGCGGGCATCGTCACCACATTGTTACTCGATCTGGACATCAACGTGGTGGAGCGGGCAAAACTCGACGAAGTCTTGAAAGAACAGGTCATTCAACTGACCCACGCGGACGACGCCAACGTGCTCAAGGTTGGAAAACTCGTGGGCGCACAGGCCATCATCGTAGGCGGCGTGCAAGAATGGGAACATCATGAGCAGAGCCGCATGAACAAAGTGTCCCTTTCGTTCCGAATGATCGACGTCGAGACAGGGCAGTTGCTGTTCAATGGCGAGGGCCACCTTACTGATTTCACCACCGACGATCCCGAGGGTTCGGCCCGCCTCATCGTCCATCGTATCCTCGCCCGTTTTGGTTCCCACACCGGCTTGCTGGGATCCGGACGTATCGGCGTCAATTGGGAATTATTGGAGGAGAAGGGAGCGCGGTTCTACATGGTAAGGGAACTCCGGAGCGGGCTTCCCGCTGAGCGAGCCGGACTTAAAGTCGGCGACCACATTGTGGCTTGCAATGGTGTTTCGCTCTCCGGAGCCAGAAACGACCGTGAAGCCAAACATCTCTGCCAAGTACAAGCCGGGGCCACATTGCAGTTGGATGTCAGCCGGGCGAACCGTCCAGTGCGACTGTCAGTAAGGGCCGAGAAGCGACCGGGGTTGTAACCCCTGGAAGGGAGGGAGAGGAATCACATGGAGCGCGCACGAGGCCAATCGGGTGCCGATTCCTTGATTAAGAAATTGCACGAGCGGCCTCACATTCCGCTGGCCGACTGGCTCCGTGCACCCGCGCACGTTCATTACAAGGCGTTCCGCATGGCCGATCCGCCGGCGGAACGAAAGGCGAGCAGGGAGGAGTTTCAATCCTGCTTAACGGCGTTCGGCGTCCCGAAGAGTGAGACCGTGCTTCACGAGACGTTCGGGTATGGAGTCAAACAAGCCGGCAACGGCGAACGATTAATTATCATCTGGCAGGCGCACACGGAATACTACAACTATCAGATCTGGCATTTGCCAGACGCTGCGGAAAGAGGCATCGCATTCGGGCCATTGACCTTCCCGGAATATTCGTTCCCCATGTCGCCGCTCGGTACGGAGGTCTGCCGATTGGACATCCTGCTGTCATCCGATTCACTGCCGTCGCGAGAACACATGCGGTCGATGATGCCAGGTCCCGTGCTGTATGGGAGTAGAATTCTCGATGAGCAGACCAGCCTCGTCACTAGTTTTACCCATGACGAATTCGAACGGGAGCGCTATTGGGTGACCCTCGGCCCGACACACGTACACGCGTCGCGCCTGAAAGAAATCGTCGACGCAATCGTCCGCATTGAAACCTATTACCATCTGCTCCTCATGCAAAAGCCGTTGTTCTCGACAGCGATCGATCAAGTGTACAAGTTTGAGCAGGTTCATTTGAAACAACGAGAGATTATCAGCGGGCACATCGCACACGCTGACCCGCAGACGCTCCAACGCTGGCTCAATAGCCTCACCCAGGACTTGCTCAAAACGAACCGGATTGCGGGGAAACTGCACTTCGAGTTGTCAGCCTCCGTGCCGTACGACAAGATTGTGCATACAACTCTGGCGTCATTGAATGAAAAGGCGTTGGATGCCTATCGACCAGTCTCCGATTACGTATTAAGCGGCGTGACGGGGGTTGCTGAAGGCTATCAACAGTTGTTGAAACGCATCGACACGCTGCGAGCCGGTTTCGAAGGCATCATTTCGATCATCCGGGCCCGTGTCGATTTGATTCTGGAAGCCCAGAATCTGGCGCTGCTGCAAAGCGTCGATAAAACCACGAAGAGCCAGGTATTGTTGCAGCATACGGTGGAAGGATTGTCGGTCATCGTGATTGCCTATTATGTCGCAGGTCTCGGTGGCTACATTTTCAAGGGTTTGCAAGAAATAGGATGGCTAAGCAACGCCAATCTGACCTCGGCGATTTTTGTTCCGATCGCCATCGGCTTGGCCTTCGGCATCACGACGCTCAGCAAGAAGTTTTTACACAGGAAGCTATCGCGCGAGCAGCCTCCTACGCAATCGGGTGCGGCTCAGCAATAAATCGGTCAACGGCTTCCATCATGGCTTGAGCCAAGCATCGCCCGGTGTAAGACACAGCGCACTTTGCGACCTGCTCGGGTCTGCCTTCCGCGACGATTTGACCGCCCGCCTGGCCTCCCTCCGGCCCCAGGTCGATCACCCAGTCAGCCGACTTGATCACATCCAGATTGTGTTCAACCACGACGAGCGTATTGCCTGCATTCACCAACTTCTGCAGTATAACGAGCAGCTTTTTTACGTCATCCATGTGCAGACCGGTCGTGGGTTCATCCATGACATAGAGGAGTTCCTTTGCGCTGGCATCTTTCAACTCAGCCGCGATTTTCAATCGCTGAGCTTCGCCGCCGGATAGTGTCGTCGCCGGTTGGCCCAGCCGCAGATAGCCCAGGCCGATGGACGACAGCAGATGCAGCCGCTCCTGCAACTTCGGTGTTCCGGAAAAAAACGAGCGCGCCTCGTCGACTGTCAATGCCAGGACATCTGCAATCGTCTTGCCCCGATACCGAATGGCCAAAATCTCCGGTTTGAACCGTCTGCCTTCGCAGCGCTCGCACGGCGCATAAATATCTTCGAAGAAATACATTTCTAATTTCTCGACGCCGGCTCCTTCACAGCGCTCGCAACGGCCCCCCTCGGCGTTGAAAGAAAAATGTCCAGGCGTGAAACCTTGCCGTAACGACTCGCGCTCCGTGGAAAAAAGGCGCCTGATTTCATCGAAAGCTTTCAGGTAGGTCACCGGATTGGATCGGGGCGTCCGGCCAATCGGTTGCTGGTCGATCAATCGAACGCCTTTCAAATGTTCGATCCCTCTGATCGCCTTGAAACGCCCCATTGGCAGGGTTTCCGTCCGAAACGCGCGCGCCAGTGCGGAATAAAGCGTGTCTTCCACGAGCGTACTCTTGCCGGAGCCGGAGACCCCTGTGACGCAGATCAACATGCCGAGGGGGAACCGCACGACCAGGTCTTTCAGGTTATGCTCGCTCGCGCCGGCGATCACCAGGACTTTGCCCGTCCCCGAGCGCCTGAAGGCCGGGAGGGGAATGTGTTCTTCCCCCCTGAGATAGCGGGCGGTCACCGCACGGCGATCGAGGAGAAACTGGGCAGCCGGCGCGGCGCAGACAATTTCACCGCCCTTCTCACCGGATTGTGGCCCAAGCTCGACAATATGGTCCGCCGATTCGATGATCTGCCGGTCATGTTCCACGACAACCACCGTGTTGCCAGCCGCGGCCAGGTCTTTCAGAATCCCCGTCAGCAAATCCGTATCGCGGGCATGGAGGCCAATCGTTGGTTCATCGAGTACATACAATGTCCCGACCAGGCGTGCACCCAATTGATTCGCCAACGACACACGTTGAGCTTCGCCACCCGACAGCGTTTTTGTCTGCCGTCCTAAAGTCAGATAGCCGAGGCCTACCCGGATGAGAAAGCCCAGCTTCCCGGTGAGCTGCCGTAACAGGTCGGCGGCAATTCCTCGCTCATACGGGCGTAGAGCCAGGCCTTGGAGCCACGCCATCAGGTGTTCGATGGTCATCTCGGTGATGTCATGAATGTCAACCCCGCCGATTTTGACGAACCGGGCACTAGGCTTGAGCCGGCTTCCGTGACAGCCGGGACAATCGAACGGCGTCCGGTAGCGACTGAGCAGAACACGCACGTGAAGTTTGTACCGTTTGCCCTCCAGATACTGAAAGAAGTCATCGATTCCGTCGAATGACTTATCGCCTTTCCACAGCAGATTTTTGACGTCTTCGTTCAGCAACTTATAGGGGCATGTGATGTCCACGCCTTTTCGCTTCATCGCGAGGAGCATCTGCTTTTGCCACCAGTCGGTTCCGGGTTTGCTCCATGGCTCGATGGCCCCTTGCACCAACGATTTGCTGTGATCGGGAATGACCAGCGCGGGATCGTACCGCAGCACGTTGCCGAACCCTTTGCAGTCCGGGCAGGCGCCAAGCGGGTGATTGAACGAAAAGAGGATCGGTCTGAGCGGTTCGAACGTGCGTCCGCATCGCTGGCAGCAAAAGCCTGCATGGTACTGGTGCAGTCCGTGGCCGATGACCTCAACGTCACAGCGGCCCTCTCCTTCACGAAACGCCAGTTCAATTGCCTCACAGAGCCGGCCCCGGTTGTCTTCTCGAATCACGAGCCGGTCGAGGACGACGGACATAGACGACGGCCGGTGCACGGAGGAGGGGAGCACATCCTGATGAAGGTCAATGGTCTCATGCCCCATTCTCAGTCTGGTAAACCCACGGGTGAGAAGGGAATGCACAAAAGCCGATTCCGTCTTTGCGGAAGGTGGCGTCACCGGGAATAACAACATAGCCTTAGCTTCAGCGAACCGCTCGAGCAAATCGCTCGTGACGGTATCCGGTTGAAACGACCGGGCCTCTTCATGACAGTCCGGACAAATCGGCTTCCCGATTTTGGCGAAGAGCAGGCGAAGCAAGTCCGCGATTTCGGTAGTCGTCCCCACGGTCGAACGGGCTGTCCGCACCTGATTCTTTTGTTCAATGGCAATGGCCGGACGGACATTCAGAACACGATCGACATCGGGACGGGCAACCTTGTCCAGAAACATCCTGGCATACGTAGAGAGCGACTCCACATAGCGCCATTGGCCTTCGGCAAACAACGTATCGAACGCCAGCGAGGATTTCCCGGAACCGGAAAGGCCGGTAATAGCGGTGACCTGATTATGCGGGATGAGGACGGAGATATTCTTCAGATTGTTTTGCCGTGCCCCTTCAACGATGAGCGCCTGCGACGCCGATTCTTGTTCTGGAAGGTGAGGCACGTCGAATTCCCTTCGGAGCATGACCCGGCATCCTAGCAGGCACGCGCTGGTTCCTGCCAGCGCTGTCCCAATCCGAGCGGACGCCTCGGCGAACGACCGCAGTCATGTCGACCAGGACAGCCGTCGTGTCCGCCATCACGGCGCGAATTGTAGTTTTGTCTTGGGGATTCTTGGGGTGAATGAGAGGATGGACAGGCTCAAATGCAATCCTCTAAGCTCACACTCATCATTAAAGGAATCACTCTTGTATGACCCAGCCGATCGTGCCGACCGACTATCTAGGAATCGGACGCCAGCTTGCGCGATTGCTGGGTTCGAGCTTGGAAGGACCTTCCGGAGAGGCATTGAAGGAGCTCGCGCGCGCCTATGATCCGTCAGCCAATGAGGCACGAATCAGCGCCGAAGTGTTCCTCTTCCACAAATACTTGATCGTGCAAACCTGCGTGGGGATGTTTCCCAGCCCCGAAGTCGAGCGAGTGATCGGCGGCCTGTTTGCCGCCTTGAACGAGCGAGCGACCGGCCTCGAATTCAGTCAGGAACGGCAGAATGCTATGGAACGGATGTGGCAGATGCGAGCCAAGCAGTTTGATCAACCCTTTACACAGGACCGCGAACATTTCCTCGATGAGGGCAGCGACGGAGTGTTTTGGAAGCGGTCCCTGACCCGATTTTGTCAAAATGTTCTTGAGGTCGATCATCCGCCGGATATATGGGCCGGTGGAAAAGGCCCATCTCACAAGGCCAGTACATGTGTCACCGAAGCGGTTGATCATCTCGTCGCAGCCATGACGGAGATGAGTCGGCTGCATTTCGGTAGCGCTGCCTGACTTGCCTGACTCTCCTGACTCTCCTGACTCTCCTGACTCTCCTGACTCTCCTGACTCTCCTGACTCTCCT
>Ga0075430_100002390_pt1 | contig 15605 bp, 11 predicted proteins | sample RhiMetdeltSRZDD4_FD_75294 | JGI IMG/M metagenome (GOLD analysis project Ga0075430, IMG submission 75294) | Populus rhizosphere microbial communities from Tennessee, USA - Rhizosphere MetaG P. deltoides SRZDD4 | ecosystem: Host-associated > Plants > Roots > Rhizosphere > Soil | place: USA... | reverse complement strand
GTTAATCGGAGCCGGAAGCCCAACACGTGTCACACCCCGAGCACGTCGCTGGCTCCTGGCCCCCGGCTCTTCCCGCCGCTCGAGAGGTTCACATCTGGGTGGCGGACCTCGATCCGGGACCACGCGAGGCGGCGCGACGCTCGTCGGCCGCGACCGACGCCGAACGTGAACGGGCGTCGCGGTTCTGGCGCCGCGACGACGGCGACCGATACCTGTCCGCCCATGGAGCGCTTCGACTCGTGCTCGCCGGCTATCTGGAATGCGATCCGCTGGCGCTCAGCTTCGGCACCGCCGAGCACGGGAAGCCCTTTCTCGACGGCTCACCGATCGAGTTCAACCTGTCGCATAGCGGCGACGTAGCGCTCATCGCCGTGGCGACGCGTCCCGTCGGTGTCGATGTCGAACGCCTGCGTCCCGTGCTGGATCTCGACGATCTCGCCCCCCGCGTCTGCAGCCCTGCGGAGGTGGCGGAGCTGGTCGCTCTCGCGGAGCCGCATCGCGCGCATGCATTCTTGGCGATGTGGACCCGCAAGGAAGCCCTGGCGAAGGCGATGGGTGCCGGAATCGGCGCCATTCTGCGTGATGATGGTGCGCCGCGTGAGGAGCGCGGCACATGGACGCTGGTGGACGTCGGAGACCTTCCGGGGTATGCGGCCTGCGTAGCGGCCGAAGGGTCGGGACTGCAGCTCGTGCGACAACACGTGACCGCGGTGACGGAGAGACGATGAAGACGATCCGCCTTGCGCTGCTCATGTCCACCATCGCGCTCGGCGCGGCGTCCGCGCCGCCGCCTGTCGTCGCGGCGGCGCACGCACCGCAGCAGGCGTACATGTTCCTCGAGGTGTACACCGACTCGACGGTCGTCCGCGTCGAGCTCGCCGTCGTCGACATCGTACGGGCGCTCTCCCTGCCGTGGGATCCGAAGGCTCGCCCGACCCCCGAGCAGGTTCAGGCGAGCCTTGCCGCCATCCGCGCGTACGTAGAGCCGCGCTTTGCGCTCGGCACCGGCGCGGAGCGCCTGGCTCCGGTGTATCGCGCCTTCGAGCGTCGAGCCACCGAGTCGGGGGAATTCCTGTATCTCGAGTATGGCGTCGCCAAACCGCTGGGAGCCCGTGTCCCCATCACCCTGACGCCGTTCTTCGAGTTCAACGAGTCGACGCGCCGAAACCTGGTCGTGATCCAGCACAACTGGAGGACCGGAACGTTCAACAACGAGGCGAACGTCTCGTTGATACTCTCGCCGCAGGAGCCGACACAGGAGCTCGACCTGAGCAGCTCGTCGGTCTGGCGTGGCTTCTACGCGCTCGTCCGTCTCGGCGTCTGGCACATCTGGATCGGCCTCGATCACATCCTGTTCCTCATCGCGCTCATCCTGCCATCGGTCCTGCGGCGCGACGGCGGGCGGTGGCATCCGGCCGAGAGCTTCGGCCGCGCGTTCCTGAAGATCGTGACGATCGTGTCGTGCTTCACGATCGCTCACACCATCACGCTCTCGCTCGCGGCGTTAGGCGTGGTGGACCTCCCGTCGCGGCTGGTGGAATCGGTGATCGCGCTGTCGATCACCGTCGCGGCCCTGCACAACCTGTGGCCCGTCGCGAAGGTGAACGAAGCCGCGATCGCATTCGTGTTCGGCCTGTTCCACGGCTTCGGCTTCGCATCGGTGCTGGGGGAGCTCGGTCTCGGTACCGACCACCTCGTGCTGTCGCTGCTCGGCTTCAACCTCGGGGTGGAGATCGGACAGGTCGCGATCATCGCGGTGGTCTTCCCGCTGCTGTTCTTCATGCGGCGACTGCGCGTGTACAACCTGGCGCTTCGCGTAGGCTCCATCGGACTGATGGCCATTGGGCTGATGTGGCTGGCGGAGCGGTCGCTGGGCTTCAACGTGCCGCTCGTTCCGCTGGCCAAGGCAGTGCTGGGCATGAAGTCCGACGCCTCGACGACGTAGGCGACCGTGGACTTCGGCTGGACCGACGAGCAGCTGGCGCGCCGCGCCGCCGCGCACGATTTCGCGCGTCGCGAGCTCGCGGACGACAGCCTCGAGGCCCGGGACCATGAGGGACGCTTCGCGCGAGACCTGTGGGAGCGGTGCGCGCGCTTTGGCATCCTGGGCCTGTCGGTGCCGGCGGAATTCGGCGGCGGCGAGATCGACCTGCCCACGGCCATGCTCGTGATGGAAGGGCTGGGCGAAGGGTGTGCGGACAACGGCCTGTCGTTCGCGCTGAACGCACAGCTCTGGACGGTTCAACGGCCCATCGTCCGGTTCGGGACCGACCAGCAGAAGCAGCGGTATCTGCCCGGCCTCTGCGACGGCACACTGCTCGGAGCCCATGCGCTCACCGAGCCTGACGCTGGCTCCGACGCGTTCAGCCTGACGATGCGCGCCGAGCGCCGTGGCGACAGCTACGTGCTCAACGGGACGAAGTGCCTCGTGACGCTCGCCCCCATCGCCGACGTCGTGCTCGTGTTCGCGAGCACGAATCCGGCGGCAGGTAAGTGGGGGGTCTCCGCGTTCGTCATCGACGGTGGGACACCCGGTCTCCACGCGTCCGCGATGCAGCACAAGATGGGGCTGCGCACGGTTCCAATCGGCTCGCTCCACTTCGAGGATTGCATCGTTCCCGAGCACGCGCGCCTCGGGCCCGAGGGTGCCGGCGTGAGCATCGCGACGCATTCTCTGGAGGTGGAGCGCTGCTGCATTCTCGCGTCGCAGCTCGGCGCGATGGAGCGGCAGCTGCAGCGCGCGATTGCCTACGCGCGGTCGCGGCGTCAGTTCGGTCAGCCGATCGGCAAGTTCCAGTCGGTGTCGAATCGCGTGGCCGACATGAAGCTTCGCATCGAGACGGCGCGGCTACTCCTGTACAAGGTGGCGTGGCTCGTGGAGCGCGGGCAGCCGGCGATGATGGAGGCGGCGCTGCTGAAGCTGTACCTCAGCGAGGCGTTCGTGGAATCCGGGCTGGACGCCATTCGGATCCACGGTGGTGCCGGCTACCTGAGCGAGACGGGTGTCGAGCGCGACCTGCGCGACGCCGTCGGCGGCGTGCTGTACGCGGGTACGTCGGACATCCAGCGCAACATCATCTCGCGGCTGCTGGGTCTCTGATCGGCATGCTGTACCTGCTCCCCCACGCCGTCGATCGCGCCGCGATGCGCGCTCCGGATCGCGAAGCCATTCGTTATGCGGGTGCGTCGCTGACGTACGCGGCGCTCGCGGAACGTGCCGACCGGCTGGCCGGCGTTCTTCGCGCACAGGGTGTGCGACGCGGCGATCGCGTCGGGATCCATGCGGGCAAGGGACTCGCCGCGGCTGTCGCGCTGTACGGGATCATGAAGGCCGGCGCGGCGTACGTACCGCTCGATCCATCGTCGCCACCGGCGCGGCAGGCGTTCATCGTGCGTGACTGCGGGATCCGCCACGTGGTGACGGAGCCATCGCGCGCGGCGGCCCTACGTCTACTGCTCGCGGAGAATGTGCCGATCGAGTGCGTGGTCGGAATCGATGGCGAGGTCACACCCGCGGTCCGCGTCGTCACCTGGCGCGATGTCGATGCACACCCCGGTGTCGCGCACGACCCCGACCTCGTCGAGATGGATCTCGCCTACGTGCTCTACACGTCCGGCTCGACGGGAACGCCGAAAGGCGTCGCGCACTCGCACCGCAGTGCGCTCGCGTTCGCGCGCGTCGCCGCCGACACGTACGGTTTCCGCGGCGACGACCGATTGAGCAACCACGCCCCGCTGCACTTCGATCTGTCCACGATGGATTACTTCTCGTCCGCGCTCGCGACGGCGACGACCGTGATCATCCCCGACGCGCACACGCGGATGCCCGCGTCGTACGCCGCGCTCATCGAGGCCGAGCGACTCACCGTCCTCTACGCCGTCCCGCTCGCGCTGACGCACCTGCTGCTGCACGGAGCGCTCGACAAGCGCGATCTCTCGTCGGTGCGATGGGTGCTCTTCGGTGGCGAGCCGTTTCCGACGAGGCACCTGCGCGCGCTCATGGCCGCGCTTCCCGGCGCACGCTTCTCCAACGTCTACGGGCCGACGGAGGTGAACGGCGTGACCTACTGGGTCGTTCCGTCGTTGCCGGAGGACGACGACGCGCCGATCCCGATCGGGCAACCCTACGCGAATGTGGAAACGCGGATCGTCGGGGACGATGGCGAGCCCGTCGCCGACGGTAACTCCGGAGAGCTGCTGGTGCGTACACCGACGATGATGCGCGGCTACTGGGCGCGCCCCGATCTCGACGAGCGCGTGTTCTGGAAGCGGACTGTCCTCGGCCACTTCGAGGATGTCTATCTCCGCACCGGTGACCTCGTGCGGCGTCGCGACGATGGTCTGCTCGAGTTTCACGGGCGAAAGGATCGTCAGGTCAAGGCGCGCGGCCACCGCGTCGAGCTCGACGAGGTCGAGGTGGCGCTCGGCTCGCACGAGGCGGTCGAGTCGGCGGCTGCGTATGGTGTGCCTGACGAGGACGGCTCGCTGCACATCGAGGCGACGGTGACGCTGCGCGATGGACAGCGCGTCACGGCGGAGGCGCTGCGCGCCCACGTCGCGACGTCGCTTCCCCGGTACGCGATCCCGGTTCGCCTCGACATCGTGGCCGCGATGCCGCGCACGTCCACGGGGAAGATCGACCGACGTGCCCTCGCGCTGAACGCGAAGGGGCGCGCCGTCACCGTGGAGCCGACGTGAAGGAGCGACTGGCCCGGTACATCGCGAGCGACATCCTCAACGAGAGCGATCGGGTCATCGGCGACGACGAGGACCTGCTCGCGAGTGGGCTGCTCGACTCGTTGAGCGTGATGTCGGTGATTCACTTCATCGAGCAGGAGCTCGGCATCGACGTGCCGGCCGAGGACGTCACGATCGAGAACTTCGTTTCGCTGCGTGCGATCGACGCATACCTTGGACGCCGCGGCTGAGCGATAAAAGCGCTTCACCTAGCTCGTACGTGAAGAGTGTTGTTGGACGGACCGAGGAGGAGCGTGATGACCGCAATCGATCGACGCACGTTTCTCGTTCAGACGGCGATCGCCGCGGCCCTCGGCTCGGTGGCGTCGGCGTGTGCGGGCGCTCAACCGCGACGTCCGCCGAATGTGCTGTTCATCATGTCGGACGACCTCGGGTACGGAGACCTGGGCATCACCGGTCGCACGGACTACGCGACGCCGGTGCTCGACGCGCTTGCGCGCGAGGGTGTGCGTCTGACGCAGGCATACGCCGCCGCACCCGTCTGCACGCCGACGCGCGTCGCGTTGAGCACGGGTCGTTACCCCGCCCGAACGCGCGCGGGTCTCTTCGAGCCGCTCACATCCACGCCCGACGGGCTCGAGCCGACGCCACGGACGGTTGCGCAGCTGCTCAAGGACCGTGGCTACGAGACCGCCCTCATCGGCAAATGGCATCTGGGACTGCTCCCGCAGTTCCACCCGCTTCGCCACGGCTACGACGAGTTCTACGGATTTCTCGGTGCGGCCGCGGACTACTCGAGCCACATCGACACGGAGACGCTGACCGGGCACTTCCATGACGGCGACAGGCCGGTGAGAGCACAGGGTTACCTCACGGACCTGTTCACCGATCGTGCGGTTCGGTTTCTCGCGAAGAAGCGCACGAGGCCGTTCTTTCTGAACCTCGAATACAACGCGCCGCACTGGCCGTGGCAGGCGCCGGGCGACCCGCCGTATCCCGACTCGCTCCGCTGGGCCAAGGGTGGCTCGCCGGAGGTGTATGCCCGGATGGTGCAGAGCATGGATGCGGGGATCGGGAAGGTGTTGACCGCGCTGCGCGACGCCGGGAAGGAGCGCGACACGCTCGTCGTCTTCACCAGCGACAACGGCGGCGAGCGCTTCTCGAAGATGGGTGGCTTCAGCCACGGGAAGATGACGCTCTACGAGGGTGGTATCCGCGTACCCGCGTTCGTCCGATGGCCTGGCGTCATCGCACCGAACACGACGACGGACCAGGTCTCCGTCACGATGGACTGGACCGCGACGTTCCTCGCGCTCGCCGGCGCACGACCGGACGGCAACGCGCCTCTGGACGGCATCGATCTGCGACCGGCGTTGACCGGCGCGGCGCCGGTCCCGCGCGAGCTGTACTGGCGACTCTTCCAGCGTCAGAAGCAGAAGGCCTTACGCCGCGGCGACTGGAAATACCTGGTCACGACGGGGGGAGAGTCGTTGTTCGACCTCGCCCGCGATCCCGGGGAACGCTCGAACCTGGCCACTGAGCGCGGCGACCTGCTCGCCGAGCTCCGTGGGAAGTACGCGGCGTGGGAACGGGAGGTGCTTCCGCCCATTCCGCTCGATCCGCGAGCACGCTGACGACCATCATCCACTCCTATGCAACGCATCGCCGTCTTCGCTGCGCTCTGCGCAACCGCCGTGACGCCGCGACACGCCGCCCACGCGGTTCAGGTGCCGGGCGCGCCGTATCCCCGTCCGACTGGCGCATACGAAGTCGACATCCAGCGGTCGATCATGGTCCCGATGCGCGACGGGGTGCGACTCGCGACCGACGTCTATCGTCCGAGGAACGTCGCCGGTGCGCTGCCGACGATTCTCATTCGACTCCCGTACAACAAGGCGACGTACGGAGGCGGCAGAGTGCCGGCCGCATTCTTCGCTTCGCACGGGTACGCGGTCGCCGTGCAGGACGTGCGCGGGAAGTTCGAATCGGAGGGACAGTTCCGCGTCTACGAAGGGGACATGACCGATTGGTCCGACACGTTCGACTGGATCGGCACGCAACCGTGGTCCACCGGACGCATCGGAACGTACGGCTGCTCCTACCTCGGCGAAGGGCAGATCATCGCGGCCCAGCAGCGCCACCCGCGTCACATTGCCGCCATCCCGCAGGCCGCCGGCGGCAACATCGGCCGAGTGGGACGGCGCCGGGAGTTCTGGGGGTCGGTCGAGGGCGGCGCGTTCTCGATCTCGATCAACTTCGGCTGGATGCCGGTGTTCGCGTCGGTCGACAAGGGCGCGCGCCCGATGCCTAACGTCGACCTGGCGACGTTCTTCAGGACGCTTCCCGTCATCGACATGACCGAGCGCGCCGGCTCGCCGTCGTGGGACTGGCGGAACTTCCTCGAGCGCTCGCCGGACGATCCGTGGTGGGATGCGCAGGGCTACCTCACGGCGGACGATTCCGTGACCGTCGCTGCGCTGCACGTCTCGTCGTGGTTCGACATGGCGCAGGAGGCGCTCGAGGTGGCCGACATCTTCCGGAAGAACGGGCTCAACGACCGCGCGAGGACCGGGCAGTACGCCATCATCTCGCCGACGGTCCATTGCGCGTCGGAGGCGGCCAACAGTCGGACGAAGGTCGGTGACCTCGAGGTCGGCGACGCTCGCCTTCGCTACTGGGAGACGTACCTCGCGTGGTTCGACCGATGGCTGAAGGGGAACGAGCGGGCGATCGATTCGCTCCCGCGCCTCCAGTACTACGTGATCGGGCGCAACGAGTGGCGAACGTCGGACCGCTGGCCCGTACCGGAAATGCGCGAGACGGCGTTCTACCTGCGGAGCGACGGCGGCGCGAACACAGCGAAGGGGAGCGGTCGTTTGAGCCCGACGCCGCCCGGTCGCGAGCGCGCAGACACGTTCACTTACGACCCGGCCAACCCGGTTCCCGCGCGCGGCGGGTCGATCTGCTGCACCGGGAATCCGAAGGACGTTCCCGGCTCGTTCGACAACACCGACATCGAGCAGCGGCCCGATGTCCTCGTCTACACGACCGACGTGCTTCGCGAAGGGCTGGAGCTTACCGGGCCGATGCGCGCCGTGGTGTTCCTGAGCTCGGACGCACCGGACACCGACGTCACGGTCAAGCTCCTCGACGTTTTTCCCGACGGACGCTCGATGAACATGCAGGAGGGAATCACCCGCGTACGGTATCGCGAGCGTTTCGATCGGCCGACGATGATGTCCCCAGGCAAGGTGTACGAGGTCCCGGTGGATCTGCATGCGACGTCGTGGTATCTCCCTCCCGGCCACCGACTCCGCGTCCAGATCTCGAGCTCGAACTTCCCGCGATTCGACCGCAACCTGAACACGGGCGGTCGAAACTACGACGAGACGACCTGGCGCAGGGCGAAGAATTCCGTGCATCACACGCAGGCGTATGCGTCGCGGCTGATCCTGCCGGTGGTGAAGCGCTGACGCGGCGGCGTTAGGCTCCGCAGAGTCGCCGGCCGTTCCTCGGTTCTCGGGGCTCGGCGTCCACGCACCAGCCACCGGTCGTGGCCGGCGTGCTGCAGCGCAGCACAACTATTGAGCGCCGGACACCCCGGGAGGCGAACGAAGCGACGCACTCTTGACAGGCGGCGTCCGATCCACCCTACATAGAGCGCGCAGGGGCGGGCGACGAGCAGCCCGTCGTGCCTAACGATGCCGCGGTCCGACCGGTGACGATGAACAGTCCGCACCGTCTTCCGTATCGTGGTCCCGAGTGGATCGAGCGCATCCGCGCCGGTGACGAGCCGGCGTTCGAAGCGCTGTTCCGTGCGCTCGCGCCCGGGCTGTGCGCGCTCGTCACCCGCTACATCGCCTCCCGCGCCGTGGCCGAGGAGATCGTTCAGGACCTGTTTCTCGACCTCTGGACACGCCGCACGGAGCTCGCGATCGACCAGTCCATCGCCGCGTACCTGTTCACCGCGGCGAGGAATCGCGCGCTCAATCATCTCAAGCGCGAGCGCCGCCTCGTCGACCTGACGCCGATCGAGCGCGCCCACGAGCCCGACGCCACCGCGCCCGGCGAGACGGAGCTGCTCGACGCCCTCGAGCTGCAGGATGCCATCGCTCAGCTCCCGGCGCGGTGCCGCCTGATCTTCACGCTCAACCGCCATCAGGACCTGAGCTACACCGAGATCGCCGCCTCGCTCGGGCTCTCGGTGAAGACGGTCGAGACGCAGATGGGCCGAGCGCTCAAGGCGCTTCGCGACCGGCTGCGACACCTGGTGAGATAGCGCACCGTTCAGCGACCGACCTCCCGATGTCAGGGTGGTGCCCGCCGCCGATTGTCATGTCTGGTAAGAGGGCGTCGCAAAACCGGGAGCTAGCTCCCGCCGTCCCGAACACCAGAACCAATGCACGGCGAAGACGAGATCGACTGGACGCTGCTCGCACGCTATTTCGCTGGCGAATCGTCGGCGGCCGAGACGGCAGTCGTCGAGCGGTGGATCGGTGCTGAGCCATCTCGACGGGAGGAGCTCGCCACGCTCCGCCGGTGGTGGGACGATGCTCGTGCGCTCCCGTCGCCAGGGCGCATCGACGCCATGTGGACCTCTCTCTCGGCCCGCATGCATGCGGCCGGTGAAGCCAGCGGCGCAGTCGCAGCGCACGATGCCGACGGGGCCACGAGCCAGCGCCGCTACAGCCCCGTCCTCACGATCGTTCCGCGCTCGAAGCCAGCGGCCCGCTGGCCGCGCATCGGACTCGGCGCGGTCGCCGCTGGACTGCTGATCGCCGCCGGTACGGTCCTTTACCGTCGAGACGACCCCGCGCCCGCACGAGTCGCCGCGGATCAGGCCGAGCGGGAGTTCGCAACGGGCCGAGGCCAGCGTGCCACGATCGGTCTCGTCGACGGGTCGCGCGTCGAGCTGGGCTATGCGAGCAAGCTCCGCGTCCGCCAGTTCGAGACCGGGCGCCGAGAGCTGTTTCTCGAGGGTGAAGCCGTGTTCGACGTCGTCCACGACGCGTCGCGCCCGTTCATCGTCCACGCGGCCAACGCGACCACCGAGGACCTCGGCACCGTCTTCGGCGTCCGCGCATACCCCGGCGACAGCGCCGTTCGCGTCGTCGTCGTGTCCGGGAAAGTGGCACTTCGCCCCCGAACGGCCGCGCCTGACGCGACCCGACCGGGCACCGTGCTCCTGCCGGGGCAACTCGGCCAGCTCGACACCCGAGGGCGCGTTCGCGTCGACAGCGGCATCGACACGACGGCGTACCTGGCGTGGCTCTCGGGACGCGTGGCGTTCGACAATGTGCCGCTCGCCGACATCGCCGCCGACCTCGAGCGGCGCTTTGGCGTCAGCATCCGCATCGCCGATTCCAGCATGGCTACGCGACGCGTGACGGTTGTCGACATGCCCGTCCGGTCCGTCAGCGACGTGCTCGACGCTGTCGTCGCACCGCTCGGCCTGCGCGTCCGTCGCTCCGGCGATACTTTCTCGATCGAGCGTTAGGCGCATGGACCTTTCTCCGTTCGCGTCTCGGCGCCCCTCAGGCCGTCTCCAATCCAGGAGGCCAGTCATGCGCGTTGCCTGTCTCCCGCTCCTCACGGCGCTGGCCTCGGTGAGCGCCTCGCTTCCGGCGCAGGACAGTCCTCCGCCGCAGTACGCGCTCGCGCTGCGCGCCCGCTACCTCCCGCTCGAGTCGGTGCGCGACGGCACGCTGCGGATGCCGAAGGCGCTCGAGCGTCGCGTCAGCGTCCACCGTGCGAGCGTGCCGCTGCAGCAGGTGCTGCTCGACATCGCCACTCAGGCGAGTCTCGGCCTGTCGTACGGCGAGGACCTCGCGAAATCGAGAACGGTGGTCTCGCTCGACGTCACCAATGCGACCGCGGCCGAGGCACTGGCGGCGGCCGTGCGGCAGACTGCGTGGTCCGTGCTGGTGAATGCGTCGGGGCAGGTCGCCGTCGTTCCCGTGGATCTCCGTGTGTTAGGCGCCGTGAGTGGCCGAATCACCGACCGCGTCAACGGCGCGCCGATCGTCGGCGCGACGCTGGCGATCGAGGGCACGCGTCTGTCCGCGACCAGCAACGACAGCGGCACGTATCGCCTCGCCGGTGTTCCGGCGGGCAGTTATACGCTCGGTGCCCGTCGCATCGGCTACGCACGCACGTCGCGCTCGATCACGCTCGAGCCGGATCAGGCGCTCACCGTCGACTTCACGCTCGAGCCGACCGCGAGCACGCTCGACCAGGTCGTGGTCACCGGTGTTCCCGGCGCCATCTCCAAGCGCACGTTAGGGAACGCCATCACGACGATCGACGCCGAGGACATGAACCAGAAGGTGGTCAACACCAGCGTCACGGAGCTCCTCCAGGCGAAAGCGACCGGCGTCACCGTGATGCGCAGCAGCGGTACCCCGGGAACCGGAGGCACGATTCGCATTCGCGGGGTCGGCTCGCTCACGGGTGCCGTGAGCCCGGTCGTCTACGTCGATGGAGTGCGCGTCCACTCGGGCGCCGCGGGCAACTTCCGCAACTCCTGGGAGAGCCCGGCGCCGATCCTGCCGCGCACGGGCGGTGGCCAGGATGCGTTCGCCCTCGACATGCTCGATCCGGACGAGATCGAGTCGATCGAGGTGATCAAGGGCCCGGCAGCTGCGACGCTGTACGGCGCCGATGCGGCCAACGGGGTCATCCAGATCATCACGAAGAAGGGCACTCGCGGCGCGCAGAAGCTCCAGTGGACGGCAAAGGCGCAGGCCGGCCAGACCGATTGGGGCCTGGACCGTCGCGAGAGCTTCACGACCTGTACGGCGGCGCGCATCGCGGACAAGCTCGCCGACGGTTCGCCCGCCTACCCGGGCTGCCAGGGCAAGGCCGCCGGTACGGTCCTCGGCCTAACGAGCCTCGAGCTGCCCGGTGCGCTGCGCGATGGCAACCTCCACAACCTGGCGCTGTCGCTTCGTGGCGGAACACCGGCGTCGTCGTTCTACACCGCGGCGGAGAACGAGCGCGAGCAGGGCGTCTTCACCAACAGCGAGAACACTCGGAGCTCGGCGCGCGCCAACCTGGCGTTCTATCCGCGCGATCGCGTCGACTTCACGGTGAACTTCGGCTACACGCGCAACGCGACGCGATTCCCACAAGGTGACAACGCGTCCAACCTCCTCGAGTCAGCGTGGACGTTCAAGCCCGGCGCGGCGCCGGCCACGGGCCAGAGCGACGGCTTCACCTATGGGAATCCCGAGCAGCTGACGATCTACGACAACCGGTTGCGGAGCGACCGCGTGACGTTCGGCGGCACGCTCAACGTCACACCGTGGTCGTGGCTCCAGAACCGCCTCACGATCGGCGGTGACCTGAACAGCAGTCTGGCGAATCGCTACATCGCGCCGGGCTCGCTCTGGTCGCCGACCGAAGGGCAAATGACGCAGGGCGCACCGCGGAACAACGTCTTCACCCTCGACTACGCCGGCACGGTGCGCACCACACTGCCGTGGCAGAGCCTCGGCTCCGCGTTCTCGTTCGGCGTGCAGTACATCAACACCCAGTACCGGAACACGATCGCGCAGGGCAACAACTTCCCGTCAGGCAGCACGCGGGACGTCTCGCTCGCCGCCGTGCAGACGAGCTGGACGGAGTTCAGCGACATCAAGTCGCTCGGCTTCTACGTGCAGGAGCAGGTCGACTGGAAGGACCGCCTCTACCTCACGGGCGCCGTTCGGGTGGACAACAGCTCGGTGTTCGGTGACGACATCGAGCAGCTCTTCTATCCGAAGGTGTCCGCGTCGTACGTGATCTCGGAGGAGCCGTTCTTCAAGCTCGGCTGGCTCGATGAGCTGAAGCTTCGCGCGGCGTGGGGGCAGGCCGGCAACGCGCCCGATCCGTTCGCCGCCATCAAGAGCTATACGCTCACCAAGAGCGTCGACCCGCTGACCAACACCGTCGTCTCCGCCCTGCGTCTCAACTCGAAGGGCAACGTCGATGTGAAGCCCGAGCGTGGAAACGAGATCGAGCTGGGTCTCGATGCCGCGTTCTGGAAGGGCCGCGCGGGGCTCGAGCTCACGTACTACAACAAGACCACCAAAGACGCACTCATGCAGGTGCCGATCCCGCCATCCGAGGGGTACGTGGGGAGCGTGTTCGAGAATCTCGGCGAGATCAACAACTCGGGTGTCGAGATGGCACTCAACGTCGTGCCGCTCCAGCTCGACGGCCTAACGTGGGACGCGCGGCTCGGCGTGTCGACGAACAGCAACGAGCTGGTGCGCTTCGGGTATCCGCGCGGGCCGATCATGCTGGGGCTCACGACGCCCAATCAGCGCCACGCCGAGGGCTATCCGCTGGGCGGATTCTGGGTGCATTCGCCGGTGCGCGACGCAACCGGAAGCTACCGCGCCGGCGAGGCGAGGTATGTGGGGTCATCGAACCCGACCCGCGAGGTGTCCTTCGGCAACACGCTCACGTTCTTCAAGAACTTCCGCCTCTACTCGCTCCTCGACTACAAAGGCGGCTTCCACGTGCTCAACCAGACCGACTGGCGCCGGTGCACAGCGGGAGTGTGCGAGGAAGTCAACGACCCCAACGTGCCGGACGAGACGAAGCGGCAGCTTCAGCTCGCGCTCGAGATGAACGACGCGCTGTACACACAGAAGGGCGACTTCATCAAGCTTCGCGACGTGTCGCTCACCTACGCCCTTCCACCGACCGTAGCGCGCCGAATGCGGGCGACGCGCGCGTCGCTCACGCTCGCCGGACACAACCTCGGCTTCCTGTGGAAGCCGGATTACAAGGGCCTCGATCCGGAAGTGAACTTCTCCGGCGACAACAGCCCGACGGGATCGTGGGCGTTCACGAGAGTGGATTACTGGACCATGCCAATGACGAGGCGAGTCACGGCTGCGTTGGAGGTCTCGTTCTGAGTTTCTCTGTTCCCTGGTCCCGCCGTAGCCGAAAGGTCCCAGTCCCCCAGTCCCAGTCCCTAGTCCCTACTTGGATTCCGACCATGATGCGATTCCAAAAGCTCATCGCGACAGCGTTGCTGGTTGGGGCGGGTGGAGCATGCAAGGGTGCGCTCGAGGTCGACCGCCCGACTCTGATCACCGAACAGACCGTTCAGGGCGACACGGCGATGATCAATGCGATGGTGAACGGCGTCGAGAACGAGTTCCGCGCCGGGTACGCCTGGGTCGCGAGCTCCGGTGCCGCGCAGACCGACGAAGCGATCTTCTCGCACGTCTGGACGCCGTGGGACACGTACGACAACCGCGACGTCACGTCGGACGCGCCGGCGCACGACATCTTCACGTATCCCTTCCTCCAGCGGGCGCGAGGCACGTCGGAGAAGTTCGTGGAGACGCTGCGCCAGGTGCTCGGCACCAAGGCGACCAACAACGCGGGTTTCGCGAAGGCGCTCGCGTACGCCGGCTACTCGCACTTCCAGATCGCCGCGCACCTCTGCGCGATCCCCATCAACGGTGGCGCACCGAAACCGCCCGACGATGTGTTCGCCCTCGCCATCAAGTACTTCGAGGAGGCCATTCAGGTAGGCACGGCAGCGAACGCCACCGACATCGTGAATCTCGCGAATGTCGGTCTGGCTCGTACGTACCTGCAGATCGGCAACAAGGCAAAGGCGATCGAGTTCGCGCGCAAGGTCCCCGCGACCTTCTCGGCGTGGGTGCGGTACGCGCCGAACCCCGATTTCGGCCAGTGGACCGTGTACAACCTCTATAATCGCATCTCCGGGTTGCGAAGCCCATCGGAGTTCAATCTCGCGCTCGACCCCGACCTCATGCGCAACGTGCGCGACCTTCGCGTTCCGTTCGAGACCGATAGCACCCGCCGCATGATGGAGGAGCGGGGCCCGCGCTTCGGGTATCTGCCGTACCAGCCCTCGTCGTTCTCCGAGTGGAAGCCCGGCGGCAAGACGATCATGACCGACGACGCTGACATTCGATTCGCGTCCGGGCTCGAAGCTCGCTACATGGTGGCCGAGGCGGGCGGCCTGTCGGCTGGTGAGGTGCGGACGTTCATCAACGAGCGTCGCGCCGCGGGTGGCCTTGCACCGTTCTCCGGTTCGGATGCGCAACTGACCGACGAGCTGCTCGAGCAGCGGAAGTGGGACTTGTTCCTCGCGGGCTTCCGGATGCCGGATCTGATTCGGTACAAGAAGCTCTACGGCAAGGACCTCTGGCCGAAGGGCAAGTTGCCGGGCTTCACAGCGAGCTACTCGCAGAACTACGGGTCCGCCGAGTGCTGGCCGATCGGCGTGACGGAAAAGAACGGGAACCCGAACATCCCTTAGTCCGATCCGGGGCGCTGCTGGCTGGAGCAGGTCGGTCAAGTGTGAGCACGGGCGTCGAGCTCCCACGGACCCGGGACGACCAAGTCGACAATGGACGGCCCGACAGTCGACGCTGACGCGCACCAGCGCTGGCGAGGCCAATGAGGCCGGCAAGAATCGCCGACAACCCGCACGAACTAACACACCGACAGCAAAGAAAAACGAGGACAGGATTGGCAGGATTGACAGGATTGAACACAAGAGCAACGGCCAGGATCGCTTGATGATCGTCGACTGGCGCGCGAGTGTCTTCATCCCGTCCATCCTGCCAATCCTGTCATTGTCTTTTCCTGTTGTTGCTGTTGTTGCTTCCATCGAAGCGCCAGTCCGACGGCGGGCTCCGGATCGCGGTGGATTTTTGCCGGTTTCGAGAGAGGTAGGCGGGCGGCGGCACCACGCGTGAAGCAAATTTCCGCCGCGGTGGTATAATCACCCGTCGCCCCTCTCGGGAAAAACGATGTCCGCCGCCCGCCTCGTGCTCGCCATCGCCGTCCTCACGACGGCGCTCCCTTCGTACACCCGCGCGCAGAACGCCACGCCGCTCCGCGTCATCCGGACCACGCCGGCCGGCGACGCG
>Ga0075430_100002385_pt1 | contig 15616 bp, 10 predicted proteins | sample RhiMetdeltSRZDD4_FD_75294 | JGI IMG/M metagenome (GOLD analysis project Ga0075430, IMG submission 75294) | Populus rhizosphere microbial communities from Tennessee, USA - Rhizosphere MetaG P. deltoides SRZDD4 | ecosystem: Host-associated > Plants > Roots > Rhizosphere > Soil | place: USA... | reverse complement strand
CTCTTCGCCGGCGGGCGGGTCGAGGTGCGCGGCGAGGGCCTCGCCGCCGGCATGGCGGTGGTGGTGCCCGGGTGAGCGGCGACGCCGCGGTCCGGCTCGAAGGCGTGTCCCGCACCTACCCGGGCGCGGTCACCGCGTTGTCCGATGTGGACCTGTCCATCGGGTACGGCGAGCTGGTCGGCGTGGTGGGGCCGTCCGGCTCGGGCAAGTCGACGCTGCTGCACATCATCGGCACGCTGGACCGGCCCACCCGGGGGGAGGTACGGATAGCCGGGTACGACGTGGCGCGGCTTACCGACCGGGAGCGCTCGGCGCTGCGGGCCGGCCGGATCGGGTTCGTGTTCCAGCAGTTCCACCTCCTCGCCGGGGTGTCCGCATTGGACAACGTGGCCGACGGGCTGCTCTACGCGGGCGTACCGCTGCGCCGCCGGCGCGTGCGGGCCGAGGCGGCGCTGGACCGGGTGGGCCTGGCGCACCGGGCGGGCCACCGGCCGCACCAGCTCTCCGGCGGGGAGCAGCAGCGTGTCGCGATCGCCCGCGCGGTGGTCGGCGAGCCGGTGCTGCTGCTCGCCGACGAGCCGACCGGCAACCTCGACTCCGCGTCCGGAGCCGCGGTGCTGGGGGTGCTGCGGGACCTCCACGCGGCCGGCACCACGGTCATCGTGGTCACCCACGACCAGCAGATCGCGTCGGCCCTGCTGCGGCAGGTACGCATGCGCGACGGTCGCATCACAGCCGGCCACGAGGAGAGCGTCCCGCCCGGCCGGTGCCCGGACGGAGACGGCACCAGGACGGAGGCGGCGCCGTGACAGCGTCACCTCCCCCGGGACGGCTGCACCGGGTCAGCCTTCGCCTGGCGCGACTGCGCTCGGCCCGGCTGCGCCCGGCTCGGCTGCCCTCGGCACGGCTGCCCTCGGCACGGCTGCGCCCGGCGCGACTACGCCCGGCCGACGTTGTCCGTGTTGGCGTCGCCGGGCTGCGCGCGCGGCCGTTGCGGGTCCTACTGTCCACCCTGGGGGTCACCATCGGCATCGCCGCGATGCTGGCCGTCGTGGGCGTCTCGGCGTCGAGCCAGGCCGAGCTGGACCGCGCCCTGGAACGGCTGGGCACCAACCTGCTCACCGTGGCGCCCGGCACCACGCTCTACGGCGACCCGGCCCCGCTGCCGGCCGAGTCCGTTGCGATGGTGGGGCGCATCGGTCCGGTCACCGCCGTCTCCGCCACCGGCCTGGTACGCGCCTCGGTCTACCGCAACGACCACATCCCGTCCGGGCAGACCGGCAGCATCGCGGTGCTCGCCGCGCGGCTGGACCTGCTGGGGACGGTGGAGGCCGAGCTGGCGGGCGGGGCCTGGCTGACCCGGGCCACGGCGACGTACCCCGGGGTGGTGCTCGGCTCTGTGGCCGCCCACCGGTTGGGGATCGTCCGGGCCGGTCCGCGGGTCTGGCTCGGCGGGGAGTGGTTCAGCGTGGTCGGCGTGCTCCGGCCGGTGCCGCTCGCCCCCGAGCTGGACGCGGCGGCGCTGGTCGGCTGGGCGGCCGCCGAGCGGTACCTCGGCTTCGACGGGCACCCGACCATGATCTACACCCGCTCGGTGGAGAGCCGGGTGGAGGCGGTCCGGGCCGTGCTCGCGGCCACCGCCAACCCGCGGGCACCGCACGAGGTACGGGTGTCCCGCCCGTCCGACGCCCTTGCCGCCCGCCGCGCCGCCGGCGAGACGCTCAGCACGCAGCTGCTTGGACTTGGCGCGGTGGCGCTGCTGATCGGTGGCGTAGGCGTGGCGAACACCATGGTCATCTCGGTCCTGGAGCGCCGGCCGGAGATCGGCCTGCGCCGGGCGCTAGGGGCCACCCGGGGCCAGGTACGGGTCCAGTTCCTCGCCGAGTCGCTGCTGCTGACGCTGCTCGGTGGGGTCGGCGGGGTGCTGCTCGGCGTCGCCGCCACGGCCGGGTACGCCGCCGCTGCCGGTTGGCCGGCGGTGGTGCCGGCGTGGGCCACCGCGGGCGGGGTGGGCGCGACCGTGGTGATCGGGGTGCTGGCGGGCCTCTACCCCGCGATCCGGGCCGCCCGGCTGGCACCGGCCGCGGCCGTGACCGCGCCCTGATACCGCCACAGGCGGGTCCCGATATCCCACACCCACCACCGAGGTCATCCGCCGCAGTAGCTCCAGCTGCCGTTGCCGTTGAGCAGGGCGTCGTTGACCCAGCCCGCCCGGCCGACCGCCGGCACGTAGACCCAGGTCCACGTCGACCAGCCGGCGTACGAGTCGCCGACGGTGTAGCAGTAGTACTGCGCCGCCCAGCCGTACTGCAGGACGTTGAGGATCGTGCAGGACACGCCCGGCGGGTAGTGCGGGCCGGTCCGCATGTTGACGTTGCTGCCGGTGACGAAGCCACCGGTCCCGTCCAGGAACGGGTGGGGATGGCTACAGTCGCTGGCGGAGGCCGGTTGGGCGGTGGCCACCAGCATTGCGGCGGCCAGCGCCGCCGTGCTCAGTGCGGCAAGCATGCGTCGCATCGACTGAGCTCCTTTCGAACATTGAGCCCGGTTATTCGCCGCCCGACATGCTCGCCCGCCCCGCTGAATACCCGCTTAAGATCAGTTGAATGGGTCGGTCGTACGGGCTCCGGCGGGCTGTCCACACCTGCTGGCCTCTCGTACGCGACAGGTGTCCCTTGCCGGCCCTTTACCGGGGCCGGCTCACGCCAGCTGAAACCGATCCGTCTGGCCAGCGGCAACCGTTTCGCCATCGAATAAAACCGACGCCAAGGCCCACAGCTGGCCGGTTCCGGTGCAGAGCACGCTGGACCAGTGGTAGTCGAACCAGTAGTCATCGCGGTAGGACATCTGCGCGCCGTCACTGTCCCGCGCCACCGCGACAAGCACCTCGACACGCCGCCGGTGAGCCATGTGGTCCAAGCCGCTGAACCCCTCGAACCGGCCCCAGGCGGCGTGCATGCCGGGCGAGTAGCGCAGCTCAACCTGCCCGACGATGTTCCGCCGGCCGATCAGCGCGATCTTGCGGGCATGCACGGTGACCGCGTCGTGGCCACAGCCGGCCGCCTCCGGGTCGGCACCGTCCGCGACCGGCTCAGGCGGCCACGGACCGGCGACGGTGGCCCCCTCCGCCCGCAGCGCCACCGAGACCGAACGCCACCGCCTCTCCCATTCCACGGTGTCGCCACCGCAGGCGGCGACGAACGCCAAAGTCACCGGCAACGACGGGAGCACCCGCCCGGCAGCCGCCTGGGCGAGCGTTGTCCGCGAGTAGTGGGCCACCCGTTCCAGGGAGCGATAGCTGGGGCTGCCCGCCGCCGCGCGCAGTTTCCGCAGATCCTCCGCGAATTTGGCGATCTTATCGACCGTCACCCACCAATAACACGACCGCGTCAACTCATTGTCAACCGCCACCTGACAGCTTCTCTTCGCCGGCCGCGGTACCTCAGGATGCCTTCAAGGATGAATATGCGGGGGCCGACCGGGTCGTTTTGCGAATTGCCGCACCGTAAAGGAGATGTCATGGCACCAACGACCGTGCCGGTCAGGAATGGGCAAATGCGCACTGCCGCCAGCAGGCGGGCGGTTGGGCCGGCCGGCGGCGGTCACCCCCGCCCGGTCGACACGGACCGGCAAGCGGGCTGCGGCGCGTACCCGTGGCCGGGGCCGACCGCTGGGCACCGCGGTCCGGGACACCGGCCCGGTGGCATGGTGCCCGTCGCCCCGACCGACCCGCCGGTTGAGCGCTCACCGGCTGAGCGATGGATTAGAAGGTGGGCTACGCCGTAGGCTGGCACAACTGCATCAGCATCGATCAATAGGCCGGCGGAACCAGCAGCGGAGGCGAGGATGAGCGACCAGACGGCACCGACCCGACGCGGCACCGGCACCGGCACCGGCACTGAACCGGAGACACCGGTGAAGCCGCCGCGCCGGGTCCCGCCCGGGCCAGGCGTCCGGTGGCCGCTGGTCGCCGGCCTCTCCGCAACCGCAGTCGCCGTCGCCGTGGTGGTGCTGGCAGTGCTCGTCCAGCGTGGCCCCGGGACGTCAGGCGCGGCGCCCGACTTCGGCCACGTGCACGGCCTCGCCGTCGACCACGGCACCGGCACGCTCTACGCGGCAACGCATGTCGGGCTGTTCCGCATCGAGGGCGAGCACGCCGCGGTGCGGGTGTCCAAGGATGCGCCTGACCTCATGGGCTTCACCGCCGTGGGCCCCGGCCACTTCCTCGCCTCCGGCCACTCCGGCCAGGGCGGCGCCGGCCCGGCCAACCTCGGGCTGGTCGAGTCGACCGACGCCGGGGTCACCTGGCACTCGACGTCGCTGTCCGGCGCTGCCGACTTCCACGGCCTCCAGGCCGTCCACTCCATGGTGTACGGGCACAACTCCACCGACGGCGCATTCATGGTCAGCGCCGACCGGCGTACCTGGGAGCGGCGGTCGAGGGTCGCGATCGGCGCCTTCGCGGTCAGCCCGGCCGACCCGCTCCTGGTGCTCGCTACCGGGCCGGGTGGGCTGCAACGGTCGTACGACGGCGGCCACAGCTGGGCGCCCATGGCCGGCGCGCCCGCGCTGGCCATGCTCGTCTGGCCGCAGGCCGGGCAGGTGTGGGGGGCAGGGCGCGACGGCTCCATCTGGTCGTCCAACGATGCCGGGGGCACCTGGCAGGAGCGGGGACGGCTGCCGGCCCAGCCGCTCGCCCTCACCGCACACGAGTCCACTGTGTTCGCCGTGGTGACCGGGAACGTGATCGTGGCCAGCACCGACGGCGGTACGACCTGGACCCGCCGCTACTCGCCGCGATGACGCGCAAGGCTCGCCGCGATGGCGCGTAAGGACCGCGCCCGGCACTGAGGCCGACCCTCAGGTGCCGACCAGCAGCGCGATGCCGCCCATCGTGTAGCCGACCATCACCCCCAGCAGCGGGTACTGCCCACCTTGCTGGTCCCGGCGGTCGAAGGTGCCAACCGCGCGGTCGTGCGCGGCGACCACACCGACGACGTGACCGACCACGATGGCGATGACCTGGACCAGGGCGATCGTCTTCGGCATGACCACCGTGTAGTCGATGCCGCGGCCGGCCGCGCCGAGCAGGTCCCAGCCGCGTCCCAGCGGGTCGGTGGCGAGCAGGTAGCCGGCCTGGCCCTGGAAGACGGCGAACGAGAAGTAGTGCGCGACGGTGTACCCGACCGCGATCGGCACCAGCGAGTGCACGAACCGGACGTCGATGCCGTCCTCGGCGTCCTCCGGCGCGTAGCGCCGCATCACAATGGCGGCCGCGGTGTAGGTGCCGAGCACGAACTGGATGGCGATGACCAGCCCAGCGGTGCCGACCAGCAGGTAGAACGGCCGGTCCAGGTAGGCGGTGAAGTCCTTCCAGAACCGGACCCGGGTCAGCCCGTCAAAGGCCGTGGAGCCCAGCACCACGCTGACGGTGGCGACCAGGCCCGGCGCCGGCTGCAGCGCCGCCAGCCCGTCCAGCGGGTTACGCAGCACGACCCGCCCGTCCTCACGCCGCCCGAGCGGGGAGAGGTGGCCGAACAGGGTGGAGTAGACCTCGAACCCGTCGCCCCGGTCGAACCAGCGCTCGCCGTACACCAGGCCGGCGGCCACGTGGACCAGCGCGTACCCGGTCAGGAACAGCGCCACCGTGCTCGGCTCGGAGGCACGGTCGTAGACCAGCTCCAGCCAGACGAACACGAACAGGCTCGCCACCGCCGGCCAGTACCCCGTGCCCTCGGGCAGCTCGCGGCGCCCCAGCCGGCCGCGGCCGGCGGCGAGCACCGCCGCGGTGACCGTACGCAGCGGGTTGACCACCCGCCACACCGGCCCGAACAGCACTGACAGCACCGCCAACCCCACCCAGAACCACACGTAGAACCACGTCGGCGCCGGGTTGCGGGCCGGGTCGTCCGGACCGGCCCAGGCGGTGAGCACGACCGCCACCGCCAGCACCAGACCCGCCACCCGCAGCGCCACCCGGCCGCCCGCGGCGTCGACGACCCGCTGCACCCCCATGGGTACGGGCCAGCCGGCGCGCTCGCCGCGTAGCTTCGGCTGCGTCCAGAAGACCAGCAGGGCGAAGAAGGAGACCAGTACGGCGACGGCGCCGCCGTACACGGCGAGCCACAGTGGCACCGGGAGGTCGGACCGGCCGCCGATGCCGTGCGCGAGCGGCTCCATCAGCTGACCCGCAGCTCGCAGAGCATGACGCCGGAGTGCAGCTCCACCTCGAACACCCCCGGGATGTTCGCGGTGAGGGTGAGCCGGGTGGGCTTGCCGGGCGCCACCGCGGCCTCGTTGTCGTAGCCGTGCACGTGGACCTCGTCGGCGGCGTCGACCAGGACCTCGATGACCACCTGGCTGCCGAGCTTGGCCTCCACCCGGCGCGGCCCGGACACGACCTTACGGTTCCTGACCTCGAACCTGGCGGTCGGCGCCGGTACGCCCGGCGGGGACTGGCGCGACGCCGTCGCCGACGGGCTCGGCGCCCCGGAGGGCACCGGGCCTGGAGCTGTCACCTGAGGGCCGGCGGCCCCGGTCTCCGCGTCCTCCCCACACCCGGCGCCGGCCAACAGCAGCGCCAGCACCCCAGCCGCCACAGCACAACGACGCCCCACCGCGATGCCTCCTTCGCAAGACCAACCGGGCCAGTCTGCCACCTGTACGCGAGCTATCCGAGCCACGCCCGCAGCCGGGACACCGCGGTGGCGGTGAAGCGGTCGACGACTGCCCGGTCGGCGGACCAGCCGCGCTCCCAACCCGCCTCGTAGAGCACCATCACGACGTCGCCGATGCGCACCACCGAGACCAGCCGCAGGTTCGTACCACCGGTCAGGTTGTCGAAGTCGTCGCGCATGGGATGGGAGACCTCGACCAGGACCGACTCGTCGCCGCGCGAGGGTGCGGCCAGGAGGCGGCTGCGGTAGGTCCAGCCCTCGCGCGTCTCGATCGGGCAGGCCGTGACCGCTCTGCGCAGCTCGTCCATGAATGCCGGGCCGCCACCCGGCCGGTACATGGTGATCGTCTGGAGGTACGTCCCGTCCGGCCCGGTCGAGCCGGTCCGAGGGGTCTCCCAGTAGAGCATGTGCCTGGTCCGGCGGGCGCGCACCGAGGAGTCGCTGGGGTACGTCGCCCCGCACAGCGACGGCAGTACGGGGTAGCCGACCGAGTCCCCGATCGGGATGTCGCCGTTGGTGTCAGCCTGCTGCAGGAACGCCTTGTCGGGGATCGGTGAGGCCACCGGTGTGGTCCGCGGCGGCATGGCCGGCAGCCCGGAGGGCGAGGGTGACGGGTCGGTATACGTAGGGGAGACGGTCAGTCCCGGCGAGGGCGACATCGGGGACGCCGCGGTGGCGCTCCTCGCCGGTCCGGGCGACGGGCCACCCCCGGCCAGCCCGCAGCCGGTGGCCGTGGCCACCGCGCCCACGGCGACCGCGGCGCCGGTGACGGCCGCCGCGAGCCGCACACCGGTACGCCGGTCGCCGCGCCGGCGCACCGCCTCCGGCTGCGCCAGCACCACCGCGTCCGCCTCCCGGGCCAGAGCCGTGTACGCCCGAGCGAGCGCGGAGGCGTAGCGCAGCAGCCGTACCGAGGTCCCCCGGTAGAGCTCGTCAAAGCTGTGCATGTCAAGCATCCGGCCACCACCCCATCTCACTGACTTATGGCAGGTAAACGGATGGCAGCGGGCATAGGTTGCAGCCAGCGCCTTTCGCACGATCAACAACACGATCAACAAACAGCAGGCCAACCATGCCTGGCTCACCCAGACCAGGCGCGTCGGTACCCATTAGTCACACCCTGAAGCAGTAATGTTTCTCCCCGTGTCGACTTCACCGCGCGGCACGGCCCTCCCACAGCTCACCGGAGCCGCGCTCGACGCCGTACGCTACCGCGGCAGCCATCTGCAGATCATCGCGTCGGCCGGGTCCGGAAAGACCGAGGTGGTCTCCCAACGCGTAGCCGACCTGCTAGCCGACGGTGTGCCGGCCGAAGCGGTCGTGGCGTTCACCTTCACCGAGCGGGCCGCGGCAGAGCTCAGGCACCGCATCGTCCAGCGCACCGAGGGCCGGCTCGGAAAGTCCTTTGTAGACCGCCTCAACGGCCTGTTCGTCGGCACCATCCACGCGTACTGCTTCCGCCTGCTCCAGCAGCGGGTGCCCCGGTACGAGACCTACGACGTGCTCGATGACAACCAGCTGGCGGCGTTCCTGTCGCGGGAGGCCACCCGGCTCGAGATTCGGCAGCTGGACCCGGACAACCGGCTCTTCGCCTCGATCGAGGCGTTCCTCAAGGGCGTCGGCATCGTCGAGAACGAGCTGCTCGACCCCTGCGACCTACCCGACCCGTTCGGCTCGGTCCTGCGCCGCTACTACGAGGCCCTCGACCATTACCGGCTACTCACGTACGGCCAGCAGGTGGTCCGCGCCGTACGGGAGCTGGAGCGCCCAGAGCTCGCCGCCGAGGTCCACTCCCGCCTGCGCCACCTCGTCGTGGACGAGTACCAGGACGTCAACCCGGCCCAGGAGCGGCTGGTCGCGCTGTTGACCGGCCCGCAGGTGCAGCTGTGCGTGGTCGGTGACGACCAGCAGGCGATCTACCAGTGGCGCGGCTCTGACGTGCGGAACATCGTCACCTTCCCGCAGCGCTACCCGGCGGTCGCCACCTTCGAGATCACCACCAACCGGCGCAGCCGGCCGCAGCTCGTCGAGGTCGCCAACCGCTTCGCCCGCACCATCCCGGACCGGCTCGACAAGGTGATGAGGCCACATCGGCCCGCTGCGGGCTGCGTGCCGGCGGCGGTGGTGTGGAGCGCGGCGGACGAGGCCGAGGAGACAGGCTGGGTCGCCCAGCTCATCTTCGACCTCGTGGATGCCGGCATGCGCTACCGCGACATCGCCGTCCTGGTGCGCAGCAGGGCCGCCTACCGGAGCCTGGCCGAGCAGTTCGCCGCGTTCGGGATCCCGGTCCAGCCGGGCGGGCGGTCGGGCCTGTTCGAGCAGCCCGAAGCCCTCGTCCTCGGGCACACAACCGCCTGGCTGGCGGATACCGAGTGGCGGGATGCGTTCAGCAGACCTCAGGTCATCACCGAGTCCGCCCTCCTCGCGGGGTACCGGCGCGTCTTCTCACTGTCCGAGGTGGACCTGCGCCGGCTCGCCCGCCTGCTGCGGGAGTGGAAGGCCGCGGTGCCGCGGACGAGCCGTACCGCCAACCTCGTCGGCGAGCTCTACGAGCTGCTCGGCGAGCTGGGCGTGCGGGACTGGGACCTGGCCGACCCGATGGCGGTCAACAAGCTCGGCACGCTGGCGCGGTTCTCCTCGCTGCTCGCCGACTACGAGTCGGTGCGGCGGCGCGCCCGCCCCGACCCGGACGCCCCCGGTGAGCAGGTGGGCGGGCAGGACCGCGGGATCTGGTACTACCGCAACCTCGCCCGCCACATCGTCAACTACGCCCAGGGCGCGTACGAAGGCTTCGACGGTGAGGCCGACTTCACGCTCGACGCGGTGGACCTCACCACCGTGCACCGGGCGAAGGGTCTGGAGTGGCCTGCGGTCTTCGTGCCTTCGATGACGGCGAGCCGCTTTCCCTCCTCCCGCACCGGCAAGGTGCAGCAGTGGCTCGTGCCGCGCGACCGCTTCGACGCGGCCAGGTACGAAGGCTCCGACGCCGACGAGCGGCGCCTGTTCTACGTCGCGCTCACCCGGGCCCGGGAGTGGCTGTCGGTCTCCCGGCACGAGCGGGTCACGACCCAGCGGGTGCGGCGCAGCCCGTACCACGAGGAGCTGGCCTACCTTGAGGTCAAGCCCGAGGAGGTCGTCCTGCCCCCGGTCGAGACGCCGGAGGGCGACGGCGGTGACGGCACCGTCTCGATGACCTACAGCCAGCTCGCCGCGTTCATGGACTGCGGGACAGCCTTCCGGCTGCGTGAGCTGATCGGCTTCCAGCCACGGCTCGCCGCGGAGCTGGGCTACGGCAAGGCCGTGCACCACGTGATGCGGGCGGTAGCCGAAGCCACCCGGGCCTGCGGCCGGGTGCCGGACGCCGCGGAGATCGACGCCATCCTCGCCCGCAGCTTCTTCCTGCCGACCGCGAACAAGGCGGCGCACCGGCAGCTGCGCGACGCGGCACGCCGCCTCGTGCTGGGCTACGCCGACCGGCACGAGGACGACCTGCACCGGGTATGGGAGGCCGAGCGCCCCTTTGAGCTGCACCTTGACGGCATCACGGTGACCGGGCGCGCGGACGTCATCCTCGACCGCGAAGGCGGGGTCCCGAGCGTGCTGGCGATCGTCGACTACAAGACCTCCACCACCGGGGAGGCCGCCGACCATGCGCTACAGCTCCAGGTCTATGCCGACGCCGCCCGCCGGGAGGGGCTCGACGTGCGAGCGGCGTACGTGCACGACCTGAAGGCCGCGGACCGCCAGCCGGTGCCGGTGGACCCCGACGCCGTCAGCCAGGCGGAGGCGGTGGTATCCGAGGCCGCCGCCCGGGTCCGGGCGCGCGACTACCACCCCAACCCCGGTCCACGCTGCCGCCGCTGTGAGGTGCGTACCATCTGCCGCTTCGCCGCCCGGTAGCCCGGCCGGGCTACCTCAGACGTTGAAGACCTTCATCACCTCGTCGCCGTAGTCATTGATCACCTTGACCGCGATCCGGCGGGTCTCGGGGCGAGGGAAGGGCCGGGACTCGGTGCTGTAGAGGCTCGCCCACGCGTCCTCGTCGATCTCCGCCCGCAGCGCGCGCTTCAGCCGGGCGTACGGGTCCTGCCCGCCGGTGAAGTAGCAGTGGCGCACGAAGAACGACTCGCCGTTGTAGGCGGTGTCGACCATCCACAGTGCAATCTGGTCGGTGTCGTTGCTGCGCAGCTCGCCGGTGTTGGGGTCGTAGACATCGACGCCGTGTAGCACCACCCGCAGCTCGTCGCCCTCCCGCTTGATCTCGATGTCCGGCTCGCCGAAGACCGTGAAGAGGTTGCCGGCGCCGGTCTTCTTCAGCTCCTCCCCCATCACCAGGTCGGCGTTCATGCGCACCAGCAGGACGGGTACGCGTCCGAGACGGCGCTCGGCGGCGACGTTGGCGAAGCCCTCGTCGGAGGTGACGTAGTCGTCGCCGGTGCCGAGCACCGACGGGTCGAAGGCGAATGCCAGCACGCAGAGCAGGTCCAGGTCGCGGACGCGGTTCGCCTCCCGGGCGGCGTCCTTGATGAACGACGGCCCAACGGTGCCGTACTGCGGGCCGATGGTGATGCCGACCCGCCTGGGCGTGCCGTTCGTGGCCTCTTCACGGGTTCCAACCGCCTGGATGTACGGCGACGCGTAGGGCTCGATCGTGTCGAAGGTGAGGCGCTCATTCCGGCGGCCGTTCTGGATGCCGGCGGTGCGTAGGTTGGCGATGATCGTCTGCTCGAAGGTGGCGTCACCGTTGGACGCCGGCTCACCGGCGACGGTGGTCGCGCCGGTGCGGTCGACCGCGCTGCCGGCGAAGGAGACGGCCCGGTGCGGGGACAGGCTCTCCACCGTGAACGGTCCGGCGACCCGGATCTTCCGCGGGTCCTCGTACGGCTTGTCGTAGAGCAGCTCGTACTCAGCGTGCCGCTTGATCGCCGCGTCAATCTCGGCCCGGCTCATGCCCTCCTGGATGTCCGGGTTGTTGGCGATCGACTTCAAGGTGATGTGCTGGACCCGCTCGTAGACGAAGCCATGCCGGATGTCGTTGCCCGTCTTGACCGGCGGCAGCGGTCTACCCGAGACTTCACTCTCCCTCGCCCTGCCCTCGGGCGAGTCGGCGAGCAGGTACCACGGGAACCGCGCCCCCATGATGCGCTGCCGCGCCAACGCGAGCGCCACGCGTGACGTGTCGATGGTGATCCAGCGCCGTCCCCACTGCTCGGCGACGTACGCCGTCGTCCCCGACCCACACGTCGGGTCCAGCACAAGGTCACCCGGATCGGTACACATCAACATACATCGCTCAATTATCTTTGTATTCGTTTGAACAACATAAAGCTTTTCTTCGGTGAAGTTCCCGGTGCCCGTGTCCGTCCAAATATTATGAAGAGCCCGATAACCAAAGTCATCTATAAAGCGGACATATTGAATGCTATTCGCGGCAACATGCAGCCGTCCAGCCGCCGCGAGTCGCTTCATTCCCTCTTCCCCGGTCTTCCAGTAAGCACGACCTGGCAAGAATGTACGGCCCCGAAAGACAACCGGAAAGCTCCCCGGCGGACGCTGGCTTGTGATGTTATCGGGCTTGTAGACGCGCACGTTTTCTGGCAGAGGCTCTCGACCAGAGGCTTCTGCCGCGGTCATGCCTCTATAGGCGCCATCTGGAAAACACAGCCAGCGGTAGCCAGAGCGGTCAGGCGCATGTCGCCAAATCGGGCGGTACTTTGTGGACTCACGATTAGCGGCATACCAGACAACATAGTCGGCAGCACCCGCCAGGTACTGGCTCGTTGCGCTTGTCGTCTTCTGAATAGCGATCTGGCTCACGAAATTCTCGCTGCCAAGAACTTCATCCATCATGATACGCACAAGGTGGGCGTTTTCGTCGCCGATCTGTACGAAGATGGAGCCGCTCTCCGTCAGCAGCTCCTTCGCCACGGTCAGCCGGTCCCGCAGGTACGTCAGGTACGAGCTGATGCCGTACTCCCAGGTGTCCCGGAAGGCCTTGATCTGCTCGACCTCGCGCGTGGCGTCCTCGAGCTTGCCGTCCTTGACGTCCCTCTTCCGGGCCGACACCTGCCAGTTGCTGCCAAACTTGATGCCGTACGGCGGGTCGAGATAGATCATCTGGACCTTGCCGCGCAGCCGCTCGCGCTCGGCGAGGCTCGCCATGACGTTCAGCGAGTCGCCGAGGATCATGCGGTTGGACCAGTTCGCCTCGTGCTGGTAGAAGTCGACCAGATCCAGCTCACCGAGCCCGTCGAACGCGTCGAAAAGCGTCAGCTCCGGCTCGTCGGCCGAGTCGTCAGCGGTCCGGCGCAGGTTCTCGACCAGTACCCGTGGGTCGATCTTCTCCTGGATGTAGATCGGCGGCGCGTTGCCCTCCAGATACTCCGCGAGGTCCAGCTCCTCCTTGCCCCGCCACACCAGCTGCGGGGCGTAGAGCGGGCGCGGGTAGCGGAAGACGAAGGGGCTCTCGATCTCCGGCGCCACGAACTCGCGCGCATCCGCGGTCGGCAGGTTGGCCCGCTTGTCCGCGTGGGTGATCGCGTCGACCGGCGTCGGCCCGGCGGGGGTGGCCTTCTTCCTGGGTGGCATGTCGGTGTTCCTCCGCGGGGGTCAGGCGGGCAGGCCGATGATCGGGCGGTCGGCGTAGAGGTTGTCGATGGCGTCGTGTAGCAACCACGCCCCGGAGGCTGGGTCGTGCACCTCGACGTAGCCCCAGCGCCCGAGCTCACCCCAGTTGTTCACCGCAGCGCACCACTGGTTGCGCGCGGTGTCCGCCTTGGCTGCGGCGGGCCCGGGCGACTTGCGACCGCCGGAGACCTCGACGATGAGGGTGCGCTCCACATCACCCGCCTCCGTCACCAGCCGCACCAGGAAGTCGGGCAGGTAGTCGTGGGTACGCCCCTCGTGCACGTACGGGATCGAGAAGCCCAGCCGCTCGTTCTTCACGTACGCGTGCACCCGCTTGTCCCGTTCGAGCATCTCCGCGAGCGCCTCCTCCCACGAGTTGCCTCGCACACCGTCGAGAACCACGTGGTTGAGGTGCGACTTGTCCGGCGGCGGGTGCATCACCGCCTTGCGGGTCACGAAGCGCACGCCTTCGGTGGAGCCATCCGGGTCGAACCGGCGGATGATCGGCATGAGCACGACCGGGCGGTTGCCGGGCTGGCTGACGATCGACGAGAACACCTTCTCCGCGGCCCGGGCGCACGCCTGGGTCAGCAGCAGGTGTCCCTTGGTCACCTCGGGGTCGGTGGTCACCCACTCGTCCAGCCACTGCCGGCAGATCTCCACCAGCTGCGGGAAGAGCCAGGGCCGCTCGACGCTGCCGTACGCGGCGAAGAACTCCTCACGCTGCACCAGCGTCTTGGCGATGGCGAACGCGATCCGCTGCACCCGCGCCCCGCGGATGTCGGCGAGGTCCACCTCGCCGGCCTCCCCCACCACGCCGACGGTCTGCACCCACAGCGCCACCGTCGCCTGGTCGAGGTGCAGCCGCGACTCCTTGGTGAAGTCAGCGTGCAGCGGCTCATCGGGCAGCTCGACCCGGTAGCCGTCCAGCTTCGGGAAGCGGATCGCCAGGTGTGCCCGGTCGGGCTCGGCGCGCACCTCCGCCGCCGGGCGTGCCAGCTTGGGCTTTGGTGTCGGCCGGTCGTCCGGGATGAAGTCGAACGGCACGCCGTAGACCTCGGCGTACTCCGGCTCGAACCGGCCGGTCTCCTCGTTGACCGCGTAGCTGCGCCGGCGCAGCCCCCGGCCGACGACCTGCTCGCACAGCAGCTGGCTGCGGAACGGCCGTACCCCGAGGATGTGGGTGACGGTGTTGGCGTCCCAGCCCTCGGTCAGCATCGCGACCGAGACCACGCAGCGGATGTGTTCGCCGAGTTTGCCCTTCTTGCCGATCGTGTTCATCGCCTCGCGCAGCAGGTCCGCGTCGGTGAGCGCGTCTGCGTCCGCGCCCGGGTTGCGCAGCCGGTAGGCCTGCTTGAACGCCTCGATCTCCCGTGCCGCGTCCTTGCGGAAGTCCGCGCCGAGCGGCTTATCCAACTCCAGCGCCACCGAGTCGACCAGGATGGTCCGCTGCCGCGGTGTCCAGGTGCCGTCCTCGACGTTGCTCAGCAGCGGGAGGTTGCCGGGGACGAACCTTGTCGTGCCGTCCTCCTGCCCGGCCTCCCGGCCCGCGACCCAGTCGAACATCAGCTTCGACACCACGGTGTTGGGGCACACGACGATGAGCACGGGCGGCGGCTCGCCGTGGGCGGCCAGCGTCTGCTCGTACCGCTGGTGGTTCTGCTCGTAGCTGCGGTAGAGGCTGCGCAGCGCGCCTTCGAGGGTCTCCGGCATGACCCAGCCGCGGGGCCCGAGGCCCCCGCCCTTGCTGGAGCGGCGCATCGGCAGCGGCGGGTGGATGTTGTCCCACAGGTTGAGGTAGACCGGCGCCCGGCCGGCGGCGTCGTCGTCGACCGGGATCCGCGGGACCTTGACGATGCCCGACTCGATCGCATCCATCAGCGAGAAGTCGCTGACCACCCACGGGAAGATGTGACCCTCGTTGTAGCCGGAGCCTTTAAGGTAGTACGGCGTCGCGGACAGGTCGTAGACCGCCTTGACGCTGGCCCTGCGCGCGATGTCGAGCAGCCCGCGGAACCACACCCGCGCGTCCCGGTTGCGCTCCCGGTCCTCCCGGTCCGCCTCGTCGTCCGGGTGCTCCAAAAGCTTGTCCTGGTAGCAGTGGTGCGCCTCGTCATTGAGCACCACGACGCCGCCCTCGGTAGAGCCGAAGGCCCGCAGCACCCGGTCGGCGACCATCTCCGGGGTCTCCTCGAACGCGTCGGCCACCTCGGGCTTGTTGCCCCGCAGCAGCTTGCGGGTGTTGGCGGCGACGCCCTGGATCTCCTTTGCGTCCCGGGGCAGGAAGGCGTGGTAGTTGACCACCTCCACCT
>Ga0075430_100002382_pt1 | contig 15623 bp, 6 predicted proteins | sample RhiMetdeltSRZDD4_FD_75294 | JGI IMG/M metagenome (GOLD analysis project Ga0075430, IMG submission 75294) | Populus rhizosphere microbial communities from Tennessee, USA - Rhizosphere MetaG P. deltoides SRZDD4 | ecosystem: Host-associated > Plants > Roots > Rhizosphere > Soil | place: USA... | reverse complement strand
AGGGATCGACGTTCGACACCTCGTGGTGTCAGCAGGCATGGCGGTGGAATCTCGACTACGTCGTGGACACGCACGGCAACACGATGTCCTACTGGTACGCGCCGGAGACCAACTACTACGGGCGCAACGCCGACCCGAACAAGGCGACCCAGTACATTCGCGGCGGCACGCTGAGCCGCATCGACTACGGCAGCCGGTCCGGCAGCGACTACACGGTCAGCCCGGTGGCGCGGGTGGTCTTCGCGGTCGCCGACCGCTGCCTGCCCAACACCACGTGCGACTTCGCCCACCCGGAGAACTGGACCGACACCCCGCTCGACCAGAACTGCACCGGCAATCCCTGTACCGATGTGCTGTCGCCGACGTTCTGGACCCAGAAGCGACTGTCCACAGTGACCACTCAGGTGTGGAACGGCACGACCCACCGCGACGTCGACCGGTGGACCCTGCGGCACACGTGGCCCGATCCGGGTGATGCCACCCGGGCCGGCATGTGGCTGGCCGGCATCACCCAGACCGGGTTGGTCGGCGGCAGCGTGTCCCTGCCCGAGGTGAAGCTGGGCTACGTCCAGATGGACAACCGCGTGGTCGACGACAGCGGCCGCCCGCCGATGAAGTGGCTGCGCCTGCAGGTCGTGGACTACGAGAGCGGCGGCGACATGCGGGTGGTGTACTCGGGCAAGGACTGCGTGTTCGGCTCCCGCATGCCGGCCGCGGCGGACACCAACACGCTGCGCTGCCATCCGGTGAAAGGCACCTGGCCGGGCCAGGAGAACAGGCTCGACTGGTTCCACAAGTACGTCGTCACCGAGATCACCGAGAACGACTACATCGGTGCAGGCCCACAGGTGCGCACCTTCTACGAGTACCCCGGCACACCGGCCTGGCACTTCGACGACGCCGACGGCCTCGTGCCCGAGGAGGACAAGACCTGGGCCCAGTGGCGCGGGTACGAGAAGGTCCGGGTCCGCACCGGCGTCTCACCGGACGTGCCCATGTACCGGGAGACGCTGTTCTTCCGCGGGATGGACGGCGACAAGCTCGCCAACGGCGGTACCAAGTCGGTGAAGGTCACCGACTCCGAGGGCACCCAGGTGACCGACCACGAGCGGTACACCGGCATGACCCGCGAGAACATCGTCTACAACGGCGTCGGTGGTCCGCAGGTCACCGCGAACATCACCGATCCATGGATCCAGCAGACCGCCTCGGCCAACCACACCTGGGGCATGATCAAGGCGTTCGTCGCCGACACGTCGACCACGCGTAGCCGCACCATCAAAGCCGGCGGCGGCAACCAGAACCAGCGGGTGGACAAGTCGTTCAACGCGCAGGGCCTGCCGACCCAGGTCTACGAGTACGGCGACGTCGTGGTCACCGGTGACGAGAAGTGCACGACGTTCACGTACGCGCGCAACGACTCGGCGTGGGTTCTCACGCCCGCCAACCGGGTGCAGACCTACGCCCTCCCCTGTGGACAGACGCCTACCTCGGCCGACCAGGTCATCTCGGATGTCCGCACCTATTACGACAACGCCACCGACTGGACCACGCCGGCCACCAAGGGCGACGTGACGAAGGTCGAGGAGCTGTCGGCGTTCCCGAACACCTACGTGACCACGTCGCGGACCGCGTACGACGACTACGGCCGGGCTACCACGTCATGGGACGCGCTGGGCGAGCCGAGCACGATGTCGTACGAGCCGGCGACCGGCGGCCCACTGACCGCGATCGTGACCAGGAACCAGCTGAACCACAGTGGACGGACCGAGCTCGAACCGGCCTGGGGGGCGCCGATCAAGAGCGTCGATCCCAACGGTCAGGTCACCGAGATGGCCTACGACGCGCTAGGTCGGATGACCGGCGGCTGGCTACCCGGCCGGAGCAAGGCCAGCTTCCCGAACACGCCGAACGTGCAGTACGCGTACGACTTCCGGGGCCGTACCGGCCCGACCACGGTCACCACGCGGTCGCTGCGCGGCGACGGTACCTACACGACGATGCTCGAGTTGTACGACGGTCTGCTGCGCACCCGGCAGACCCAGATACCGGGTCCGAACGGCGGCCGGATCATCTCCGACACCGTCTACGACTCGCTGGGTTCGTCTCCGAAGCAGAACGGCGCGTACTGGAACGCGGCCGCCCCGGCCAACGACCTGTTCGGGGTCAGCGACATCGATGTACCCGGGCAGAACCGCACGATCCACGACGGCGCGGGTCGGGCGATCGCCGAGGTCCACTACGCCTACGGTGTCGAGCGGTGGCGGTCGTCGACGTCCTATGTGGCCGCCAACCAGATCAGTGTGACCCCGCCGGCCGGTGGTACCGCCACCTCGGCGATCACCGACGCTCAGGGCCGCACGCTCGAGCTGCGGCAGTATCTCGGCTCGACCCCGACCGGGTCGTACGACGCGACGAAGTACACGTACGACCTCAGGGGCCGGCTCGCCACGGTGACCGACCCGGCGGGCAATGTCTGGCGGCACTTCTACGACATGCGTGGCCGGGAGATCCGCACCGTGGACCCGGACCGCGGCGAGAGCCTGATGGAGTGGAACGAGGCGAGCCAGCTGAAGTCCACAACGGACTCCCGCGGCAAGAAGGTGTCGTACGAGTACGACAAGCTGGGCCGGCTGACCGCCACTCATGACGGGTTGCTCACCGGGCCCGTGCTGACCAGCTACACGTACGACACGCTGGTGCTCGGACTGCCGACCTCGGCGAGCCGGTTCGTCGACGGCAACGAGTACAAGACGGCGATCACCTCGTACAACTCGAACTACCTGCCGACGGGCACGGACATCACGATCCCTGCCTCCGAGGGCGGACTGGCCAACACGTACTCGTTCGGCGCCACGTACAACGAGGACGGGACGATCGCCACGTCCACGATGCCGGCCGCCGGTTCGCTACCAGCCGAGACCCTCACGTACGGATACGACGCGTTCGGCAACCCGACGACTCTGTCCGGCGCGGCGACCTACGTGTCGGGCACGTCGTACACCGACATGTCCGAGCTGGGACAGCTCATTCTCGGTACGACCGGCAAGCGGCTGTGGATGACCAACACGTACGAGATCGGTACGCGCCGGCTGACGAACATCCACACCAAGCGTGAGGCGACGGGTGCCGTGCAGGGCAACGTCACCTACACGTACGACGCGATCGGCAACGTCAAGCAGATCGTCGACGCGCCGTCCGCGACCGGGGTGCCGAAGGACACCCAGTGCTTCACGTACGACTACCTGCGCCGGCTCAAGGAGGCATGGACGCCGTCGAACCACGACTGCGCGCCCGCGCCGACCACGGGCATCGTCGGTGGCCCGGCTCCATATTGGACCACCTTCGGGTACGACAAGGTGGGCAACCGCAAGACCGAACTACGCCACGGCGTGGCCGGTGGTACCGATGTGTCCCGCACGTACAACTACCCGGCCGCGGGGCAGCCCCAGCCGCACACGCTGCAGTCGGTCGTACACACCGACGCCGGCGGCACCCGCACCCTCAACTACGGGTACGACCCGACCGGCAACACGACCACCCGGCCCACCGTCGCCGGTGGGGTGCAGACGCTGACCTGGGATACCGAAGGCAGGCTCAGCAAGCTGGCGGAGGCCGGCAACACCACCGAGTTCGTGTACGACGCCTACGGAGATCGGCTGATCCGCAAGGATCCCGACGGTTCCGCGACGCTCTATCTCGGTACCGAGGAGATCAGGCTGCAGGGCAGCGTGAAGACCGGTACCCGCTACTACACCCATGGCGGGCTGGCGGTCGCGGTCCGGACCGACGACAACAAGCTGAACTGGCTGACCGCGGATCGGCAGGAGACGGCGCAGCTGACGTTCGACTCGGCCACCCTCGCGGTCACCCGGCGGCGGCAGACCCCGTTCGGGGAGCTGCGCGGCGGCAACCCGGCGTGGCCCGGCTCGCACGGTTTCGTCAACGGGGTCAACGATCCCACCGGGCTGACGCACCTGGGCGCCCGCGAGTACGACAAGGACACCGGGCGGTTCCTGTCCGTCGATCCCATCATCGACACGTCCGATCCGCAGCAGATGCATGGGTACTCGTACGGTAACAACAGCCCGTTGACCTTCGCCGACCCGACCGGTCTGATGCGGGACGACGGCGGCGGCGGAGGCGGGGGCAGTAGCGGCAACGTGGGCATCGCCGCGGCCTACGCGAACTACTACTCCCACAGCAACAACTACAGCAACATCCAGTGGGATCCGCCGAAGCCGTCGGATGACGAGGTCGCGGAGGCCAAGAAGATCCTCGAGAAGGACAAGCTCGACTTCGCCCTCGAAGTCGGTGGCGAGATCCTCATGGAGGTCCTGGGGCTCAACGACATCCGCGACTGTTTCACCAAGGGCGACATCATGGCCTGCGTCATGATGGTCTCCAACTTCATCCCATGGACCAAGATCGCCAAGATTCCGAAGATCGCCAGGGCCCTCAAGCGGGCGTACGACGCGTACAAGGCGTTCGAGAAGAAGCTCTCGTGGGCGAAGGACATCCTCAAGCGAGCCACCCGCAAGGCGGACGAGGCCGCCGACACGGTCGCCGATACCGCGGCCGGGGCGGTGGACGACGTTGCCGGAGCAGGCGCCAAACAGGTCGACGATGCCGCGGAGGCCGGTGCCTCCAAGGCCGACGACGTGGGCGACGCCGGCGGTGGCTCGTGCCCGGTACCGGGGCAGAGCTTCGTCACGGGTACGCCGGTCCTCATGGCCGACGGGAGCGTCAAGCCGATCGAGGCGATCCAGGTCGGCGACGCGGTCCTGGCTACCGACCCGCAGACCGGCAAGACGGACGCGAAGCCAGTAGCGGTCGGTATCCACAGCCAGGGCGACAAGCGCCTGGTACAGATCACAGTGGACAGTGGCGACGGCACCGCGACGTTCATCGCGACGCATGGCCACCCGTTCTGGGTCGCCAGCAAGCAGTCCTGGGCCGACGCGGCCGCTCTGCGGGCAGGCGACCTGCTGCTCGCGCCCGACGGCAGCCGGGTGCGTGTGCTGGCCGTGGTCGCGTACGGCGCTCGGGCGGAAGTACACAACCTGACGGTCGCCGATACGCACACGTTCTACGTCGTGGCCGGCGGGACGCCGGTGCTGGTGCACAACACCGGCGCCGGTGGCTGCGGGACCAGCGGCAACATCAATCCCGGCAACAACCCGGCGGCGGCCCAAGGTACATCCATCCACAACAGCACGGAGTGGCGGGAGCACCTCGACTCTCTCGGGTACCGACGGAACACCATGCCAGTGTCGAACGGCAAGATTCCCGACGCCATGGGCGGCACGCCCGGGGTCGACGAGTTCCCGGTCGAGTTGAAGCCGGACACGAGAAGCGGAATCCGCCGTGGCCAACGGGATCTCCGCCGGCAGATGAACGGGATGGGTGTACAGTACGGCGAGCTCTGGGTCTACAAGATAGCCGCGAACGGCGACATCACGTTCCGGCTCGCGGCGATCCCCAAGAGTCCATTCCGGTGGTTGAAGTGGTGAGCACCGTGGCCAGGATGATGTCGGCGGGCGAGATCCTCCGCTCCGGGATGGAGCACGGCATCGTCCCGTCCACAGCGGAGGTGGATCGCAAGGGCCGCGCGTCCCTGCGATCCGGGGACCTCGACGTGGTGGTGACGGTCCAGCGGGAACTCGACAACAGCCTCCTGTGCCTCGCGTTCGTGGGTGACGCCAAACTGGGCCCGGCGATGTCGAACTACGGAAGCCTCGCCGTGCGCCTCGATCCCGCTGAACCGGACTCGATCGGGTGGCCGTCGGGCTCACGACTCGGCGACGATCACGTCGAGTTCCTTCGGGTACGTATCGGCGAGCTGTTGGGCTTCGTCGAGGACCGGGCTGATCTGGCCGCGATCCTCGCCTCGGAGTCCGCGGTTCGGCGGGGCGGCCTGAAGGCGTGGTTGCTCCTGAGCAACTACCCGGCCCGGCTCGTGCAGGCGCTCATCATCGCCCGGGACCTCGGGTCCGATGAGTTGGTGGAGGTCATTCGCGGGCGCTTGCGGTCGGGAACCCGCATGCTCCCCGACGGACAGGACCTCGACATCATGGCTACCGCGAAAGTCTGGGCAAAGCAGTACGAAAAAGCGCTCGGGTACGCGATATCGCTGTAACGGTCACCGGCCGGCGTGGGGTGTGAACCTACGCCGGCCGGTGCGGCGATTCGCCAGATGATCTGTCAGACGAATGTACCGAAACATCCAGCTAGCTCGACGGCGACAATGGGGGTACGGTCGCCGTCGGCGGTGAGATCTCGTGCTGATGCTGGGGGGCCGTTACCGGCTGGAAGAGGAACTGGGCGCGGGCGGCATGGCTGTCGTGTGGCGCGCCCATGACCCCGTGCTCGGACGCGCCGTAGCGGTCAAGCTGCTGGCCCCGGACATCGCCCTGGACGCGGAGGCCATCGAGCGCATCCACGCGGAGGCGAGGGCCGTCGCGCGGCTGGCTCACCCGAACATCGGTACGGTGTACGACTTCGGCGAATCGGCGGGTCAGCCGTACGTCGTGATGGAGCTGCTCGACGGGGAGACGCTCGACGAGCGCCTCGACTCGGAGCCGCTGCCGTGGCAGGAAGCCCTGACCGTGTGCGCCGAAGTCGCCGCGGGGTTGGCGGCCGCGCACGCCAGGGGCGTCGTGCACCAGGACATCAAGCCGGCCAACGTGATCCTGACCGCCACCGGCGCCAAGATCGTCGACTTCGGCATCGCCGTATCCGATCCGACGCCGGACTCGCGGGATGACGATCCGGTACTGGGCACGCTGCGTTACGCGGCGCCGGAGCGGTTGCTCGGCGGGCTGGTGGGTCCGGCGGCCGACGTGTACGCGCTCGGGCTCGTGCTCTACCGCTGCCTGACCGGCGAGCTGCCGTGGCGCGGCACCACGACCGACCAGATCGCGTCGAACCACTGTTACGTGATGCCGAGGCCGCTGCCACCGATCGAGGGGTTGCCGCCGAGCGTGGCGGATCTGGTCGCCCGGTGCCTGGCCAAACGTCCGGAGGACCGGCCGAGCAGCCGCGAGGTGGCGCGGGAACTGGCGGCCGCGGCGGGCATCCGGAGTACTCTACAGCCGCTGCCCGTCCACAGTGGAGCGACTCTGCGGCACGCGGTACCCCTGCCTCAGGCTCCTCGGTCGCGACCGCGACCGGCGCGGATCGCCGTGGCGGCGTTGGTGATCGTCGGCGTAGCCCTTGCCGTCGCGGTGTGGGCGGGCAATGCGGCCCGGGACGGCGGAGCCGCATTCGCGGTCGCACCCACCGGCGCGCCCGGCCTCGGTCAGGCCGGGTTCGCCTGCCGCGTGTGGTTCACGCCCAACGGCAACTCGGTCCAGCTGACGGTCGAGAACACCGGAAGCGCGACGTTCGTGAAGTGGGCGCTGATGTTCACGACGAACGACCGGTACTTCGCCGGGCCTGACACTGTCCTGGCGCAGTCCGGCTCGCGGGTGACCGTGCGTGGACCTGGGGACCGGGATCTGCCGGTCGGCCGGTGGACCACCGTCCGACTCACTCGCAGCGGCACCGGCGCGCCACCGAGCGGGTACGCCGTGAACAACACGATCTGCGCCGCGATCGCCGGCAACGAGCAACCGGCGCCCTCCGGTCGTCCGGTGGACCCCGACGATGAGTTGCCGGGCGGTACGCCGCCGCCGGCCGGCGCCATCCCGCCGGAGCTGACGGCCGGACCACCGGACGCCACGCCGTCCATCCCGGACCCCACCACCGGGCCGCCCACGACGACCACGCCCCCGCAGACCGGACCACCGGCATCCGTACCGAGCCGGCCACGGCCTCAGCCGCAGCCCACGCCATGCGGCACGGCCGGCCAGCGGAAGCCGCCCCGCGGGGGCTGCGCGACCTCGATGTAACCCACAGGCAGGCCCGAGGGACGTAGCCCCGTGCGGGTTAAGTCGATTGTTTCTGCGCACAGTCCGCTTAGCCGGTTACGTCCGATGTGCCTGACTGAAATATTTCGTGTGGTTATCGGAGTAGTTCTTCCGCTAGAAGGTTGTAGTGAAGTTCGTGCTTATTGCTCTCGTGATCGGCGCTCTGCCGCTGGGCGTCATGGGTCGCTCGTACGCCGCCGTCGGCTGAGTGAGTTTCTTCGGGCGCCGCATACCCTCGACTGCCTGCCGGTTCGTGACCGGCGCGCCCACGCACGCCCGGCGTCGGTCAACGGCGATCGGACTGGGCTGCTTCTACCGGGTTCCATGTAAGGAGACGTACGTTGAGTAAGGGAAAGATCCGCGCTGGCATTGTCGCGGTCACCGTGGGCGCCGTCCTGGGGGTTAGCGGCTTCGCGTTCGCGATGTTCAGCGAGAGCACCAGCACCTCGGCGGAAGGGCAGGTCGCGAACATGGTCCCGCTCGAGGTCGTGAAGGACTCGAGCCATGTCGTGTACGCCAACAGCGAGACCAAGTTGTGGCCCGGGACCGGTCACGAAGCCAGCGTCACGTTCAAGGTGAAGAATCCGAACGAGGTCGGCGTCGCGATCACCAACATCGTGCTCAAGGATGCCAAGGTCAGCGGCACGGGGTGCGGCGAAAACTTGCGGATTCTCGGCGTCCCGGCCTCGACAGCGGCTAACGTGCCGGTTCCTGCGGCCAAGATCGTGGCAACTCCCGATCTGGTGATCGACAAGAACAACACGGAGACGCTGGACGTCACGCTCACCGGCATCGTGACGCTCGACGGTGCGGCGCAGACCCCGTGCGAGAGCGTCTCGTTCACGGCCAACTTCGTGGTCACCGGTACCAGCACCTGAGAATAGATCTTGGAGAGTTACTGTTGCTATGGCGACAGTAACTCTCCAAGATCTATGGCTGCGGGTCACCGTGGGTGGGCGAGTGTCGATAACGTCGGGCGGGTGGTGCGCAGGCTGCCCGGGTACGAGGCCACGAACCTGGAGTGGCTGCTCTTCGAGCAGTGCGGCGTGCTCAGTTGGCGGCAGGCGGTCACGGAACTCAGCGAAGCCAAGGTGCGCCATCTACTCGCTACGGGTCGGTGGCGCAGCGTCTGTCGCGGGGTGATCATCACTCATGGCGGATCCGTCGATCGCGACCAACAGTTGTGGATCGCCGTACTGGCGGCCGGCAGGGGAGCCGTCATAGCCGGCCTCGCCGCGGCATGTGCGGGCGGGCTGCGTAACTTCCGGGACGACCGGATCGACGTGCTCGTACCGGCCGAGCGGCAGCGGGCCACCGTGCTGAGGAGGCTACCGCCCGGCTTGCCGGCCGTCGTGGTGCACCGTACGGCCGCGATGCCGGAGGAGCACCTGCAGGTGGGACGGCCGATGCGTACGACGATGCCGCGGGCCGTGGTCGACGCGGCGGCATGGGCGCACAGCGACACCGAGGCGCGTACGATCGCCGCCGCCGCGTGCCAGCAGCGCCTCGTGGAGCCACGCGAAATACTGTCCATAGTGGACGCCATGCCGCGAACGAGACGGCGGCACATCACAATGCAGACGGCGTACGACGCCGAGGGTGGGGCACGGGCGCTCTCCGAGATCGACTTCATTCGCCTCTGCCGGAGGTACGAGCTACCGAGGCCGGATCTGCAGGAGAAGCGGCACGATGCCGGCGGGCGGGTGCGGTTCCTCGACGCGTACTGGCGGCAGTGGCGGCTGCACGCCGAAGTGGACGGTGCGCACCACATGGACTCCCGGCACTGGGAGGCCGACATGCGCCGACAGAACGACGTGTGGATAGCCGGCGACCGGATCCTGCGGTTCTCCGCCGGCCAGGTGCGCGAAGACCAGTGCGCCGTCGCCGAGCAGATCAGCGCCGCCTTGACCGCCGCGGGATGGCGGAAAGAGCAGGGGTAACCCGCCACACCACCCTCGATGTGACGGTCGAGGGTTGAGGGTGCCATCGACGGCTACCGACGATGCGAAACGGGCGCGGGCGCACATCTAGCCAGTGACGCGGTCAACGACTGCGCCCGCGCCACCCGCGAGAGCACCCGGAGGGTACGCCAATGTTGTCGAGGACCTTGTTGACCGTAGTCGCTACGGTGGCCGCGCTGACGTCCGCGGGAGCGGCACACGCGGCGCCGAATCCCAGCGGCCCCACGAAGGACTATGTCGTGCAGCTAGCCGGTGAACCGGTAGCCACGACAACGGCCCTGCGGACCGCTCGAGCACACGCTCACGCGGACAAGCTGGCGGTCCAGCGACAGAGGGCATTGAGCAAGGTTCCCGGCGCCCGGAAGCTGTACGACTACCAGTACACGTTCAATGGGTTCGCCGCCCGGCTCACGGACGCGCAGGTGCGCGAGCTCCAGAAGACACCTGGCGTGCTGGCCGTCGTACCCGATGAAATTCTGCGGATCGACACTGTGCAGACGCCCGCGTTCCTCGGCCTCGACGGGCCTGGCGGCGCGTGGCAGCGACAGTTCGGCGGGCCGACCCGGGCGGGTGAGGGTGTCATCATCGGTGACATCGATACGGGCTTCTGGCCCGAGGCGCCGAGCTTCGGCAGCCTGCCCGAGCCGCGACCGGACCAGGCGGCGATCGACGCCAAGTGGCACGGCACCTGCGATCCCGGCCTGACCGGCCAGATCACGTGCAACAACAAGGTGATCGGCGCGCGCTGGTACCGGCAGGCGTCGCTGCCGGGCACCGTGCCGGGTGAGTTCAACTCGCCGCGTGACTTCAACGGCCACGGCTCGCACACCGCCAGTACGGCGGCGGGCAACCATGGTCTGCCGGTCGTGATCAGCGGAACCAACTTCGGCAACGCCTCTGGCATGGCGCCGGCCGCGCGGCTGGCCATCTACAAGGTGTGCTGGTCCCAAGGGGACGGTGGTGGCCTGTGCGGCACCATCGACTCGGTAGCCGCGATCGACCAGGCGGTGGCCGATGGCGTGGACGTCCTCAACTTCTCGATCGGCGGCTCGACGACCAGCGTGGTGGACCCGGTACAGACCTCGTTCCGCAACGCCGCCGCGGCGGGCATCTTCGTGGCCACGTCGGCCGGCAACACCCCCGGAGCGTCCACAGTGGGCAAGAACGCGCCGTGGATGACGACGGTCGCGGCGAGCACGCACGACCGGGGGTTCACCAAGACGGTGACGCTCGGGGACGGGCGGACCTTCGCGGGCATCGGCATGGGCGGCGCGGTCGGACCGGCGCCATTCGTGCACGCGTCGCTCGTCGGGCTCGCCGGTGCCAACCCGACGGCGGTGAGCCTGTGCACCCCGGGCACGCTCGACCCGGCGCTGACCGCCGGCAAGATTGTGGCGTGTGACCGCGGTGTGGTCGCGCGCGTCGACAAGAGCCTCGCCGTCAAGCAAGCCGGCGGTATCGGCATGGTGCACATCAACCTCACGCCGAACTCGCTGGACGCCGACCTGCACCATGTGCCGACCGTCCACCTGGACAACGTGACCGGCACGCCGGTGCGGGCGTACTCGTTGACCGCCGGCGCTACCGCCTCCCTCTCCGCGACCGACTCCACGACGGTGCGCGCGCCGCAGATGGCCGCGTTCAGCTCGCAGGGTCCGGCCTTCGCGGGCGGCGGCGACCTCCTCAAGCCCGACATCACCGCGCCGGGCGTGAGCGTCATGGCGGCCGCCGCGCCGCCCGGACCGGTCGGCATCGGCCAGGTCTGGGGCCAGATTTCGGGTACGTCGATGGCCACTCCGCACGTCGCCGGAGCCGCCGCGCTGCTGCACGCCAAGCACCCGAACTGGTCGCCGATGGCCATCAAGTCGGCGCTGATGACGACCGCCAACCCGCTGGACAATCAGGGTCTGCCGATCCAGCGCAACGGCTTACCGGCCAACCCGTTCGACTTCGGGGCCGGGCACCTCACACCGGCGCCGGCGTTCGACCCGGGTCTGGTGTACGACTCCGACGAGACAGACTGGTTCCGGTACATGTGCGGCATCGGGCAGCACCCGCGCGCCGACGACGGTACCGATCTGTGCCCGAGCGTCGGCACCATCGATCCTTCCAACCTGAACTACCCGTCGATCGCGATCGGCGACATCGGCGGCTCGCAGACCGTCGTGCGCCGGGTCACCAACGTGTCCGGGTCGCTGGGCATCTACCAGTCCACTGTGGAGGCTCCGCCGGGTTACACGGTCCGGGTCCTGCCATCGGTTCTGGCGATCCCCAGCGGTGCGAGCCGGGCGTTCCTGGTGACGTTCACCCGTACCGACGCGGCCCTCGGCCAGTGGTCCTTCGGCTCGCTCACCTGGTCCGACGGGCGCGGGCACGCGGTACGCAGCCCCATCGCGCTGCGCGGGTTCTCGCTGTTCGCGCCGGAGGACCTCGTCGGCACGGGTCGCCTCGGGGCGACCGCGACGACGGTGAACCCCGCGTACACCGGCACGCTCACGGCCGGGCTGAGCGGCCTCGTGCCGGCGGTCGTGACCGACCTGCCGCTGACGAACCCGAACGCCGGGCCCGCCTTCAGCCTCGCCAACCCGCAGGTCGGGCCGCACACCGCCCGGCATGTGGTGACGCTGACGGCACCGGCGACACTGGCCAGGTTCGGCACGCTCGAGTTCGACTACGCCAAGGGCACGGATCTCAACGTGTACGTGTACCTGCGTACGGCTGCCGGTCTGGCGTTGATCGGCGGCGCCAACAAGCAGGGCACGTCCGAGGACAACGGCACGTTCTTCGGGTTGCCGGCCGGTACCTACGAGGTGTTCGTCGACCTGACCAATCTGCCGGCCGGGCAGACCGCGACGACCGCGCGGTTGCACACCTGGCTGACCGGGGGAGCCGCGGGCAACGCGATCGTGGCGCCGTCGAGCCAGCCGGCGCGGTCCGGTAGGGACGCTCCGGTGATCCTGGCGTGGCACAGTCTGGCCAGCGGCCAGCGGTACCTCGGTCTGGTCACGTTCACCAACGGCACCGACCCGGTCGGGTTCACCGTCCTGCGGGTCGACACGTAGCTACACACGCGCCGCGGCGTGCCGTCGGATCATCCGGCGCACGCCGCGGTGACGGTGTCGTAGATCGGGAGCTGGTCGCTCAGGCCCACCACGGTGAGCACGCGCATCAGGAACTCCGGTGGGGCGGCCAGCCGGACGTATCCCCCGGTAGAGGTACACGCCCGATGGGCCACCACGAACGTGGACAGTCCGATCGAGTCACAGAACCGGAGCCCGGAAAGATCCACCACGATCCGGTCGACCGAGTTCCGGATCAGGTCGGTGAGCGTCGTTTCTACCTGCGGGGCGGTGTCCACACCCAGCTCTCCGTGCAGCGCCACCACCGTGATGCCATCGTCCGCTCGTTCGCTCACCGTGACGTCCATTGGCCATGAGCCTACGCCAGAACGGCCTGCGTTTCCCGCGGGGCCGTCCTGGGCAACGATGGAACGTGCATCCCCAGGATCAGGCACCGTCGCCGACGCCGCAACTCGTGCCGTCGCCCCGCTCGGCCCGGCCCGCGCCGCCGCCCAGCGCACCGCCGCCCGCGCCGCCACGGCAGGCGGCGAGGCCGCAGCCCCAGCCGGAGCCGCAGCCCTCGCCGATCGCCGCGGCCAAGGCGCGGGCGCGCCGGCGTACGCGGTACCTCGTCATCGCCGCGGCCACGCTGGTGCTCGCGGGCTGTGGCCTGGCCGCCGGAACGTACTATGTGGACAGTGTGCCGACGCCGGATCAGCTGGCGCTGCCGGAGTCCACGACCGTGTACTACGCCGACGGCAAGACGCCGATGGCGAAGCTGGGTACGGAGAACCGCACGATCCTGAAGTACGACGAGATGACCGAAGTGGTCAAGCAGGCCATCGTCGCGGCCGAGGACCAGACGTACTGGACCAATCCGGGAGTGGACTTGGGCAGCGTACTGCGGGCCGCGTGGAACAACGTGACCGGTGGAAAGACGCAGGGCGCCTCGACGATCACCCAGCAGTACGCGAGGATCGCCGCCGACCTCAAAGGGGTGACGTACTCGCGGAAGCTGCGCGAAGCCGTCATCGCCTGGAAGCTCGACGACAAGTACTCCAAGGAACAGATCCTCGAGTTCTACCTCAACACGGTCCCGTTCGGCCGCGGCGCCTACGGCATCGAGGCGGGTGCGCAGTCGTTCTTCGGTAAGACGGCCAACCGCAACGCACCCGCGGCGAGCCAGCTCACCGTCTCCGAGGCCATGGTGCTCGTCTCGATGGTCAAGCAGCCCGAGGCGGATCCCAACGACCCGGAAGGGCACCCGGGATACGACCCGACCCGCAATGCGACGGCGCTGGCGAACTCGAAGGCGCGCTGGGAATACGTCCGCGCGGGGATGGTGAAGCTGGGTTACCTCACGCCGACCGAGGCGGCCGGGCTGACGTACCCGAACACGGTCAAGAAGTCGGACGCGCGGTCCCGGCAGTCCGGCCTCGACCTGCCGACCGGTCTCGTGGTCAGCCACGTGCTCAGCGAGCTGCGCCAGAACGATGCCTTCCGCGACAAGGGCGTGGACTACATCCAGAACGGCGGTTTCCGCATCATCACCACCGTCGACAAGCGAATCCAGGACGTGGCCGAGGCGACGGCCGACATCCGGCGGCAGACCGCGCCCGCAGCGGTACGGGGACAGCCGAAGAATTGGCAGGCCGCGCTGGTCGCGGTCGAACCCGGTACCGGGCGGGTGCTGGCGTACTACGGCGGCAGCAATGGCGCGGGTGCGGACTATGCGGGTTGGTTCTACGACGAAGAAGGCAACGCCAAGGGCTTCGGGCAGCACCCGCCCGGCTCGTCGTTCAAGGTGTACGACCTCGCGGAGGCGCTGCACCAGAAGATCTCGGTGAAGTCGCACTGGGACTCACCGGCGTCGAAGGAGTTTCCCGCCAGCGGACGCACGAAGGGTTCGCAGAACGGCCCGGTACGCAACGCGGGCAGCGCAGCGTGCCAGCCCGACTGCATGCTCTGGCAGGCCACGGTCGCCTCGCTGAACGTCACGTTCTTCGGGCTCACCGAAAAGCTCGGCGTGCCCAACGTCATGGACATGGCCATCAAGGCCGGCGTCGATGCAATGTGGACAGTGCAGCCGGGGAAGAACGAGCCGGTGCGGATCGACCTCCGCGGCAAGTCGGGGCAGGATGTCGCGCGCTTCTTTTCCACGGAGGTGGGCATCGGTCAATACGGCATCACGGTCCTCGACCATGCCAACGGGATGGCCACGTTCGCATCCGGCGGCCAGCGGGCGGATGCTCACTTCGTCCGGTCGGTGACGAAGAACGACGACGAGGTGTACGCCGAGCGGATCACGACCACCAACATCGGCCTGGACCAGGAGCAGATCAACCAGCTGGACTGGACCCTCGGCCAGGTGGCGGCGGCACGGTTGCCCGGCGACTGGGACTCCGCAGGCAAGACCGGGACGTGGCAGCACGGCAAGGGCCTCGACGAGAACGCGCACACGTGGATGGTCGGCTATACCCGGGCGATCGCCGCGGCGGTCTGGCTCGGTACGACCGACGGCGCGGCACTCGAGACCAAAACCGGTTCGCACAGCGTCGTCGGTGCGACGTACCCGGGGCCGATCTGGCGGCAGTTCATGACCGACGCGGCCGAGGCGTTGAAGCTCGACCCGGACAAGTTCCGGTTCGGTACGCCGAAGTTCCCCGGCGAGACGCCCACGGCGGTGCCGTCCA
>Ga0075430_100002381_pt1 | contig 15624 bp, 13 predicted proteins | sample RhiMetdeltSRZDD4_FD_75294 | JGI IMG/M metagenome (GOLD analysis project Ga0075430, IMG submission 75294) | Populus rhizosphere microbial communities from Tennessee, USA - Rhizosphere MetaG P. deltoides SRZDD4 | ecosystem: Host-associated > Plants > Roots > Rhizosphere > Soil | place: USA... | reverse complement strand
TTTGTCAAGGCAAATAGGGCCACTTTCTTTATCTCAGTCTTTGGCGCAGCCATTACTGCGTTCTCGTGGATGGCGTTCTCCCACCTGATGGGAGACCTGTTTGTTGAAGGTGGAACAGCTGAAGGGTGGGCGATTCCAGGCTTTACATCATCGTTCATCTTCACGACTTGGGCCTTGATGTACGCCACCAAGAGGTTTGGACACGACATATGGCCAGCACCACCGGCACCTCCTAAGGAGGAGCTAATAGCTTCAAGCGGCAACCCATTGCTAGAAGGGTCCTTTAAATGGACTGCAAAGGAGTTTATAATAGCGACACTGAAAGGTGTCTCACAGGTCACGTTTGTAGAAAACTGGAAGACCGGTGTATTCTGGGTAGTGGGACTCACACTTGCGTTTCAACTTCCACCAGTGATAGCTGGGGTGCAGGAGGGAGTACCATGGTGGACCAACGCATATACAGCAGGATGGAACGAATTTTCGCCACTCTACTTGGCAGGAGCGATGGCCCTCTTGGGTTCCGGCATTGGAGTAGCAATGGCAATACTTACCAAGTTGCCTACTGCGGAAATAAGGTTGGGACTCCATGGTTTCAATCAAGTGCTAGTGATGATAGCTCTGACAAGCTTTATACCACTCACACCTCAGGCGTTTATGATGGCTGTTTTTGCCACAATAGGTTGTTCATTTCTGATGCCGGCTCTTCAGAGATTCTTTGGACAATGGGGACTCCCTGCTCTAACTGGTCCTTTTGTATTTACTGCTTGGGTGTTTCTGCTGGCAACAAGCGGCTTTTTGAATATACCTGCAGGAATTGGCTGGGCGAGGCCATAGGCAGAACAGCCCTCCACCATCCCTTTTTATTATTCTTCTTCTTCTGCAAGAGGAGGATATGCAGAGCCATGGACTCAGGACTTTTTGATAAATTTCTAAAGGAGTCAAAGAAAAGACTGAATGACAAGTCCGATTCAGAAAAGGTCAGAGTATATATCGATTGGTGCCTAAAGAACAACTACGAAGAGGTTATACTTAGAATCAGTTCTGAAGAGAAGGGCGGATGGGCAAGGAATTATCTTTTGGACTTTACCACTAACAGAATAATAGTTACCAAGAAGAGCTTTTTCACAAAATTTGTAGATCTCGGCTATGTAGCCGGCCTAGCACCCTACCCATATCGTGTCCTGCTAAAAGACTCAAATTCTTCAAATATACGCTCGCGTGCAACTTCAAGTCCTGAAGAGCTATTGAAGGGGGAGGGCTTCTCCATATGGTATTCAGAGATTGCAGAATTTGTACTTAGAAAGGGCATAGAGACGACGGTGACAAACATGTTTGGCAGAGCCATAGTTTCAAACTTTCTTCGTATCAAGACATCCTCTGGTAAAGAGTATCACTTTACTTTGCCAGTAAACAAGAACGGCAGCTATGAGCACATACGTTTCTGGATTGGGGTACTCCTTCCTTCTTTTTACCCGCCCTATTAGTAATATGTTTGATGCGGACGAATAAAGGCAGTAGAGGAGCGCAGAATTTTGCCGACATCGGCAGAATCTCAAACATCGCGTAATTGGTGAGTCAGTGAAAAATCCCTATTGAAATAGTTCATTTTCTAAGTTTAAAATACTTCACTCAAGCATGAACTCAAAGAGGTTCATGCGAAAATGATGCTCGCACCAAGAGAAATGGAAAAAATGTGGATCTGGACCGCAGCCCAGATCGCAGAAGGGCGAAAAGAGCGGGGTATAAAATTGAATTACCCCGAATCTGTAGCATGCATAGCAAATTATGTAGTAGAAGGAGCACGTGAAGGTAAAAGTGTTGCAGATCTAATGCAGTCAGCAAAGAAAGTATTAAAGAAGGATGATGTGATGGCTGGAGTCCCTGAGCTAATTCATACGGTTCAAGTAGAGGTCACATTTCCTGATGGAACCAAGCTGGTCACAGTGCATGATCCCATTCAATAGGTGAACAATGTATATGGTAAAAAAGAAACAAGTTTTAAAAAAAAGAAACCAAAATCAGCAACTAGCAGTAGAAGAAGCGCAAAAAGGGAGGTTGGAAGAGCTTTGATTCCCGGCGAATATATCCTAGCCTCAGATCCTGTGATTTGTAATGAAAATAGAAAAACTATCAAATTAAGCGTAAGCAATAGAGGAGACAGAGCATGCCAAATCGGATCACACACGCACTTTTTCGAAGTCAATCGGGCGATGGACTTTCCAAGGGATAAGGCATATGGCTATAGACTGAATATTCCAGCTGGAACTTCAATTAGATTCGAGCCTGGAGACACCAAGGAGGTGGAGCTCTGTGAACTTGCAGGGAAGAGGATTTGCTACGGATTCAACGGTCTAACCATGGGCGGCCTTGATTCTACCATAGTGAAAAATGCCGCAATTGAAAAAGCCAAGATACTTGGCTTTAGAGGAGTATAGGAGAGAGAGGGTGAAAAAAGTAGAATGGTTCTAAAGTTAACCCGTAAGCAATACACAGACCTGTTTGGTCCTACAACTGGAGATAAGGTGAGGCTCGGAGATACTGACTTACTCATTGAGATAGAAAAGGATCTGATAACACCGGGAGATGAATGTGTCTTTGGCGGAGGTAAGACTCTAAGAGATGGTCTTGCACAGGCTTCTGGAGTCACCAACAAGGGTGGCGCACTGGATTATCTCATCACAAATGCGGTGATAATGGATCCTGTATTAGGTATACTCAAAGCGGATATCGGTATCAAAGATGGCAAGATAGCTGGAATAGGCAAGGCAGGCAACCCCTTAATACAGGATAAGGTCCATCCGAGAATGGTCTTCTCTGCATGTACTGAAGCTACAGCTGGAGAACATACCATCTGTACTGCTGGACACTTTGATACACACATTCATATGATATCCCCTCAACAATACATAGACGGAATTAGCAACGGTATCTGTAACATGATTGGTGGGGGAACTGGGCCAGCAGATGGAACCAATGCAACTACATGCACACCAGGCGTATACAATATGAGCAGAATGCTTGAAGCAGTAGAAGATACTCCGATGAACTGGGGATTCTTAGGCAAAGGAAATGATTCGCATCCTTCGCTTGCAACTCAGTTAGAACAAATCGATGCAGGAGCATGTGGTTTGAAAGATCATGAAGACTGGGGGACAACTGCAGCAGTGCTCGATGCTTCACTAAAGGCCGCAGACATGACCGATACTCAGGTGGCCATACACACTGACTCAATCAATGAATGCGCCTATGTTGAGGACACAATAAACGCTATAGATGGCAGGACAGTGCACACTTATCATACAGAAGGTGCAGGAGGAGGACATGCTCCTGATATTATGAAGATAGCAGGCGAAGATTTCGCACTTCCTTCTTCTACAAATCCCACTAGACCTTACACCAAGAATACCGTTGATGAGCACTTGGACATGCTCATGTTCTGTCACCACTTGAATCCTGCAGTTGCTGAAGACGTAGCATTTGCAGACTCAAGAATAAGAGCAGAAACCATTGCAGCTGAGGATGTTCTACATGACGAAGGTGTGATTAGCATGTATTCTTCAGACAGTCAGGCGATGGGGCGAATTGGCGAAGTGGTCATAAGGGCTTGGCAGACAGCAGACAAGATGAAGAAGATGAAGGGCAAGCTTCCACAAGAAACAGGCGACAACGACAACTTTAGAGCTCGAAGATATATCGCCAAGACAACGATTAACCCTGCAATAACACATGGTGTTTCAGACTACCTAGGATCTCTCGAAGTTGGCAAGTATGCAGATATCGTCATGTATCCTACGGCATTCTTCCCTGCAAAGCCAAAGATGGTCTTGAAAGGAGGATTTATCGCATGGTCTATAATGGGAGATCCCAATGCGTCATTGCCTACACCTGAACCTGTATTCTATAGACCTATGTTTGGAGCAATGGGCAAGGCAGTCCATAAGACTTCATATACGTTCATGTCCGGTCGTGGAATTGAGCTTGGAGTTCCACAGAAATTAGGCCTTGAGAAGGTTGTTCTTCAAGTAAAGAATTGCAGAAACATCAGCAAGAAGGAAATGATGTGGAACGACCATACACCCAAGATCGACATAGACCCAGAAACTTATGAGGTAAAACTGGACGGCAAAATAGCTACGGTAGACCCTGCAAATGAGCTAGCACTCGCACAAAGGTACTTCATGGCATAGCCACCAGACTCCGGACTCCTGCAGGCTTGTTTAGCCTGATTGCGCACCCTTTTTTTTCTTCTCTTTTTCTTTAGTGATATATCTATATCTTTATCTGCCTCTCTTCTGCTCCTCTATCTATGTCGACAAACCCTAATTTTGGAGTATGGCGGCCTATGGCAGAAAATGTTGAATTCAATGCGCTAGAGTCCAATTCGAATGCGGTAATGGCCGTTGCCGACACAGTCCGGACTACCCTTGGACCAAAGGGACTTGACAAGCTGCTTATAGATCAGGCAATGAACCGGCACGTGTCAAATGATGGCGTTACAATACTGCTTTCACTTAAAGCCATTCACCCAGTCGCAAGGATGATAGTAGAGATAGCTGAACGGCAGGAACAACTAGTCGGTGATGGAACGACTACTGCGGTAGTAATGTCTGCAGAGATGATAAAGGAGGGCAAACGCTTGATAAAGGAGCTAGGTGTTCACCCCACCAAGGTCGCAGAGGGAATCGAAAATGGAGTAAGACTTGCATGCCAGCTGCTAGAGAAAGAAGCAAGGCACATTTCAACCAATGATATTGAGCTTGAACAAGTCATTAGAACTTCCCTTGCATCCAAGCTTGATGGAGAAAGGCTTGCAAACCTAGTCATTTCGGCACTCAGAAAGGTTGGAGAGAATGCGAGGTACAATGGCGAGTATGATTTTAACAAATCAATAATGGTAATACGCAAGACGAGCATAGAGGATCAGGTTGTCCATGGGATAATACTTGAAAGAAATAGGATGGATCCAGAGCTTCCGCTTGAGGTAAAGAATGCTAGAATCTTGATTGCAAAGCTTGATCTTAAGCCGGTAAAGGAGTCCTGGATAAAGGAGAACAACAAGTATCAGGAAATCCTGCTGATGGAAAATGACCGGATTGCAAAATCAAAAGAGATGGTTGATGCCATGTTGGCTACCGGTGCAAATACAATTCTTATTGCTTCTCCCGAAGTTGACCAAGCGGTAGAGGATATCTTAGTTGCGAGAAGAGTGTTTGCTGCGAGGATATCGACTGAAGAGATCGAGCACCTGTCTCGCTACACCGGTGCTAAACCAGTACGTGTTGTAGAGGACCTCAAAAGATCGGACATAATAGGCAATGCAGAACATGTTTGGGAAGATGATGATAATGACATAATCTATATCGAGGGCGGCAGAGGCAAAAACATGGTTACTCTGATGGTTTCTGGAACTACAAAAGAGACTTCACTTGAACGGTGGAGAGCAGCAATCGATGGTGTTAATTCTGCTGAAGCAGCTCTAAACAAAGGTGTTGTGCCAGGGGGAGGGGCTGCTGAATTACATATAATAGATAAGGTGAAGGGTCTTCGTCTCAAGGGCTTAGAGCAGGTAGGTCTTGAGGTGGTAGCTTCTGCACTTGAAAGCATTATGCGGCAAATACTAGCCAATGCTGGTTTTAATGGTCTAGAAAAGGTAATGGCAGCAAAGGCATCCCCTCCAGCATATGGCATAGATATCAATACAGGCGAGACTATCGACATGTGGAAGATGGGCATAATAGACCCACTAATGGTCAAGACAATGGCACTGAAAGCGTCTGGTGAAATCACCAAATCTGTTCTCAGGATCGACAGAAACCTTGCAGCAGAAGATCTCAGCCAGCAAGCCCTATCCGAGACAAAAAGGTGACCTTGATTAATGATTAGACATTGTGTGGAAGAGTCCAATGTGGATAGTGATATGAATGTAATAGATTCAACTAGGATAAGACATGTGACAGTTGCCGGTGGCAGGATAGCACTGATATCTGGGTTGATAGATCTGGCATCACACCTAAACCTTGATTTTTCCGATCATAGAGCTACAATCTGTATCATTGCAGAAGCGTTTGAAGTTGGGGCTAAGGTAAAGATGGACAGCGATGGGCTTCTATTTGCTACTGTTCCAAGGTCTTCATACGAACATCATGGACATTATGACTATACACAAAGGCTGGTAGATATGATAAAGGCAATTAAGACAAATCAAGGTAAAAAACGACAAAAACAAACAAGTAAGCAAGCGACAAATAGAAGAAGCTATAAGATCAGAAGAAGAGGAATAGGGTCAGGAGAAGACAAAAATTGATTACAATCAGTTCAACGGTTGGAAACATATATCGTGACGAAAATCTAAGAAAACGATACGAAGAGATGTCATCTCGATCTTTGTGTGAATCCATAAGGGTAAACAGAATAGAAGCCCAACGTGTAAGAATGCGCAAGACCTCAAATAAAGGGACGGATATCGCACTGACGATGACACCGGGCACAAAACTGAGGCATGGAGATGTCCTTCTGGTTGCAAATGACAAGATGATAACCATTGAGCTTGAACCAGAGAATCTCGCAGTGATACAAGTCAAGGACAACAATGTCCATGAACATGGTGCTATTCAAGTGCCAGTCACAGTTGGGCACGCAATAGGGAATCTTCATAGACCAATCAAGCTTGATGGAAACAAGATCTATTTTCCAATACAAACAGATTCAGAAATTGACATGTTCAAAAAAATCTTTGGCCATCTTTCAGATCATTTGGAGATAAGCAGTACCAAGGGGGTCTTTGAGCCAGAAGAAGAGATCGATGTACATGAGCACTAGTGGTGATGATGCTATCATGGATATGGCTGACTTGAGTATGATGCAGTTGTCGGACTCTTTTTTCCCAACAGGTATGTATTCTATGTCCAATGGTCTTGAAGCCATATTTTATAGTGGGAAGAAAAAAATGAATGCTGAAGAGCTGCGAGAACTTGTAAAGACTTACATTGAATACCAAATAGGTCCTGCAGATTGCACTGCGCTTGGAAACGCCTACAGACATGCTGCGAGATCCAATCTTCCAAAGTTACTTGAAGCGGATAAAGTGATATTCTCAATGAAGCTTGTGCAGGAGATCAGAGATGCATCCATTAGATCTGGCACGCAGCTCGTGCGCTGTATAAGATCGTTTTCTGACAACAAGATGCTTGGCCAATATGAAGATGCAATAAGAGGGGGCCAAGCTTTTGGACCATATCCTGTGGCATTGGCAGTTGCCGCCAATGCGTTTCTGATTCCCAAAGAAAAAGCTGCCCTTGTGATGCTCTACTCGTTTTCTGTAAGCATAGTTGGTGCTGCTCTGCGGCTTGGAATGCTGCAGCATTTTGATGGCCAGAAGGTAATTGATGAGCTCAAGCCCACCATATCCAAGGTGATAAAGGCAAATGTCAATAGACCTCTTGAAGGTATCTGGCAATTTGCGCCATCAATCGATATAACACAAATATCTCATGAGAGGATGAATTCTAGAATGTTTATTACATGATATATGAGGCTTTACACACTTTTATATAACGATCACAACAAAACGAACCTGATGACTGCAAAGCGAATTCCAAGGCTAGGGATTGGAGGCCCGGTAGGCTCGGGCAAAACAATGTTGATTGAAAAGATTGTGCCGCTTTTAGCTGCCAAAGGCTACAAGGCAGGAATTATTTCAAATGATGTAGTTTCAAGAGAAGATGCAGATAGGATGCGGCAAAATTTGGCAACGCAGCAAGGCCTACTTTCAGAAGAGTTAGTCATAGGTCTAGCAACAGGTGGCTGTCCCCACACCGCCGTCCGTGAAGACCCCTCAATGAATTTATCTGTCATTGAAGAAATGGAATCCAAATATAACTATCTTGATCTGATAATTATTGAAAGTGGCGGTGATAATATTACCACCACCTTTAGTCCAGCACTGGCTGACTACTTTATTTACATTATCGACGTCTCCGGAGGAGACAAGTACCCTCGCAAAAGGGGTTTGGGAATAGAGACATGTGATCTTTTGGTGATAAATAAGATAGATGTCGCCCCTCAGGTTGGTGCAGACCTCTCGATTATGGAAAGAGACGCAAAAGCAGTTAGAGGCGATAAGCCCTATGTCTTTGTAAACTCAAAGACAGGTCAAGGAATAGCTCAAGTGACCGAGCATATCATCAGAGATATACTGTTTGAATCTCCACCAAAAACTGTTGCCAAGACCTGAAAAGGCATGGAATCAGCTGAGCTTAAGCATTACACTCCAGAAGTAGTTCCTCCAGAGGTACTTGCATACGGCTCGGACTTGGCTCAGCTTGGCGTGGGTAAGGCAGGCAAGCTTGGTGCCCTTGTTCTGAGGCTTGAGCAGGATAAAAGTAATGGCAAGACTTCTGTAAAAGAGCAGTACTCCCGTGTACCACTTTATGCCCAGCGTGCCCTTTACCTTGAAGAGGCGCTATCAAACATGGCATATATGTATATCATCTCGCCCTCGGGCGGGATATTACAAGGCGACCGTTATAGAATGGACATAACTCTTCGAAACCACGCATTGGCACACATCACAACTCAGGGAGCTACAAGAATATACAGAATGGAAAGGAATTATGCCACACAGATAGTCAACATAGATGTCGGCGAAGATTGTTATTTTGAGTTTATTCCTGATCAAGTCATTCCGTACCGAGACTCCCGATTCTACCAGGAAGCCAACCTGAGTGTTCATGATAGCGCGACGCTGCTATACTCTGAGATCATGACACCGGGCAGGGTTGCAAGCGGGGAACATTTTGAGTATGATATATGCTATATGAAGGCTATTGCAAAGGACCATAACGGGAGTCTCAAGTTCACAGATGTGGCGATTCTGGAACCCAAAAAACGGGATATGAAGGTGTTTGGAGTGTTATCAAATCGTGACGTCGTGGCAAACATGTACATTATTACAAAAAACAAGAAACTGCAAGAGATCAATATTGGCGTAAATGAGGCACTGAAGGCAGAACCAAAGGTATACGCTGGAGCCTCTATTCTGCCAAGCAACTGCGGTGTGGGTATAAGGATGCTTGGAAATACTGCAAGCGATCTGAGATTTGTTATTTATGAGATTATAAGAGTTGTTAGAAAGATCTTATTAGATGCTCCGTTCAGTGGGATTAGGAAAGGATAGTAGTGGTAGTATTCTAATCATATTTTCACATTCGAATAACTATTTATCTTCTGTAATTACTTCCTGCCCGTTATCCAAAACTCTGTGATTTTTACTCTGTGTTTTTTCTCTTCTTGATGTTGACTTGCATGCCATCTAGTATCGAAAACACAATCGCAATCTTCGCACCAAGCTGTGACACTTTTGCGATGTTTGTCAAAGGCGTTCATATCTTAAGAACTACAATTATTAATCAAGCTAGCCGTAATAAACATTATCGATGATATTAATTGTATATCAGCTGACAACAATTACAGCATGAATGGGTTGATCAGTAAAAGAAGATGATTGCTTTAGAAAATCGACCAATTTCAAATAGCAATCAGGACCCTCAAATGTTTTACTTGTAAGCACGCCTTGAAGCATTGAAGCATTTACTGTGATTGAATCTGATCCCAGCCATAATTGAATATTTGGTTCCATCATTGGCAATGGTATTTCTGATAGTGAGAGCTATTATAATTATCTAGTTACGTCCTTCAGCATTTTCTCGATGGCCATTCCATTAAGCTCGCCACAGGTTTTGCAATATATTCGTAAGTTCGGACTTGATGGATATAAGAAGACATTTTCTTCTTCTTCTTCTTCTTAGCTTGCTTTATATCTGTCATTAACACAAGATGAAGAAGAATTTTCCTAGTCGCTTTTCCTGATTTGCTTTTCAAACCTTCGTTCTCTAATGGACACAGATAAATAGCCATGAAAACTGTTATTCTGCTTTAGTATTCAAGTGTGTATACCCCATCATTACTTTCGAAGTCTAGGCCGTTTGCAAGCGAAAAGTATGCTATCTTTGTGGTCTTTGCTCTGTGCATCGCATTAAGAGCAGCACCAGAAATTGTAGCATATCCACATCCAATAGGGTATGATGTTGTAAACTACTACATCCCCACTGTGACAAACTTTGAGGATAAGTGGGATATCACATCAAAGCAATATCCATTGTATGTGACCTTTCTTTATCTTCTGACCCTGATTAGTGGATTGGGGCCACACTCTGTAGTTGTAGCAGTAATTATCATTATGACTGGGATTTTTGGCATATCGCTATTTTATCTTGGAAGGACTCTGCTAAAACTTGGAGTACGCCAGAGCGCCTTTATAGCTATCTTTGCAGTTTTTCAGCTTGCGGTCCTAAGAAGTACGTGGGACCTACATAGAGATATCTTTGCGCTCACGACAATGATATTTGTCTTTTCATTTCATAGTAGACGACACACAGGATGGAAGCCGCTTGCATTAATTTTGGCATTGGCCACCTTGACAGTGGCTACAGATAGAATGGTGGGTGCGCTCTTCAGTGTATCTCTAGCAGCCTATGCAATTCTTACAAAGCGCAAGGATGTAGCTCTGACGGCTCTTCTAGCTATAGGGATGTTTTCTGCTTTCGCAATACTGACCCAGAGCATCCCTGACACCCAAACAATCACTACAATGGGAGAAAATCCTCAGAATAACGGTAACGGAGTAAAGGAATTCTACAACCCTTCAAATCTAGCCATCTTTTTCATTGTGATAAACGGTTTGCTTGCTGCGCCTGCATTGATTGGCTTTTTGACTATGAAAAATAGTATGTTAAAAATTCCTCTACTCGTCTGTCTTATGGGATCATTTTCATGGATCGTGTTCCCCGAGAATCCGTATCTTCTTGCAGACAGATGGATAATCTTGGCAGGTATTTTCTTGTCAATCTTTGCTGGCTATGGTATCCTCCGTCTAATCAGAAATCTCAAGGAAGCATTTACAATAGCAGGTTTCATTCTTGGAGCCTTTGCTGTTCTGGGTATTTCTTATGCTATAATTCCACATGATAGCGCCTCTGCAGTATATGGAATTGTTGGAGTAAATGCTAAGGATCTCCCTCCTGTCACAATGCAATTCAATTCAATTGATGTTGAGGATAACGATGATATACTATCTACTATTTCATGGATAAACAAAAACACTGAGAAAGATGCTCTGATTGTGGGAGAGAATCACTGGCGAGGTTTCATGGAAATATATCTAGAGGATGAGAGGATATATCATTTTTCTGAAAACCCTGAAGGCTTTGCTGAGGCTCTGAGCAAGGCTGGTCATCGAGTCTATTTGATAGATTTTGATAGCAAGTCTCCTACCATGTTTGTTGTTAAAGATATTCGCAGTAAATAGAAGGAGGAGGTAAGGGGATTAATTAGAAAAGAAGAATTATGCTACTATTATTAGGTATTATGACACCATCTTCTGGCTAATAGTAAATCTCAGAAATTGTGCTTTTTTCTCATGCGTGAATAATCAAACGTGCTATCTCGATATATAATATGCACCATATCCTGCCATAAATCTAAGAACAACTGATAATTGGCAGTACCTTAAAAAAGGGCAAGGTATACCCAGAGTTCCAATGTTGGAAGGCACCAGGCCACTGTTCCGCGCTGGCTCCATTGAGTTTCAGACTAGACACCTGTTGGTGATCGCTGTTTTAGCTCTAGCGTTTAGTTGTGCTCTTATCATGAGATTTTACCCGATAAAGTATGGCTATTATCTCAATGAATTTGATCCGTATTTTGATTATAGGGCGACCAAGTTCATCGTCGATAACGGCCTGGATGCTTACTGGCAATGGCACGACACGATGTCATGGTATCCTGAAGGAAGAGATGTCCCTGGAACATCACAAGCTGTCCTCCACATAACGGCAGCTTACTTGTATCAAGTATTTGGAACAGGCATGTCACTCATGGACTTTACGATCGCCTTTCCTGCAGTTATGGGCGCGCTGACATCCGTTGCGGTATTTGCTCTTGTGAGGGTGCTTGGAGGAACGACTGCTGGGATGTTCGCTGCGCTATTTTGGGCATTTAGCCCTGCAATTATCCAGAGAGGCAATCTTGGATGGTTCAAATCAGAGCCATTAGGTCTGTTCTTTGGAATAACGGCTATCTACCTTTTCATATCTGCAATTAAGCATAAGGATGCCAAGTATGCTATAGTAAAGGCAATAGCAGGAGGATTGATACTCGGTCTTGCCAACGGCTCTTGGGGTGGCATCCAATACTTTAGCATTCCTATATCGTTATTCTTTATTGCGCTTCCCTTCTTTAGGCGAGATTTAACCATACCGATGTACGTCGCAATTGCATTCACCGCACTCACTCTGATAAGCGCTGCAGCATTTCCTAGACCTGGAATGTCATTTGTGCTAGGCCTGCCTGGCTTGGCAATGATGGCGGGGACTGCCTTTTTGGTAATAGCCTCTTTCGTAAAGAAGTTCAGCAGACCCATGTTTCAGACAAGAAATGTAGCCTTTTTGCTTATCGGATTTGTCGCAGTGGGCATCGCATTTGTCGTAGCTGGGCCCTATGTCTCTCCTAGCTTTAGATATCTTAACGCCATCAACCCATTCATAGGTTCCGTAGATCCACTTGTGGAATCAGTTGCAGAGCACTTTACGCCTACCGTTGCTGACTACTTTACTGACTTTTCTGTGCTCTTGATGTTTGCAGGGCTTGGTGGATGGCTTGCATTCCGACGCAAGAACGATACTGCGATATTTGCCCTATTGATCGGCATAACAGGGGTGTACGTTAGCGCCACTTTTGCAAGACTGCTGGTATTTGCATCCGTTGGAATAATCGTCCTTGCAGGACTTGGATTATACGAAGTGACACGTAGTATCATGGCTTACAGAGAGGCGGCTGCAACCCCCGCTGCAACAGGGCCAAGACCAACCGCAGCCACAAGAGAACAAAGGAGAAAAATGGAATTTGCAAGTAAGCGACATTATACATCTGGTCAAGTAGTAAAGATAAGTTATATTATCGTCATGATAATGATGCTTACTATTCCGATGTTCTATCCCTCTAATGCCAATTGGGTAAGCTCTGCAGATATTCCAGCCGCGATCGCAAATGGCGGAACCGGATTCCGGCTTCAAACTGAGGATTGGACACATGCCATGGACTGGATTTCAAAGAATACTGAACCAGGAGCAGTGATCGCATCTTGGTGGGACTATGGCTATTGGATAACTACTCTTGGAAATAGAACAACCCTGGCAGACAATGCAACCCTCAATCATACACGTATCCAATCGATAGCAAAGATGTTTATGTCGGATGAACAGGCAGGAATGAGGATAGCACAAGACCTGCAAGCTGACTATATTATGGTGTACGTTGTTGGGCAAGTACGATTCTTCGGCCAGCTCAATGCTACAGGATCTAATGCAACTAATGAAGCTGATAGAATTGCCGTATATACATTAGGTCAAGGTGGAGATGAAAGCAAAAAGCAGTGGTTCATGAGAATTGGAGGTTTTGATGAGACAAACTATGTTGAAGAGGATGGGTTTACTCCCAAACCTGAATTCTGGAATAATACACTCATTGGCAAGATGTTCCCAATGGAGCCTCTATACTATGCGAGATTTGGTCCTCAGGGCCCAACAGAAATACAGGAGACATGGCAGCCAGGACTTGTCGGACTTTATGCACAAAATGTAAAGTATCCGGCAGACGGCGGAAACAATCAGCCGTTAGAGCTTGTCTATGCTTCTCCAAGCTTTGAGAACCAAGAAGGCATTATGTTTGGAGTGCTCATTTACAAGGTAAATCATGATTATATTCCAAGTTAGAGTAAAAGAGAAGGAGTAGGAGGAGAAAAATATGTATATACCTTTTGCAGGAGCAGAAACCAATCAAAACATTCTGATACAATATATTATGTGAGAATGTGAATTCTAGACTTACAGGTGCAGGTGATAAAATATCACATCTGGACAACTAGCGAGACTGGCTGGTAAGATTTTTGCCAAGAGAAGCAACGCATTCAAAGCAGGTTACGAGATTTATGATAATTGTTAGGCATAATGCTCCTTAAGACAATTAGCACTAAAGTAAAGAAAGTAAAAAAGAAAAAAGTACAGAAAAAGTTGAAGCGTGTGTTTTGTGTTTTGTGTGTGTATTTTCTTTATTTACATGTCCATTCCGCCCATTCCGCCCATTCCGCCACCAGGTGGACCAGCGCCCTCTTTAGACTTTGATGCAGCAATTACGTCATCTATCCTCAGGATCATAGATGATGCCTCCGTAGCGGCATTTATTACCTGTTCTTTTACTTTCAGTGGTTCATAAACGTCTTTAGCAGCCATGTCCGTGACTCTGCCATTTATTACATCAACTCCATACTTTGGCTTCGCTACTGATGCTTTGGCTCTTAACTGTGCTTGAGTATCGAGAGGATCCATACCTGCATTTTCTGCGAGAGCAATTGCAATTTCTTCCACACTATCCGCGAACCTTTCTACAGCTAGCTGAGACCTTCCTGTAAGAGAAGCTGACCATTCTCTGACCTTTTGAGCTATGTAAACTTCTGGAGCCCCAGCACCTACCGTTATGTACGGGTATTCTACGACGTCTTTAACAGCCATTATAGCATCATGCACTGATCTCTCAGCCTCGTCAACAACACGTTGGGATCCCCCTCTAACTAGGATTGACACAGCTTTGGGATTCTTACACCCTTCAACAAAAACCCATTTGTCAGTCTCTACTTTACGCTCTTCGACTAGCTTGGCATAGCCTAGGTCAGAAGCTGAAAGCTCGTCCAAATTAGATAGCACTTTGCCTTCAGTTGCCTTTGCAAGATTATTCATGTCGCTTTCCTTTACTCTTCTTACCGCCAGTATGCCCTCCTTTGCAAGATAGTGCTGAGCCAAATCATCAATTCCCTTCTGACATAGAAGTACATTTGCGCCTGAAGCAGTTATTTTATCCACCATAGATTTGAGCATGCGGTTTTCTTCTTCCAAGAACATCTGCATCTGATGTGGGTCAGAGATGCGGATCTCTGCGCTCATCTCTGTCTTTTCAATTTCTAATGCAGCGTTGAGTAACGCTATCTTTGCATCCTCAATTCGCTTGGGCATGGCTCCGTGTACAACTTCCTTGTCAAGTACAATACCTTCAATCAGTTTAGTATCCTCTATAGATCCTCCTGCCTTCTTTTCGACCTTTATGCTATCGACGTCGACTTTGAGGCTATTATTATCTCTGGCTCTTTCCGCTATCGAAATGACTGCATCTACTACTATCTTTGACAGAGGCTCTGAGTTAGCGGAAACAAGCTTGGATGCCATGCTTGTACGCGCTATCTTGCCAAGTATTTGCCTGTCTGACGGATCAATCTTCGTTGATGCTTTTCTTAGCATCTCGATGGCTTTTTCAGATGCCATTCTATAACCGTCTACTATGACAGTGGGATGAACGTCTTTTGCTATCAGTTCTTCAGCCTTGGACAGGAGTGAACCTGCAAGAACAACTGTTGAGGTTGTGCCATCTCCTACTTCATTGTCTGTAGCCTTGCTAATCTCTACCATCATCTTGGCTGCTGGATGCTGAACGTCTATTTCTTTGAGGATTGTAGCACCA